>Ga0265797_10000452_pt1 | contig 75354 bp, 67 predicted proteins | sample P2T30metagenome_FD_192433 | JGI IMG/M metagenome (GOLD analysis project Ga0265797, IMG submission 192433) | Plant litter microbial communities from East Loma Ridge, Irvine, California - P2 T30 | ecosystem: Environmental > Terrestrial > Plant litter > Unclassified | place: USA: California...
TAACCGCCCTCCGGGCCGCTCCATGGCGACGGCGCATTGGCATAGGCGCGGAACGAAAAATCGAACCACACGCGCGCCTCGGGAATGTCACCCAGGGCCAATGTCGAAATCAGGCTCAGGAAGATCAGGCTGGTGTTGCCGTGCGAATCGAACGGATATTGGTCGAGGCGGCCGTTGTCGCCGGCCAGGTTGCCGTAGATTTCCTCGGTACGCAGCTTGACGGTGTCGAGCCAGCGCGCACGCCGCGTCGCATCGAGGTCGCCGGCCAGGATGTCGACCGACTTGATCAGCGATACGGCGATCTGGCGCGTGGCCTGGTCCTGGTTGGCGTAGCTGGTCGGCCCGCGCGGATCGAGCGCTGCCAGCTGGTCACCGCGGCGCAGCGCCTCGGTCAGGAACATCGGCTCGCGCTTCATGCGCCACATGACGACCGATGCTTCGAGTTGGCGGCTGGCTTCGTTGATGCGCTGGCGGATGTCGGTTTGCTGCGACGCCATCGCTGCCGACAATGGCGCGCTGATCACGATCGGCCAGCGCGCGTCGCTCAACGCCGGCAACGCATTGATCTGGAGTTTGATCTCGTTGTTCATGCGACTGACGTAGGGATCGAGATCGGCGCGCTTGGCGCTGTTCCAGCTGGCATAGGGCGTGAACGACGCTGGCAGCGAACGCGGCCGGGACTTGCCGCTGATGCGCGCGCGCAGGGTGTCATTGTCCGGCACTTCGAACAGGTTCGACTTGCTGGTAATCGAGAAGCTGCGCGCGCTCGACCATTCGTCGCTGCCGCTGGGCCGCACGCGCCATGTGTAATTCCCCAGGGCCAGGGCTTTTGGCGGCAGGTACCAGTTACGGTCGGTGACGACCCTGGTCGGGCTGCCGCCGACCGGGGTGATTTCGAGCTCGTAGCTGGCCGCGCCGCTGGCGTGGCGGGCCCAGGTAAATCCGGGCGGATTCTGGGCCTGCACCTGATTCATGGCCGGGCTTGCCTGGACGATCAGGGGGTCGGTGGTCTGGACCCAGTCCGCATTTGCTTGCATGCACACGAACAGGGCGGCAAATGCCGTGGCGCGAACCAGACTCTGCTGGTTGAAAATCATGGTGAAGCTCCGAAAAACGTGAATTCCTGGGCAATCGCAGCGCGGCTCGGCGCCTGGACGACTGTGCAATGTGGCATCGCTGGATGCCTTGCTTGACGTAAACAATGTTACGTTGAGAAATTTTGAACATGCACAAATTCCCTAGGGAAATCAATTGTTTTTCTTTTGCTTCGCGCAAATCCCACGCCAAAAAATTAACATTCCAGCAGGAAGATTTCAGACATCTAACAAGTACGTCTTCTTTGACAACAAGTCTGTGCAGGCGTCGCGTCAGGGTCGGCAGTCTTCATGATGGTTCGATGTCGCCCACATGGCGGCTTGGGTCGTTGTCAGCGCTGTCGATTACTGCCCGCAGTGCACGCATGCGCTTCAGGTAACGCAGGCAATAGATGGCGAACGCCAGCGGCGCCTGCCCGCAGTAGCGCCGCCGCACCGCGAATTCCTCGCGCCGCGCCGCAATCCGGTTGCTCGACGAAACGCTGCCTGCATGGTCGCGGAACACCGCCAGCGGCCGCCCCAGCACCGCCGGCGTCGTCAGCGCCGCCAGGCGCAGCCACAAGTCGATATCCATTGCATAGCGCAGTCGCTCGTCGAACCGGCCGACCCGATCGAACATCGCGCGCCGTACGAACACAGCCGGATGGGGAATGGCGGCGCGGCCCGAAGCGAGCGCACGATACGAAAATGGGGCCATCCGGTATGGCGCGGCCAGCCGACCGTCTTTCAGCACCTGGACTGCACCGAACAGCCAATCGAGCCTGGCGCCAATCGACTGCGCCAGCTCGAAGCGCGCGGCCACCAGCGCCAGCACGTCCGCGCAGGCATAGTAATCGTCGCCGTGCAGGTGGGCGACGATGTCGCCGCGCGCCGCGGCGATGCCTGCGTTCATGGCGCGCGAAATACCGCCGCCGACGCCCTGCAGCACGCGCTTGCGGCCGGGATAGGCGGCGATCAGGTCCAGCGTGGCGTCGGTCGAGCCGCCGTCGACGAAGATATGTTCGACGTCGAGAAAGGTTTGCGAGGCAACAGAGGCCAGGGTATCAGCCAGGGTCGCGGCGCTGTTCCAGGTGCAGGTGACGATCGATATCAACGGCGGCGCCGGGTGGGGTGGTGTCGGCATACAGTTCCAGTAGTCGGGGCAGCAACACGCCGGCGTCGGCGCCGAAGCGGGGCGCCGGCGGCGCGCTGCGCGGTGGCACGCCGAGCCGGTGCGCGGCCAGCGCGACCAGCCCGGCCATGGAATCGGCGAGGCCAAGCTGGCCCGGCCACGATTGGTACTGCGCCAGCTCGGGCGTGCCGCCGCGCGCCAGCGCCAGGCATGGACGGCCCAGCGCCAGCGCCTCCAGCACCGTGGTGCTGCAGGCTTCCTCGCACACCGAAGGCACCACGCACAGGTGCGCGCGCGCAGCCAGCGCCAGCGTGGCCGAATAATCCTGCCAGCCCAGAAAGCGCACCTGCCCGCCCGCATGCCGCCTTGCCAAAGCGCTGCGCAGCGGGCCATCGCCAACCACGCTGATGCGTGCGTGCGCTGGCAGGCTGGCGCGCGCCGCATCGAGAAATTCGGCAAAGCCCTTGCCGACGTCGATGCGGCCCACCAGCAGCAATTCGCCCGCATGCGGCGGCGCTGCGGCCAGGGCCGCGGCGCGCAGGCGCGGATAGTCGACCAGATTGTGAATCACGCGGCAGCGCGACAGGTCGGCGTCGGGCACGGCGCGCAAGAACTGGCGCCTCAGGAAATCAGACACGAACACGGTCTTGTGACGGGCAAAGGCGCGCGCGGCCTGGCTTCGGTAGCCGCTGACGGCGATCGCGCTGACTGCCTGGCGGACTACCCCGGCATCGCGCCGGATGCAGCCGGCGCATCCGGCCGGGATCAGGTTGTCGCACACTGCGCCGTCGCGAAAGCGCAGCTGGGTCAGGCATTCGCTGCCCTGGTCGTGGCGGGTCTGGACCAGGTTGATGCCAGCGGGGACATGCAGGCCCACCATCGGCAGATGGCCGTGGTAGTGCACGACGTCGAAACCGGACGCGTGGCGCGCAATCGCGCGACCGATCTTGCGCGCAAAATATGGCCGCTTGAGCGGATTGAAGATGCCGAGTTGCGCTTCCTTCCAGCCCGGATGGGCGCCGTCGAAAGCGGGACGGAAGCGGCCGTGGAAGCCGATCTGCCGGGCGCTGTCTTGCGTGCTATCGTCGCTACCGTCGCTGTCGTCGCTACCGTCGCTGCGGGCGCTGCGGTCGCTGTGGTCGCTACCGTCGTTGCGGTCGCTGTGGTCGCTGTGGTCGCTGTGGGCGCTACCGTCGTTGCGGTCGCTGCGGTCACTGCGGTCACTGCGGTCGTTGCGGTCGTTGCGGTCGTTGCGGCCAAGGATCTCGACCTCGTGGCCAGTGGCCAGCAGCCGGTTGGCAAGCGTCACCACGTGCTTGCCCAAGCCACCAATCTGGGCCCCGGGCAGGTCTTCGGACACCATCAGGATGCGCACGCTAGCCTCCCGCCGGTTGCCGCCGCGCTCGCCAGAGCTGCCACACCTGGCGCCGGTCCTCGCGCTCGAGTACGAACAGCACCCCGAGCACAGCGAGCATGAGCCCGGTCGCGACGAGGATCAGGACGAAGTCGCGCCCTCCGCTATCGAACAATGTCTCGGCGACGAAAGCGGCCATCGCCACCGGGCAAATAGCGGCGGCCACCGGTGCGTAGCCGCGCCTCAGCAGGCAAGCCAGCCCGGTCGGCACCGTGCGGCCGTGCACGTACAGCAGGAAGGCGCCGCTGAACACGAGCGAAGCGGCCAGATGGCCCCAGGCCGCGCCGTCGATGCCCCAGCCCAGCACGCCGCCATACACCAGCGCCAGACCGGCCGCCGCACGCGCGATAGCGAACAGGCCCGAGACACGCGGGTGCCCCATGCCATCGTTCACCAGTGATGGCAGACTGGTCAGTGAGTCGGCGAACTGCGACAAGGCCATTACGGCCAGCACCGTGGCGCCGTTCCGGGCGAACTCGGCATCCATCCAGTGCTGCAGGATGCGCTGTGCGAAAACCGCAACCAGCACCAGCATCGCCGCATTCAGGAACACCACGTAGCGCGTGGCTTTCAGGTAGGCCGCGTCGAGGCGCCCCAGTTCGCCGCGCGCCGCCAGTGCGCTGGCGGCTGGAAAGAATACGCCGGACAGGCGAAAGCTCAGGCCCAGCACGCGGTTGGCAAGGGTGGCTGCGACCGTGTACCAGGCCAGCGCAGTGACGCCGGCCAGGGCGCCGATGATCAGCTTGTCGGCATGCGCGTACGACAAGGCCGCAAAGCGCGACAAAAAAGACCAGCCCGAGAAATTCAGCAGACGCGAGCGCATCCCTGCTGCCGGCCAGCGCCAGCGCAGCGTCGGCAGCAGGCGCCGGATCGCGCGCCACAGCACCAGGCAATGCAGGCTGCTGGCCGCCACGCGCAGGGCGATGACCTCGAACAGACCATAACCGAGCATCAGCACCAGCACCGTGCCAAGCGGCACCAGCGCGCCGAACAGCATCTCGACCCGGCCTGACACGTCGTAGCGCATCAGCGACTGCGGCACGCTGTTCAGGTAGTTCTGCATCTGGCCCAGCAGGAAACCGAGTGCGGCCAGGCGCAGCGTTGCAACCGCCTCTTCTGTCAGCGCGGCCGGCAGCGCGAACACGCCCGTGACCAGGGTGCGCGCGCCGATCAGGATGCCTGCCGCGCCGAGTACGCCGATGGCGGCATAGGCCGCGATGCCGAAAGAAACCGTCTCGGCAATGCTGTCGTCGTCGCGGCGCGCGTTGTGCTCGGCGATGTACTTGACCGAACCGGCCGTGACGTTGATGTCGATCACGGCGAAATAGCCGACGATGGCCGTTACCAGCGAGTACACGCCATAACCGGCTTCCCCCAGCCCGCGCACCACGAGCGGCACGGTGGCCAGCATCACCAGCGCGGGAACCGCTGCCCCGAGCAGGTTGGACCAGGCGTTGCGGACCAGTCGCAGATTCATCATGCCGGCGCCAGGTGGGGGCGTTGTGGGGCGCGCCATGCCCTGCGCTGCGAGGTGCGCGCGGCAATCGGGGTGGCCGCCGCCAGCGCCAGGTAAGGCAGCGACAGGCACACGGCCAGCATCTGCGTGGTGCGCACCTGCGGGAACGGCGTGCCGATCAGCAGGTCGGGAAGCATGAACGCCAGGCCCGCAGCGCCGGCCACGCCCAGCGCAAGCACATCGGCCGGCAAGGTGCGCAGGGTGCGCCGCGCGAACAGGACAAAAGCGCACATCACGCCGGCCAGCAAGATCGTGCCCGGCAGCCCGGTCTTGAGCGCAATGTGCAACACACCGCTATGCAGGAACAGGCCGCCATCCTGGTTGTTTTGCCACGAGATGGTCTGGTAGCCGTGGTAGCGGCCCCATGCGCCGATCCCGGTCAGGGGGTGGGCCAGGACGTCGGCCAGCGCCAGCTTGAGTTCGAGCAGCCGTTCGCTTTCGGGACCGAAGCGGCGCGACTGCATATCGTACAGCAGGCTGTAGCTGTCGCCGGAACCGGCGCCGCGACCGCTGCCGCTGCCGCTGGCGCCGGCGCGCATCAGTCGCCGCACCACCACGAATGCCGCAGCCGCGGCGGCCAGCGGCAGGCCGGCAAGCAGCAGCCCCAGGCGCCGTTTCGGCGGAAAGCGCAGCATGACCACCGCCGCCGCCAGCATGAATCCGATCCAGGCGCTGCGCCGGTATGACAGCAGCACGCACAGCGCCGTGGCACCCAGTGTCAGCCAGGCGAGTGCGCGCCAGAGGCGCGCACGCTCGCCGCCGTCGGCGCCGAATAAATGGACCGCGGCGATGGCGAACGCAAGCGTGCACAGCAGGCTGTCATTGATGTCGAAAAACGTCAGCCGGATCTGCAGCGCGTTCATGTTGGCGTACACGTTGTTCGGGTCGCCACCGAGCACGGCCCAGCGCCCGAGGCCGAACAAGGCCCGTCCCAGTCCCGCCAACAGAATGAAGCGGGTCAGCTCACGCACATGTTCGCGGGTGCGCAGCGCCAGCAACATCAGCGACACCGTCGGCGCCATCCAGACGATATTCGAAAATCCCGATGGCGCCAACGCCTCGGCGACCGGCACGTTGGCGAGGACGGCAGCGCCGGCATGGGCGGCCAGCAGCACCGCCCAGGCCAGGAACCAGGGCCGCAGGTTGCAGGCCGGGACCGGCATGCGGCCGAAGCTGGCGGACACGCGCGCGCAGCACCATGCGCCCAGCACATACCACAGCACCACGCCGAACAGCAGCATGCCTGAGCCGCGGCTGTAGATGCTGCGCGACGCGAACACCGCCAGGTTGCCGTAGCTGGTGGAATTAACCCAGAAAAACACCAGCAGATAGGGATAAACCAGCAGGCGCGGCCAGGCCAGGCCGATGCCGACGCCCAGAACGACCATGATCGACAAGCCGATGACCAACAGCCACGGCAGCGCGTAATAGGTGTAGGACAAGAAATCGGTCATCGGCGCGCGGTCCGGGTCAGGCGTTTGTCGTCGAGGTGACTGGCCGCGGCGGTGCGGTGGGTGCTGGTGTTGGTACTGCTGGTGCTGCTGGTGGTGCTGCTGGTACTGCTGGTGCTGCGGTTCGTGCTGTTGGTGCTGTTGGTGCTGATGCTCCTCCTGCTGGTCGTGCTGGTGGTCGTGCTGCTGCGCCGGCTGCTATTGCAACTGCGGCGATTCCTGCGGCTTGCGCTGCAACTGCGGCCGCACTGCCCTTGCCCTCGGTTTGCGGCGCTCCCGACGTAGCGTCCGATTCTACTGTCGCGCCCACCTGGGTGGTGCGCGATGCGTCGAAAGTCATTTCTGCCGCCGCGGCATGTGCGCCCTGCTCGGCAGCGGCGCCAACCAGGCGCGCGCGGTCGCGTGGCGCCAGCACTGCCAGCATGTCGGCGACGAAACGGTCCTGCACGCGCCAGCCGGCGCGCTCGTCGTTGCCGACGGTTGACACCCGCACCAGCATGCCATCCGGCACTTCGCCCGACAGGCCAAGGGCCAGCCGCCGCAGTTTCTGCTCGAAGCCGCTCCTGGTCGCCTTGTCGCCGATGGTGATCCAGTACGTGATCGGCTCGTTGCGCTCGTGCAGACGCGCCACCAGCCGCTTGACCGGCACCTGCGCGTAGCGGGTCGACAGGATCGCGTCGGCTGCGTGCAGCATCACGAACCCTTGCGCCACGTAGCAGACTTCGGGCAAATGCAGCTGCAGGGATTTGCTCTGGTCGCCGCCATAGGCGATCGACAGCATCACGCGCTGCCCTTGCGGATCGGTGTATGTGCGCGACAGGGTCTGGTCATAGATTTTTTCGAGCATGCCCTTCTGCTCGGGGTCGGGTGTGAGCGGCGCCACGTTCGGATCGATCGTCCAGCCATCGAACCGGGACGGAATCATCTGTTCCAGCTCGAACAGCTCGTGCGCCAGTGGTGCGCGCGCTTGTGGCGTGAGCGCGCCGGTGAGCGCCGACGTCGCCGCCATCGCCACACCGAGCACCACGCTCACTGCCAGGTTGCGGTTCATGGAGTTTCCCTGATCGCCGGCGCGCTCGCCGTGCCAGCGCCAGCGTCGGCGCCCATCGGCGCGACAGGCGGGGCGCGCCGCTTGAGATGCCATTGCAGCGCCGAATCGAGCGCCAGGATCAACACCAGCGCCGTCAGGAACAGCACCATGCCGGCGAAGCCGTGCAGGAAACCTTGTCCGGCGGCGTCGCCAAAATGATAGGTCACCAGGGTCAGGACGATCACGCGCACGACGTTGGCGGTGAACGAAATCGGGACGATCAGGATCGCCAGCGCGATATTGCGAAACGCCGACGGGTGGCGCATCAGGTTCAGGTAGAACAATCCCAGGGCTTCGAGCGTCAGCAGCGTCTGCAGGCCGGCACAGGCGTCGGCCACCAGCAGCTGGTACTGGCCGATCTGCAGCACCACGCCCGAGCGCGAGACCGGGTAGCCGGCCGCAAACAGCAGATGCTCGGTGACCCACGATACGGCCATTTTCATCGGCATCGTCACCGCCGCCACCAGCTCGCCGGGCAGGGGCACCATGAACAGCATGAAGAAGAACGGAAACCACAGCACGCGCAGCGCTTTCGCGCCCAGCTTGAGCAGCACGATGGCCGCAAGCACCGCAATGATCGATCCGACTTCGAACATCAGGATCTTTTGCGAGCGGCCCAGCAGGTGAAGTGCCAGGCCGAACACCAGTAACGGCCAGCCAGCCCAGTGCAGGCGCGCCGCATCGCTGGCCGTGGGCAGCGCTGGCCACTTGCGCCAGATCAGCCACAAGGCAAGGAAGAAGATGATCGGCCCATGGCCCTGCTCTTCCCCGATCCAGGAGCCGGTAAACAGGCCGATCAGGGTCGGGACCAGCAGTGCCGCGAGCCCCAGCAGCAGCGGCCACCACTCGCGCAGCGCTGCATGAAGCGGCGCGGTCGCATGTGCCCGCGCACCTGCTGCGCCGACATGTGGCGTCTCGAACCGGGCCGCCATCTCAGAACTCCACCAGCACCGAGCCGACCACTTCTGCCCCGGCCGCGGCCATCTGTCCGGCCATGCGGCCGACGCTGGCGATGCTGGTGCGGTGCTTGCACGCCACCAGCAGCACGCCACCTGCGCGTCCGGCCACCGCCAGCGCATCGGCCCCGGCACTAAATGGCGCCAGGTCGTACAACACCACGTCGTAGCGGTTCTCGAGCTGGGTGTGCAGATTGCGAAAGCCTTCGCGCAGCAAGAGCTCTTGCGGATTCGGCGGCAGGGTTCCGGCCGGCAGGATCGACAGCTCGGTAAAGGCCGGTACCGGCTGGATGACGTCCAGGTCGGCGCGTCCGGCCAGCAGATCGGACAGCCCCAGGCGCGACTTGAGCGAGAACATGTCGTGCTGGCGCGGGTTGCGCAGATTGGCGTCTACCAGCAGGGTCTGTTCACCGAGCTGCGAGAACACCAGCGCCAGATTGGCCGCCAGCTGGCTGGCGCCGTCGCCGGGGTCAGCGCCGGCAATTGCCAGCGCCCGCCGACCGCGTGCGAACCAGCGCAGCATGAGCTGGCTGCGGATGGCACGCAGCGCTTCGACCGGCGGCGAGAACGGTTCATAGGCGGCGACCAGGCGTGGCGACAGGTTGGCCTGGCCGCGCTGCAGATACGGATAGGCAAACTGGCGCGCCAGTGCCCCCTGGACGTCATCTTCGCTGACCAGGCCGAGGCGCACGGCGGCCTCGCCAAATCGAATGCCGATCTCGGCCTGGGTACGCAGTACGCGATCCAGACTCTCGGGCGTGAGCTTGCCGGCATCGAGCAGGAGCGCGCCCATGCTCGAAGCGGCGCCATGATCGAGCGGGACAGCGGTTAGCACGGATGAATTCATGGGCTGGTTCCAGGGTTGTTTCTCACGGCGGTCAGGTTTATTAGTGCAGCCGCAACAGGCGTCGCGGACTCATCAGGCGGCGAACCCTGCTGCGCTGCCGCGGCGGTGCGCTCCAGGCAATTGCGCCCAGCACCGGGATACCCAGCATCTCGTCCACGTCAGCGCTCGAGCGTACCGGACGGTTGAGCAGTTCGAACAGCAAGGCCAGGCCGACGCCGAGGATGGTTCCCAGCAGGATCGACACCAGCGTATTGAGCATGATGCGTGGGCCGGACGGTTCGAGCGGCGCCGTGGCTGGATTGAGCACCGAGATGTCGGATTGCTCGGACTGCGCCTCGATGCGGGTCTGCGAGAACCGCTGGCTGGCCGAGTCGTAGGCGCGCTGGGCGCTATCGAGGTCTTTCAGCATCACGCCCAGTTCGTCGCGGGTGCGGTTCAGTTCGAGCAACCGTGTCTTCTGCGCCGCAAGTTCGGCGCGCAGCGCGGTCTCACGCTGGCGCAACACGCCGGCATTGGCGCCAACGCTGCGCGTCACGGTGCCCACCGCGGCATTGAGTTCTGACCGCAGCTTGGCGACCTCTGCACTGATGGAGCGGTATTGCGGGTGGTTGCGACCGTAGCGCGACGCCGCTTCAGCCAGCTTCGCATCGGCACCCGACAACGTCACGCGCAGGTTCTGGATCAAGGCGTTATTGGCGACATCGGGCGAATTGATGGCGCTGCCGGCGGCACGTTCGCGCGAATCGGCCTCGATTGCCGCCGCCTGCGCCACCACCAGCTGGCCCGACAGGTCGTTCAGGCGCGACAGCTCGACGTCAACCCGGTTGCTGTCGAGGCTGACGATGCCCTTTTCTTGCTGGTACTTCGACAGGCGTGCCTGCGCCGCCTCGACGTTGTCGCGTAGCTGCCGGGTCTGCTCGTTGAAATAGGTCGACGCGTTCTTGGCCGGTTCGGTCTTGAGTTGCACCGTGGCTTTCTGGTATTCGCCGGCGAAGGCATTCGCGACCGCGGCGGCGAACAGCGGATCGGCGCCGTCGAAGCTGATCTCGACCACGCTCGATTCACGCGACGGCATGATCTGCAGTTTTTTGAGCAGCAGGTCGGCCAGCCAGTCGCGCACCGTGCCCTTGCCTTCGGTGGCTTCCTGGAACTGGCTGACGACGGCCGGGCTGGACGCCAGCCGCAGCGCATCGACCACGCGCAGCGCCACGTTCTTGCTGCCGATGATGTCCATCTGGGTCGCCATATAGCCAGGCATCAGCTGGCCAGGCATGGTCAGGCCAGTGAGCGGGTCGACGCCCTTGTAGTTGAGCAGTACCGAGGCGGTGGCGGTATAGGTCTTTTGCTGGACGACGCTCCAGCCCAGCGCGAGCAGCATCGTGACCAGCAGGGAGCCCAGGATGAGCCGCTTCCTTGCGCGCAGGATCAGCAGAAATTGGTGGATGGTCATCGGCTAGCCTTGATTTTTTAAGCGCTGCTGCCCAGCTGCTGGCCACGCATCTTAAAACCAGCTCTCGCGTACCACGATCACATCGTCGACCTGCACCGGGTCGCTGGCCTTGACCTCGACCGTGACCGGATTGCCGCCGGCATCGCGGCGGGTGATGCGCATGCCATTGCCGCTGCCGCGCGCGCTCAATCCGCCACCAGCCGAGACTGCTTGCTGAACCGTCATGCCCCGCTCCAGGCGGAACGCGCCGGGGCGCGTCACTTCGCCGGTGACGTAGGCGCGCGGCGCACGCTCGACATAGATGATGTCGCCGCCGGCCACCTCGACATCTTTGTCAAGTTCGCCCTTGCGCACCATCTCGATTACATCGATGGTTTCGCGCGTGGTGGCGCCCTCGCGCGTGCGCACCAGGCTGACCATGTCGCCGCCGTCGCCGTGGATGCCGCCGGCCATGGCCAGCAGGTCGAGCACCTTGCGCCGGCCCTCGATCGGATAGCGCCCCGGGCGGTTCACGTAGCCCAGCACCGACACCTGCTGGCTGGCCAGGGCAGTGACCAGCATGTTGACCTGGGCCTGCTTCAGATAGCCGCCTTTCTCGAGCAGGTCGCCGATTTTCTTCTCGGCAGCCGCGACCGGCATACCGCCCACGGCGACCTGGCCCAGCAGCGGGAAGGTGATGTTGCCGCCCTCGCTGACGCGGGTTTCGATCGACAGATCGGGGCTGCCATAGACCGACAACTTGACGGTGTCACCCGCACCCAGCAGCACTTCGGCGGCGCCCGCCACACGCATTCCTGCGGCGGCGAACAGCATGAACGCGGCGTATGTCATCCACTTCACGAATCGTTTCATGGTCACTCCTTGAAAGCGTCGGTTGAGTCGCTGGCCTGTTACCTGAGTCCGCCGACCCCACGTTCGAGGGCGGCTTTATCGACGCCGTTGTCGGCGCTGTTGCTGTTGCCGTTGCCGTTGCCGTTGCTGCCATTACTGCCATTACTGCCATTACTGCCATTGCCGCCGTTGGGATTGGCGTTGTCGTTGGGATTGAAATTGCCAGCGCGGTTCGCGCTGCCGCCCGCGTTACTCGCGCTGGCGCCGTCAAGCGCCGCAGCGGGCGCGCTGCGGGCAGTGGTGAGACTTCGCGCCTGCGGCCCGGGGCCACCGGCTGCAACACCCTCTGCTCCGCTCGAGGCTGGGGCCGGCGCTGGCATCGGCATCGGCGTCGATGCGGTCTCGTGACCCGAGGTCTTCGCCAGCGCGCTGCCGGCTGCCGCAGCATCGGGCGCCATTTCCTTGTGCAGGTAATCGATCTTGGCCGCCGAACGCAGCCGACCGATCTCGGCCTGCGCCAATTCACGGTTCTTGCGGTTGGCGAGAAATTGTGTGATCTGCGGCGCGGCAATTGCCAGCGTCACTGGGGCATCGACCACGTCGGCCACCGATATCAGCATCGCGCGCGCGCCTTCGCGCGCAAAGAAGATCTGATCTTTCGGCATCGACAGCAATTTGGACGACAGTTGCGGATTCAGGTCGGCAGTGCTGCGCGTGACCTGGGCGCGGCCGTAGCCGATCTTGCGCGCGTCGAGCATCACGGCCACTTCTTCAAGCGTCCTGGCCTTGTCGACGACGGCGCGCAGCTCTGGCGTTGCCGCTGCGGCCGGCATGATCAGCTGGTTCATCGTGAACTGCTTGCGGCTGGCGAAGAACTGCGGATTCTTGTCGAAGTAGTCTTGCACCTCGGCTTCGGCCGGCCGGCCGGCGTCGCCAATGCGCTTCTGCATATAGGCCTGGGCGATGATCAGCGAACGCGCGCGTTCGATCGCCTGCATCACCTTGGGATCGCGGTCAAGCTTCTCGCGCGCCGCTTCTTCTTGCAGCAGCGCGCGATCGATCAGGGCTTGCAGCAATTGTTTGCTGGCCAGCTGCTGCTGGGCGGCCGATACGCCAGCGCGCTGCACTTCTTCGTTCAGTTGCAGCACCGTGATTTCTTCGCCGTTCACGCTGGCCAGAGCCTGGCCGGGGCGCGCCGCTGGCGCCTTGTCGCCGCTGCAGCCTGCGATGGCGCCCGCTGCCAGCAGCAGCGCAGCTGTCGAGACGCGCTTGAACGCGAGCACGGATGCGCCCATCGGTACGGCGCCATGGCGCCAGACGACCTGGAAAAATGGGATATTCACGTTCAGGTCTCCACTGTCTGTGAGCGCCGCCCGGCATTGCCGGTGCCGTGCGCCTGGTGTTCTTCGAGATAGGCTGCATACGTGCGGCGCAGGCCTTCGGCCAGTGGCGTACTGGCGCGCCAGCCGAGCGAAGCCAGCTTTGAGACCTCGAGCAACTTGCGCGGCGTGCCGTCGGGCTTGCTGGAATCGAACGCGATGCGCCCGCGGTAGCCCACCGTCTCACCCACCAGCCACGCCAGTTCGGCGATGGTGACGTCCTGGCCGGTGCCGACGTTGATGTGCGAATGCATCGGGTCGGTATTGGCGGCGTATGTCGCTTGCGTCAGATTCATTACATGCACGCTGGCCGTGGCCATGTCATCGACGTACAGGAATTCGCGCATCGGCTTGCCGCTACCCCAGATCACGACCTCGGGCGCCTGCGCCAGGCGCGCTTCGTGGAAGCGGCGCAGCAATCCGGGAATGACATGGCTGTTTTCCGGGTGGTAGTTGTCGCCCGGCCCATACAGGTTGGTCGGCATGACGCTGCGGTAGTCGGTGCCGTATTGCCGGTTATAGCTCTCGCACAATTTAATGCCGGCGATCTTGGCCATCGCGTAGGGTTCGTTGGTCGGCTCCAGGATGCCGTTCATCAGGTACTCTTCGCGGATCGGCTGCGCCGCCAGGCGCGGATAGATGCAGGAGGAGCCGAGGAACAGCAACTGGCGCACGCCGGCGCGCCAGGCTTCGTGCACCACATTCGCCTGCACCATCGTGTTGTCGTAGATGAATTCGGCGGGATAGCTGTTGTTGGCGACGATGCCGCCCACCTTTGCCGCCGCCAGATACACCTGGTCGACGCGTTCGCTGCGAAAGAAGTCGCGCACCCGGGCCTGGTCGGTCAGTTCCAGTTCGGCATGGGTGCGCGTGACGATGTCCGGATGACCATTGGCGCGCAGCGCACGCACGATGGCCGAACCGACCAGGCCACGATGGCCGGCAACATAGATGCGGGGATGGTTTGGCACGTTTGCTCCCGTGAGTGTGATCAGCGCCTTTTTCATGGAATCGGTTTTTTTGTTTGGGTGCAGCATGGTCTTGTGCCCAGCGCATTTTGATCGCGCTGCCCATGCACACATGGGCGCAGCATCTCGGCAAATTGAATGGTCGGGTGCTGTTCGATGCCGGGATGGCGCAGCAGTTCCGTATGTCGTGCAAATGCTTGTGCTGAACCGAATCCGGCGCACTCCCGCGCGCCCAGCCGGACGCTCGCTGGACGCTCAGTGTGCGTTCTGGCGCCCGAGTACCACCTTGATGGTCTTGAGTATGATCCAGAGATCGAGCCACAGCGACCAGTTGCGCAGGTAGTCCAGGTCGTACTGGATGCGCGCTTCCATCCGCTCCAGGGTCGCCGTCTCGCCGCGCAGGCCGTTCACCTGGGCCCAGCCGGTGATGCCCGGCTTGACCTTGTGGCGCAGCATGTAGCCCTTGATCAGCTTGCGATATTGCTCGTTGTGCGCCACTGCGTGCGGGCGCGGACCGACCACGCTCATGCGTCCCTGCAAGGCATTCACGAACTGCGGCAGCTCGTCGATGGATGTGCGGCGCAGGAAGCCGCCAATGCGGGTCAGGCGGGCGTCGTTCTTGCGCGCCTGCACCACGCTGGGGCCATCGTCGGCCACCAGCATCGAACGAAATTTGTAGATATAAATCTCTTCGCCATACAAGCCGTAGCGGCGCTGGCGGAAGATCACCGGACCGGGCGAACTGACCCTCACCGCCAGCGCGACCACGATCATCAGCGGCGCCAGCAACATCAAGGCCAGCGCCGACACGGCGATGTCGGTACCGCGTTTGAGCACGCCGTTGAAACCCATGAATGGGGTTTCGCTGATGGCGATCACCGGCATCCCGCCGACCGTATCGAAGCGCGCCTGCATCAGATCGAACACGTAGACGTCAGGCAGGAAATAGACCGAGGCGGTGGTGTCTTTCAACTCATCGATCAGGCGCCGGATCCGCGGCTGCGCCGAGACCGGTTGACTGATGAAGATCATCTTGATGTTATGGCTGCGCACGTAAGCGGCAGTCTCACTCATGTGGCCCAGCACCGGATGGGCCAGGCGCGGCGGGCGCCGTTCGCCGCTGCGGTCATCAAAAAAGCCGCGCACCTGCATGAACAGGTTCGGATGACGCTCGCAGACGTCGGCGAATTTGATGCCGGCGTCGTTGGCCCCCACCACCAGCACCGAACGCAGTTCGCGTGCGCCGCCGCGGCTGCCGGTGGCGATGCGCACCGCCAGGTGGCTGGCCAGGATCAGCAGCGGCGTCGCCAGCGCCCATGCCAGCAGCACGCGCTCGTCGTAGTAATAGCGCATGCCGCTGGCCGAGCCGAGGAAGGACAGCACGGCCAGCGTGACGCACCAGCCGAACACGGTATCGCGCGCGTAGGCCAGCATGCGCCCGCTGCGCCAGGTGCGATACGGGTCGATGTGCCCGGACACGGCGGACGAGATGAAGAAGGCCAGGATCATCAGCACCAGGCAATAGCCCGAGAACGGCTCCTGGAAGGCAACTGTCGACAGGTACAGGGTACCCATCACGATCAGCGGATCGAGCACGCGCTGGAAAAAGGAAATGATCGGGAGGTCGTTGACCGTCATGGCCGGCATCGCTCACACAGGGTGCGTCAGAACAGCACATTGGCGCTCACCTGCACCGTGTTGGCTTCGAAGCGGCCGGTGCCGAGCACGGGCGAGCCGGAGCGCGCCTGGTAGGCGTAGCCGGCCACCACCTGGATTTTGGGGCGTACCTGCCAGCTGGCGCGCAGGTTGGCGCTGCGGATCGCGTCAGTCAGATTATCGGAACCGGGAAACGCGAAACGCGCATTGTAGGCGCGCCGTTCGTAGATGGCCGTGGCGTCGACCTTGATCCTGGCGCTCGCGTCCCAGCTGGCGCCGATGCTGGCGCCCTTGTTCAGGGTGTAGCTCACGCCGGGACTTTCGATCGGCGCGAATTCACGCCAGACGGCCGCGCTGTAGCCGAGCTTGCCGACCGGGCGCACCAGCGCATCGACACGGCCGTTGAAGCCGCTCGTACGCCCCTCGCCGTAGGATGGCTGCTGGCGCCGCACATAGCCGGCCAGCGCCTGCAATGTGGTGCTGCCGCTGAGTAACCAGTTGACGCGCGCCTTGAGTTCGTCCTGGGTGAAGTCGTCGACCAGCACGGCGCTGTCGAAGGGCCGGCGAAACGGATACTCGCCCTTCACGCGGCGCGCCACCAGGCCGGCCGAACTGCCGCCTTTGGGCTGATACAGCAGTTCGGCCTCGAATGCCTTTTCGGTGCGGCTGTTGAAGCGCTGGACCTGCAGTTCATAGGTGTACTTGTCGCGCGCGGCGCCGATGCGCAGTTTCCAGCTCGGATGCATGCGGTAGCCGGCGTCGAGAACATGGCGGCGCTGCTGGCGCAGGTTGCGCTGGTCGCTGCGAAAGTCGGTGTACGGCGCCAGCGTCTGCACGTACAGGGTCTCGGCGCGGCCCTCGAACTTGCTGCCGATTTCCCAGTCCCAGCTGGCCTGCAGGTCGCGTCCGTCGTAGTCGAGCTGTTCGAAGCGGTCAAACTTGACCTTCGACACCTTGGCGCTGGCGGCGATGCGCTGGCGGCTGATGCGCTTGTTGAACAACAGGCCGGCTTCGCCAGTGCGGTAGGCGTCGCTGCGGCCCCCGCCAAACGGCTGCCCGTCGTCGGCAATACGCAGCAGGTTGTCGTCATGGGCCCAGCCGATGCCGCCATACAGCTTCAGCCCCTCGTCGGGTTCGGCCGCCCAGCACGGCAAGACAAACAGCGCGCCGGATAGCGCGCCGGATAGCGCGCCGCACAGCGCGGCCACCAGACGACTACGGCGGCAAGGAACGATTGCGTAATGAGGCATGGTCTCGGTCTCTCGTTGGTCGGCGCCATGCGGATCACCAGAATGCCCAATCGCCAGTCGCGAGCACCCAGATCCCCAACAGGCCATTGGTGACAGCGTGACCCAGCACGGGAGACCACAGGTTGCGATGCCTCAGGTACAGCAAGCCATAAGCGCCGCCAGCGACCACGCCGGCCAGCCACAGATGGTGTTCGACGCCAAACAGCAAGGTCGGAACGACAAATGCCTTGACGCCGATGCGCGCCGGATCGACCAGCCGGAAGTCCGCATGCTCGATCCATCGCATTAAGAAAGAGCGCCAGAACAATTCTTCCATGACGGGGACGACCAGCGTGGCACCCAGCAGGCGCAGCGCCGCCAGCAGCGGGTCGATGCGGCCTTCGGTGCGCGGGTCGTAGCCGTGTGCGGCGCCGGCGATCATCCACGATTCGTCGAGCAGCACCCAGAGCACGGTGACGATGCCGCCGACGGCGAGCGCGACCAGGGTTTGCGGGAGTTGCAGCGTGAAGCCGTGCAGTTCGTCGTACTGGCGCCACATCACGATGAGCAGCGCCAGCACGGCGCCGATCTGCAATGAATACAGCCAGCGCAGCGTGGCGTGCTCGACGCCGAGCCAGGCCAGCAGGTCGGCGACGATCAGGAACAGGATATAGATGGCGAACGGCAGGATTCGCGCCCGGATGGCGCGCCGCAGATCGGCCCGGCGCAGCAGGCCAACGGTGGGAGCGAGGGGAGCGAGGGGAGCAAGGGGAGCGGCACGGACAGGAACACCAGCCTGGTCGCGCCGCTCGGTCATGATGTACAGGCCACAGGCCTGCCTCCCTGGTCAAGGATGTTATTCGCCCCTTGAGCGTGCTTCGATACGTTCCCAGCGCTCGAGGGCGTCGAGCAGCAAGGCGTCGATCTCGGCAAAGCGCTCGTTGATGCGGCGCGCGTCGGCCGGATTGGTCTTGTAGAAATCCGGCGCGTTGAGTGCGATCGTGATCGCGGACTGCTCATCTTCCAGACTCGCGATCAGGGCCGGAAGTTCCTCGAGTTCGCGCTGTTCCTTGTAACTGAGCTTGACCTTCTTCGGCTGCGCTGCCTGCGCCGGGCTGTCGGCCTTGGCTGCGGCCGGCTTGGCCGGCGCCTGGCTGATGGCCGGGGCGCTGGCCTTGACCCGCTCCCAGTCGCTGTAGCCGCCCACAAATTCGCGCCAGTGGCCGCCCCCTTCGGCAACGATCACCTGCGTTACGACATTGTCCAGGAAGGTACGATCGTGGCTGACCAGGAACACGGTGCCGGTGTATTCCTCGAGCAGTTCTTCCAGCAGTTCCAGCGTATCGATATCGAGGTCGTTGGTCGGTTCATCGAGCACCAGGCAGTTGGCCGGCTTGGCGAACAGGCGCGCCAGCAACAGGCGGTTGCGTTCGCCGCCCGACAGCGACTTGACCGGCGAACGCGCCCGTTCCGGCGAGAACAGGAAGTCGTTCAGATAGGTCATCACGTGCTTGCGCTGGCCATTGATTTCGACCCAGTCGCTGCCCGGCGCGATGGTATCGGCCAGGCTTGCTTCTTCGTTCAGCTGGGTACGCATCTGGTCGAAGTACGCCACGTTGAGCTTGGTGCCCAGGCGCACGCTGCCGCTGTCGGCAGTTTCTTCACCCAGGATGATCTTCAGCAGCGTGGTCTTGCCGGCGCCGTTGGGGCCGATCAGGCCGACCTTGTCGCCACGCAGGATGGTGCCGCTGAAGCCGTCGACGATGATCTTGTCGCCGTAACGCTTGTTGACGTTTTCGAGGTCGGCCACGATCTTGCCGGAACGCTCGCCGGTGGCGACGTCGAGCTTGATCTGGCCTTGCGTGTCGCGCCGTGCGGTGCGCGTCAGGCGCAGCGCTTCCAGACGGCGCACGCGGCCTTCGTCGCGGGTGCGGCGTGCCTGCACGCCCTTGCGGATCCACACCTCTTCCTGGGCCAGGAACTTGTCGAACTTGGCGTTCTCGACTTCTTCATTGGCCAGCAGTTCGCTCTTGCGCTCCTGATAGGTGGTGAAGTTGCCCGGGAACGACAGCAGACGACCGCGGTCGAGTTCGATGATGCGGGTGGCGACGTTGTCCAGGAAGCTGCGGTCGTGGGTGATGAACAGGATCGAGCCGCGGTAGTCGCGCAGCAAGCCTTCCAGCCACTTGATCGAGGTAAAGTCGAGGTGGTTGGTCGGTTCGTCCAGCAGCAGCACGTCCGGCGCCGACACCAGCGCCACAGCCAGCGCCACGCGCTTTTGCATACCGCCCGAGAGCTTGCCCATGATGGCGTCGGCCGCCAGTCCCAGGCGGTCGAGCGTGGTGTCGACCTTGTGCGCCAGGTTCCAGCCGTCGAGCGCGTCGAGCCTGGTCTGCAGCACGTGCATGCGCTCCATCAGCGCGTCGTCGTCGCCCTGGCCGAACTTGCCGGTCAGTTCTTCGTATTCGGTCAGCATCGCCTGCTGCTCGCCCATGCCGGCGGCCACCGCGTCGAACACCGTCATCGAGGGATCGAACGTCGGCTCCTGTTCGACATAGGCGATCTTGATCCCCTGCTGCATGACCAGCAGGCCGTCGTCGAGTTTCGAGCGCCCCGAAATGACTTTCAGCAGCGAGGATTTGCCGGTGCCGTTACGGCCGATGAGGCCGACGCGTTCGCCGGTCTCGAATGAGAAATCAGCGTGGTCGAGCAGCGGCACGTGGCCGAAGGCCAATTGAGCGGAGGAGAGGGAAATGACAGCCATGAGCGATGAGCAATGAGCGTCCCGTCCCGCACGGCCGCAAACGGCGCGCAAAACGAGGGGGTTGAATGAATAAGGCGCACATTGTACCGACTAGTCGGCCTGCGCCTATGGTTCTTCGCTGTTTAAGGAGAAGAATAAGAGTTCGGGGAAACGGATGCGGGAGAATGGTATCGCCAGCAGGAATCGAACCTGCATCTAAGTCTTAGGAGGACCTTGTACTATCCATTGTACTATGGCGACACGCGGTGCGAATTGTACCAGCGGCACCGGGATGTGTCAGTTCCCGAATGCAAATCCGCGAATCTACGCCTGATCTGTGCGCGTCATTCGTGGCGCTGATCTGCGCCTTTACTCGGTGCCGGCGGCGCGCGCGCTATCGTCCACCCGCAGCGTACGCTTCATGGTCGACAGCAGTGCGATCATGGTCGCCTTGTCCTCGGCCGGCACGTCGGCCAGCATTTCCTCGATCCAGCGCTCGTGGGTGGCCGCCATTTCGGCAAACGCCGCCCTTCCCGCCGAGGTCAGCTTGACGGCCGATGCGCGCCGGTCTTTGGCATCCTGCACCCGCATCACCAGTGCTTCGCGCTCAAGCTGGTCGGTGATCCCGGTGACGTTGCCGCCGGTGACCATCATGCGTTTTGACAGTTCGCCCATGCGCAAGCCATCCGGAAATCGCTCGAGTTGCGCCATCAGGTCGAAGCGCGGCAGCGTGATGCCGAAGGTGGTGCGCAGCCGTCTGCCCACTTCGTTTTCAATCCGCGTCGTACACGACAGCATGCGCAGCCACAGCCGCAGCGATTGGTGGTGCTCGCTGGTCAGGCGACTTTCCAGGTCCAGCAAAGGGCGCTCGCCTGCGCCGAACGGTCCCTCAGTGCGTCGTGCACCCTGCTCATCGAAATCCTGCATGCTTTCCTTAATCCGCATCTGCGCGTAATGTAAACCGTCGTAGTTTACCGGTTTCGGTGCGAGGCGTTTTTTCCGGAAGCGAATCAGGCGCGGATACTTGTAGGGCGCGATCTCGCGCTTGACGAATTGCTGCAGTTCGCGCGCCAGTTCGGCGCTCGCAGAGCACCCTGGTGCAGCACGATGTGGGCGTCGACCACCTGCCCGCGCTCGGGGTCATGGCGCCCCACACCCCGCAATCGGCCAGCGCCGGATGGCGCAGCAGCGCCTGTTCGACTTCGGGCGCGGCGATGTTGGAGCCGGCCGAGACGATCATGTCGTCGACCCGCGCGCGAAGCCGTCTTGCAGGCCCGAGGGCGAAAGCGTTGCGCTGGCATCGTTCATGGCGACCCCGGCTGCGAAAGACGATGATCGGACCGACGCTCAAGCAAGCTCAGGCAACAGCGCACAGCGACTGTCAAATTAAAGCATGGGCGCGCCAAGCACGATCAGCGGCGCCGGGGCAGCTGGCGCAAACCTTGCCCGCCGACCTTGTGCTGCGACCTTATGCTGCGACCTTGTGCGCCAACCATCTACGCCAACCTCAGACGCGGGCCGCCTGGCGCGCCACCGTGCGCACGGCCGCGCCGAGAGCCGCCGCCACCCGGTTCCGATCCGCAGCCGGCGCCGCGTCGAGCTGCGCCACCACGCTGTGCAGCCCGAGCATGGCGCAGCCTTCGCGCAGGCGCCCAAGGCGCGCCGTCATGGTGTCGGCGTCAGCCGCCGCCAGCTCGAGGCCGGCCGCTTCCAGCTGGCGTCCCAGGCCATCGAAATACAGGCGCAGGCGCGCGGCGTCGATGCCGAGCCGGCGCGCCACGTCGACCGGCGCTTCATCGTCCACGCCGGGCGCGGCAAACAGGCGTTCGAACTGGGCCTGCACGTCGTCCTGCCGGAACGGCTTGACGATGTAGCCGTCGGCGCCCAGCGCCGCCGCCTCGTCGCGGGTGGCGCCATCGGCCGCGGCCGACACCAGGACGAAGGGCAGCGCCGCCAGCGCCGGCTGCGCGCGCAGGCGCGCCAGCAGTTCAAGACCCGACAGGTGCGGCATGCGCAGGTCGCAAAAGACGATGTCCGGCGCGGGTTCATCCTGCAAGCGGCGCCAGGCCTCGGCCCCGTCTTCGGCTTCCATGATCTGGTGCATGCCGCAGCTATCGATCAGGTGCATCAGCATCATGCGCGCCACCACGTCGTCGTCGATTACCAGAACCTTCATCGGCACCTCATCGTCCATGTTCGAATTGTCATTATAAGCATCCGGCAAGCCTTACCCCTGCCCTGCGCTGAAGGCGTCGAGCAGCGCGATCAACTGCGGCATCCCTGCCTGCAGGCGCGCCATATCAAGCGCCGATGCCGCCGCCTCGAGCTCGGCGCACAGCGTTTCGAGCGGCGCCAGATCCAGGTGGCTGGCGCTGCCGCGCAGGCCATGCAGGATGCGGCCGGCGGTGTCGAAGTCGGCGTCTTCAATTGCGCCATCGAGCTCGGCGCGCCGGCGCGGCAGGTCGGCCACGAACGCGGCGCGCAGGCGCTGCGCCAGTTGCCCGGCGCGGCGCGCGGCGTCGGTCTGCATGTCGGTTGTCGCCCCAGACTGGGGCCGCGACTGCGGCGCCGCTGCGGCCCCCACGGTCACGTCGAACATCGCGTCCAGCGCCGCCGTGGCCAGCATCGCGCTGCTGTTCGCCGGCAGCGCCGGCATCGGCTCCAGCACCACGCCGCGTCCCTGCTGGCGCTCGATCGCGCGGCTCAGTTGCAGGTGCAGCGCCGCTTCGTCGATCGGCTTGGTGAGGAAGGCGTCCATGCCGCAGGCCAGGTAGCGCGTGCGGTCTTCGTCGCTGGCGTTGGCGGTGAGCGCCACGATCATGACATGCGGGTCGAGCACCGGCGTATCGGGCGCGCCGCCGGCCCGGATCAGACGCGTGGCGCTGGCGCCGTCCATCTCGGGCATGCGGCCATCCATCAGGATCAGGTCGTAGCGCGTGCGGGTGCATGCCGCCACCGCTTCGGCGCCGTTGCCGACGACCTCGATCTGGTGCCCCATCTCTTCCACCATCAGGCGCGCGATGATCTGGTTGGTGGGGAAGTCCTCGGCGCACAGCACCTTCAGGCGATGGCTGTGCGGCGCGCGCGGCGCGTGCTCGGGGCAGGACGGCTCGACGCCGTCGTCGAGCGGCAGCAACACGCTGAAGGCGCTGCCCTGCCCTTCGACGCTATTGACGCCGATCGTGCCGCCCATCAGCTCCACCAGTTGGCGGCAGATCGCCAGCCCGAGGCCGGTGCCGCCGTAGCGGCGCGTGGTGGTGGTGTCGGCCTGTTCGAATTTCTGGAACAGGCGCGGCACGGCGTCGGCCGGGATGCCGATGCCGCTGTCACGCACCGTGAAGCGGACCATGTGGCGCCGCGGCGCCTCGGGTTGTTCCTGCGGGCGGCACTGCACGCTCACGTCGATGCTGCCGCTCCTGGTGAACTTGAATGCATTGCCAACCAGGTTGACCAGCACCTGGCGCAGCCGGGTCGGGTCGCCCAGCAGATAGCGCGGCACGTTGTCGTCGACCGTCACCGAGAAGTCCAGGTCCAGACCGGCCGCCTGCTCCTGGAACAGGCTCGCCACGTTGCGCATCTTGGCATGCAGGTCAAAGTCGATCCGCTCGACCGACAGCTTGCCGGCTTCGATCTTGGAAAAGTCGAGCAGGTCGTTGATGATCGCCAGCAGCGACTGGGCGTTGCCCTGGCCGCGCACGATCTGGTCGCGCGTGCCTTCCCTGAGCGCCGGATCGCGCAGCGCGAAGCCGAGCATGCCGATCACGCCGGCCAGCGGGGTGCGCATTTCGTGGCTCATATTAGCCAGAAATTCGGACTTCTGGCGCGTCGCGTCCTCGGCGCGCTCCTTGGCCTGGCGCAGGAATTCCTCGTTCTCCTGCAGCGCGCGATAGGCGCGCGCCAATTCGTTGCTCTGGTGCCGCACGCGCCGTTCCTGCTCGCGCAGTTCCTGGGTCTGGCTCTCGAGCACCCGGTTCTGCTGCTCGACCTGTTCGGTGCGGGCGCTGACCTGGTGCTCCAGGCGCTCCTTGTGAATCCGCAGGCTCGACAGGCGCATGCGCAGGCCGGTGTAGACAATCGCGCACACCAGCACCGTCATGCCGATCCGGAACCAGGGCGTGCCCCATGGCGGCGGTTCGATGGTCAGCGCCAGCGCCGCCACGTCCTCGCTCCAGACGTCGTCCTTGTTGGCGGCGCGCACCCGGAACACATACGTGCCCGGATCGAGGTTGGTGTAGGTGGCGAAGCGCTGGTCGGCGCCGGCGTTCACCCAGCCCTGGTCGAAGCCGTCGAGGCGATAGGCGAAGCGGTTGCGTTCGGGCGCGGCGAAGTGCAGCGCCGCGAATTCGAGCGTGACCACCGCCGCGTCGGCCGGCAACGTCAGCGCACTGGCATGCTCCACCGGCCCGGCCAGCAACCCCGGAAACACCTGGTCCAGCGGCCGGTTGAACACCTGCAGCCCCGTAATCACGGGGCGCGGCGCGATCTGGTTGTCGCGGATCGCGCGCGGGTCGAACGCCGTGATGCCGTTGAAGCCGCCGAAGTACAAGGTGCCGTCGCGCGTGCGCAGGCTGGCGGCGTCGAAGTAGGCGCCTTCGGCGATGCCGTCGGCCGCGGTGTAGCTGCGCCAGCGCCCGCTCTTGGGATCGAAGCACGAGATGCCGCTGGCGGTGCTGACCCAGATGCGCCCGTCCAGGTCTTCCAGGATCGCGGCCACCGCATCGTCCACCAGGCCGTCGTGCGTGGTATAGCGGGTGAAGCTGACGGCGCCGTCGCGGCCCGTCACCATGCGGTTCAGGCCCACCGCGGTGCCGACCCAGATGTCGCCGCGGCTGTCTTCCATCAGGTGGTGCACCTCGTCGTGACTGAGGCTGTTGGGATCATACGGATCGTGCCGGAAGTGGCGGAAGCGCCCGCTGGCCCGATCGAGCAGATCGAGGCCGCCGAAAGTGCCGACCCAGAACCGGCCGAGGCGGTCTTCGAGCATCGGGCGCGCAATGTCGTCCGACAGGCTGGCCACCTTGGCCGGATCGTGGCGGTAGCTCAGGATGCCGCCGCCTTGCGGCTCGAGCCGGTGCAGGCCGCCGCGCGTGGTGATCCATACGAAGCCGGCCCGATCAAGAATCATCGAGCGCACGTTGTTGGCGTCGGCGTCGCCCGGCAGCGTCTGGCGCCGGAAGCGCCCGCTGGCCGGATCGAAGGCGGTAATGCCGGAACGGCTGCCGATCCACAGCAGGCCCTGCGCATCGCGCGTCATTGCCGCCGCCGGCACGTCGATCAGGCTGTCCGGGTTATCCGCCTGGTGGCGGTAGACAGTGGCGCGGCCGCTGGCCGGATCGTAGTGGTGCAAGGCGGTGCTGGTGCCGACCCACAGCCGCGCGCCGTCCTCCAACAGCACCCGCACCTTGTTGTCGGCCAGGCCGTCGCTGGCGTTCTTCGTGCCGTCGCCGGCGCGGCTGACGATGCGCGCAAAGCCGCCGCTGCCCAGGTCCGCGCGCGACACGCCGCCATACCAGGTGCCGGCCCAGAAGGTGCCGACCCCATCCCGGTACAGCGCCGAGACGTAGTTGTCGGCCAGGCTGTAACGGTCGCCCAGAGCGTGACGATAGGCGTCGATGCGCTCGGCGGCGGCGCTGGCGCCGGCCGCGCTGCCGACATTCGTCCCGTCGTTTTTGCCGGCGCCGGCCGTTGCCGCAGGGCGCCAGCGGAACAGGCCATCGTCGTGCGTGCCGATCCAGACGTTGGCGCCGTCCTGGTACAGGGACGTGATCCAGTAAGGGCCAAGTCCGTCCGGCGCGCCCAAGCGGCGCACCGTGCCTGCCTGCGCACCGCGCAGCACGCGGCGTTCGAGCCCGCCGAAGCGCCCCACCCACAAACGCTGGGCGTCGTCCACCAGCAGCGCATGCACCGGGTTCTCGCGCGGCCCGAGGCCGGATGGATGGTGACTGACCTGGGTGCGATCCGGGCTCAGGCTGTCGAGCCCGGCAGCGCTGCCGATCCACAGCCGGCCGTCGGCGTCGCGCGCCAGCGCCTGGACCCCATCGTCGCTCAGCGTGCGCGGATTGTCCGGCACGTGGTGCCAGACGGTAAAGCGCCCGGTTTCGGTGTCGAAGTGCTGCAGCCCATCCGCAGTGCCGATCCACAGGCCATCGGCGCCATCGCTGATCATGGTCTTGATCTGGCGGTTGGCATTGCCGCGCCGCGCCGGCTCGTTCGGCACATACAGCGTAAAGCTGCCGTTGGCCGGGTCGTAGCGATTCAGGCCGCCGTCGGTGCCGATCCACATGCGGCCGCGGCGGTCGAGCAGCAGCACGCGCACCCAGTTGTTGACCAGGCTGCGCGGATTGCCGATCTCGTTGCGGTGCGCGACGAAGCGGTAGCCGTCATAGCGCGACAGGCCGGACTGGGTGCCGAACCACATGAAGCCGTCGCGGTCCTGCACGATCGAGAGCACCGACTCCTGCGCCAGGCCCTGCTGCACCGACAGATGCTCGAAGCGTAACGTCGGCTCGGGCGGCGCGGCGCGCGACACGGGCGCGAACGCGAATAGCAACAGCAAGACAAACAATCGAAGCATGATCATGAAGCAAAAAATTCAAGCACGTCGGCGCGCCGTGCCAGGGTATCGTGTTCGCCAAGGCGAATCAGTTCGCGCGTGTAGCCGGCCTCGAACAACAGGTAGGACGCCAGCGCCGCGCCGCGCGACTCGAGCGCGCCGAGGGCGCCCAGCAGCGCGCGCACCGGCCCGGGCAGGCTGGCCGTGTGGCGCGCGGCGATCGTATCGAGCCGTTCGGACGGTGCGATCAGCAGCAGTTTTACTTCGCGCTGACCGGTGCTGGCGTGCAGGTCGATGCGCGACTGCGGCGCCAGCCGGCCCAGGGTCTGGTTGATGCGTTGCAGACGCTCGACGTCGGCGGCCAGGCTGTCGAGGAAGATCGACGACATCGCATGCCCCGCCACCTGCGCCACGCTCGGATAGCCGCCGTTGCGGCTGGCCTCGTCGGCGCCCTCGAGTGCAGGCTCGTTCATGCGCCCGGCGCCGACCACCAGCACCCTGGTCGCGCCGAGATGGATCGCCGGCGCGATCGGCGCCTGCTGGCGCATCGAGCCGTCGCCGCAATACTCGCGCCGCCCGCCCAGGTACAGCGGCACCGCCGGGAAAATGAACGGGATCGCGCTCGAGGCCAGCAGGTGCTCGACCCCGATCTGGGTCGGCAGCGCCAGCCGCCCGTGGCGGGTCCAGGGCTCGACCAGCGCGGCGCTCTGGTAGAACGTCAGGTGATGGCCGCTGGTGTACGACGAGGCGCTGATCGCCAGCGCATGCAGCGCGCCGCTGCCAAGGGCGGCGTCGAGCCGCGGCAGATCGAGCACGCGGTGCAGCATGCCGGCCAGCGGGGTGTTGTCAAACAGCGAATCGGGCGGCGCCGCGCGCCACTTGCGCAGCAGCCAGCCGAACGACAACAGCGACAGCCAGCGCGCACCGGAGCGCAGCACGGCCAGCGAATCGGCGCGGTACACGGCGTGGGTGGCGACGTTTTCCCACACCGCCAGCAGGCCGCGCACGGCGCCCGCGAAGTTATCCGCGCGGCAGGCCAGCGCGGTGGCGTTGAGGGCGCCGGCCGAGGTGCCGCAGATGATATCGAAGGGCGTCTTCACAGGACGAATGCCGGCGTCATGCAAGATGCGCAGGATCGCATGCAGCACCCCGGCCTGGTAGGCGGCGCGCGCCCCGCCTCCTGTCAGGATCAATCCGGTTTTCTGTTTACTATCCACCTGACAAGGGTAGCAAAAATCGCTTGTCTTGCGGAAAAATTCATGGACTTAATGTTATTTAACGGCGGATTAGTCGCGGATGTGCAACCAGCAATCGCCTGGCGCTTCCAGCGTAGCGCCATAGGCATCAACCTGCGGGTGGGAGTGATGAAAACAGAAAATGAAATCCTGCTGTACCTGCTATTGGCAAAGTTGATAAAACGTGAAGCCCGACATCCCGAGGATGCAATAGAAACCGATATAAGCCGACCACATCATGAACTTGCCTTCCCAACTACCTTCTTTGCTCAATTGCGAATAGTAAGCCCACGCATTGCCGTGTTCATAGGCCTTGCGTTTTCGATGCTTGTAGTCGATTACCTGGTTCGGAATGCCGACCAGGATCACGAAAAGGAACGTGATTATTTTTATCCAGGTCATGGCAAACCTCATGCAGTCGGTGGATCAGATTGAATTGAATTGCTGGCCGGGGATTATCTATCACATCAATGCGCCTGTGGCTTATAGTTATCCGCGGTTCATTATATCGACCGGGGCCGCCAAACATAACGATAGAGGAAAAGAAATGCCATGCGCATAAAACCCTTGCACAGCCCTGGCGGCATAGCGATCGTTCCCGTCGCTGTCGAGCATGCAGCCGCACTTGCAGCATTGGTCGGGCAAAACAGGGAACATCTGCGCCATTATCTTCCTGGAGCGGTCGCACTTTCTTCGCTCGAAGCGGCGCAGGCGCATCTGCAATCGGCGCAGGACCGGGCCGCCAGGGCCGACGTCTTTGAATGGCACCTGTTTGCCGGTGCAAGCCTGTGCGGCGCGGTACGCCTGAAGCACATCGACGCCGAGCATCGCACTGCGCAGATCGGCTACTTTCTCGGCCACCAGTTCAGCGGCAAGGGGATCATCACGTCAGCACTCGGTACCGTGCTCGACGATTGTTTTACCAGTCTGGCGCTGAACCGGATCGAGTTGCGCTGCGCTGCCGGGAATACGCCCAGCATGCGCGTTGCGCAAAAGCTGGGCTTTCAATGTGAAGGCATCTTGCGCGAAGCAGAGTTTCTGCACGGCGCCTATGTCGACCATCACGTGTACGGATTGCTGGCCCGCGAATTCAAGGCCAGGTAAATCTGCATGCTTATGCCGCATGCGCGCCGCATCGCTTGCTCAATCCCCCTTGGCCACCCCTTCGCGGCGCGGATCGGCGCCGCCGAACCAGAGCGGCACCCCATGCACCTCGATCCGTTCGATGCCGTGCAGGCCCGAGGTCTGCTCGCTGATGCGGATCGCGTGGCCGCGCGCGCGCAACAGGTCGATCGTCTGCTGCGGGAAGCGTCCCTTTTCCAGTTCGGTCGGGCCGTTGCGGCTGCCGAAATTGGGCAGCGCGATCGCCTCCTGCACGTTCAGGCCCCAGTCGAGCGTACCGACCAGCACCTTGGCCACGTAGTTGATGATCGCCGGGCCGCCGGGCGAGCCGATCACCAGCACCAGCTTGCCGGTCTTGCGATCGAACACCACGGTTGGCGACATGGCGCTGCGCGGACGCTTGTTGGCTTCGACGCGGTTCGCCACCGGACCGTCGGCGTCGCGCGCGCTGAACGAGAAGTCGGTCAACTGGTTGTTGAGCATGAAGCCGTCGACCATCTGGCGCGATCCGAACGCGTCTTCGATCGTGGTCGTCATCGCCAGGCCCATGCCGTTGGCGTCGACCACCGACACGTGCGAGGTGGACGGGGTCTCGATCGCGTTGTCGGTGCCCCAGGCAACGTGCATTCCCGGCGGCGTGCCGGCCGGCGCCTCGCCCATCGAGGCCGCGCCGATCAGGCTGGCGCGCTGTTTCATATAGCCCTTGTCGATCAGGCTCGGCAGACCGGCGCCGGGCAGCGGCACGAAATCGGTGTCGGCCGCGTAGCGGTTGCGGTCGGCGTAGGCCAGCCGCCCGACCTCGGAAAACACGTGCACCGCTTGCGCGCCCGGCACGCCGTTTTTCGGGGCCAGCGCCTTCATGTCGAAGTTCTCGAACATGCCCAGCATCTGCGCCACGGCGATCCCGCCCGAGGATGGCGGCGGCATGCCGCACACGGTGTAGGCGCGGTAGTCGCTGCACACCGGGGTGCGGATCTTGGGGCGGTAGTCGGCGATGTCCCTGGCGCTGAGCAGGCCTGGATTGGTAGGGTGGCTGGCCACCTTGGCCGCGATGTCGCGTGCGATATGGCCCTTGTAGAAAACGTCGGCGCCGCCGTCGGCGATCTCGCGCAGGGTGCTGGCCAATGCCGGATTCTTGAGGATATGGCCGACCGGCCAGGCCTGGCCGTCCTTGTCGTAGAAATGCGCCAGCGCGACCGGGTCCTTGCGCAGGTAGGCGTCGCCGGCGAGCATCTTGTGCATGCGCGGGCTGACCGCGAAGCCTCCCTCGGCCATGCGGATCGCCGGCTCGAACAATGTCTTCCACGGCAGCTTGCCATGCTGGCGGTGCGCCAGTTCGAGCATGCGCAGCGCGCCCGGCGCGCCCACCGAACGGCCGCCGACAATGCCTTCGGCGCGCGACAGCGGCGTGCCGTCGGGCCGCTCGAACAGGTGCTCGTCGGCCTTGCTGGGCGCGGTCTCGCGCCCGTCGAACGCCTGGGTCTGGCGCCCGTCGTAATGCACCATGAAAGCGCCGCCGCCGATGCCGGACGACTGCGGCTCGACCAGGGTCAGCATCATCTGGGTGGCGATCGCAGCATCGATCGCGCTGCCGCCGCGGCGCAATATCTGGTAGCCGGCATCGACCGCCAGCGGATTGGCCGCCGCCACCATGTATTTCTGCGCCGGCCAGCCGGCCTTCTCGGTAAAGCCGCTGGCCGCTTCGGGCGCAGCCTGCTGTGAATCCTGGGCCAGCACCGGCCAGGCAAACGCGCTGCCGGCCAGCAGGCCGAGCGCAAACTTGTTGAAATTGTTCAATCGATTCTCCAGAAAGCAAACGGGCGCGCGACCTGCGCCGCGCGCCCGACACCCCGGCATGCTACCGCATTCGCCGGATGCTTTCAGGGCAAGCTTGCCCGAGTGACCTTGCGCTTACTAATCCTTACTTGGGCTGCATCCGGATCGCGCCGTCGAGGCGGATCGTTTCGCCGTTGAGCATGACGTTCTCGATGATGGCCCTGGCCAGGTGCGCGAACTCTTTCGGCAGGCCCAGGCGCGGCGGAAACGGCACCATCTTGCCCAGCGAATCGCGCACTTCCTGCGCCATGTTCATCAGCATCGGGGTTTCGAAAATGCCCGGTGCAATCGTCATCACGCGGATGCCGTTGCGCGCCAGGTCGCGCGCCATCGGCAGCGTCATGCCGGCCACCGCCGCCTTCGAGGCGCCGTACGCGGTCTGCCCCATCTGGCCGTCGAAAGCCGCGACCGAGGCGGTATTGATGATGACGCCACGCTCGCCGTATTCGGCTTCCGGCGTCTGGCTCATGGCCTCGGCCGCCAGGCGCGCCATATTGAAGGTGCCGACCAGGTTGATGTTGACGGCGCGCTGGAACAGTTCGAGCGCGTGCGGGCCATCCTTGCCGACCGTCTTGGCGGCCGGCGCAATGCCGGCGCAATTGACCAGGCCGCGCAAGGTGCCGAGCGCCACGGCGGCGGCAACGGCTGCCTGGCCGTCGGCTTCCTGGGTAACGTCGCAGCGGATGAATTGGCCGTTCAGTTCGGCGGCCAGCGCCTCGCCGGCCTCGACCTGCAGGTCGGCGATGACGACCTTGGCGCCGGCGCCTGCCAGCATGCGCGCGGTGGCTGCGCCCAGCCCGGATGCGCCGCCACTGATGATGAATACATTGTCCTGAATCTGCATGGTTGTCCCCTTATGCGTTCTTGTTGACGTTTACGTTAACGTAAACAGCATTGTAGCGAACTTTTGATGGCTTGCACCATGCGGCGCACAGAGGGGCGCTGGAGCGGACTCAGCTCAGAAGCACTGCACCGTGGTGCCGCTGCGGTTGCACAGGCGGCCCTGGCTGTTGACGCTCGAATTGCCCACGCCGGGATTGATGGTGGCGCCCGAGGCATCGGTGCAGGTAGCGCCGACGCAGGGACTCACTTGCGACGAGCTGGGCCCGACCGGCGCCGGATTCGGCGTCGCCGGCAGCACTGGGGCGCTTGGCGTCGGCATGCGGGCGCTGCGGTCGATCTGCTGCTGCGTGCTACGGGCGGTGCCCGACTGCGGGGTCAGCACCGGACGCACGTTCTGCGGCGCCGGATGGGTGGACGGATCGATCTGCTTCAGGCGCGATGGTTCCTGGCGGCCGGTGGTCTTTTCTTCTTGCGTCATGGGGCGCATGTCGATGGCCGGGGCCGGGGCCGAGGTGGTGGTCGCGTCCAGCACCGGGCGGTAGGTCTCGCCACTGGTTGGCTGGCCAGGAGCGGCGCCCGTGGTCTGGGCGCCGGCGCCGGCTGCGGCGAAGGCGAGCAGGACGGCAAGGATCGATTTGGTGTTGTTCATGGCTAGCCTCGCAAATGTTGGTGACCGATGACTTATTATCGTCTTGATAAGTCTCGCGTGGCGCACACGAAACAATTTCTCACACAATTGGGCCCGGCGCACTGCGCCAGTGTTTCATGGTTCGCTTGAAAACGCGATTGGATCGTGAATGCGAAAACGCCACCCCCGCGCCGGCGGAGGTGGCGTTGCTACTGCTCGCGTGAACACGCCAGCGTATGTGTTCTTGCGAAACTTACTCGGACAACGCGGCGAACGCCGCGTCGCGCACCTGCTCGACCGGGCCGACGCCGGTGATCTTGCGGTACTTTGGCGCGCCTGGCAGGCCCGACTCGGCCCACTTGGCGTAGTAGCCCAGCAGCACTTCGGTCTGGTTGTGATACACGTCCAGGCGCTTCGACACGGTCTCGGCCTTGTCGTCGTCGCGCTGGATCAGCGCTTCGCCGGTCACGTCGTCGACATCGGCCACTTGTGGCGGGTTGAACTTGACGTGGTAGACGCGGCCCGAGGCCGGGTGCGAGCGGCGGCCGGTCATGCGTTCGAGGATCAGTTCGTCAGGGACGTCGATCTCGAGCACGTAATCGATATTCACGCCGCTGTCCTTCATGGCGTCGGCTTGCGCGACAGTGCGCGGGAAGCCGTCGAACAGGTAGCCATTGTCGCAGTCCGCTTGCTTCAGACGCTCCTTGACCAGGCCGATGATGATGTCGTCCGACACCAGCTGGCCTGCATCCATCACCTTCTTGGCCGCCAGGCCAAGTTCAGTACCGGCCTTGATCGCGGCGCGCAGCATGTCGCCGGTCGAGATTTGCGGGATATTGAACTTCTCTTTGATGAAATTGGCCTGGGTGCCCTTGCCGGCACCGGGTGCTCCTAACAGAATGAGACGCATGAGTTTCCTGAGTTTCTTGAAAATAATGAAAATGGTTGAGGTCTTGGCGGCGTTATTGTTCGATGCTGCTCTGACTTGCTTGACACGAAAGTTACCACAGAAGTTGGCTTTATAGCCAGTTCCGGGGCCTTGCCGATTGGATTATTGATCCAGCGCAGACGGCCCCGTTAGCTATATGGCTGTGGTATCAAGATGGATAATACTGGCGCACCCTCGCAAGGTCGTCGGGGGTGTCGACGCCGCCCGGTGGCGCGTCCTGTGTGACATGCACCGCGATCGGATAACCGTGCCACAGCACGCGCAGCTGTTCGAGCGCTTCGATCGCTTCGAGCGGCGCCGGCGCCATGGTCGGATAGGCCTGCAGGAAGTCGTTGCGGTAGGCATACAGGCCGATATGGCGCAGCGGCGTGTAGCCGGACGGCAGCGAATCGAGCGTCTGGGCGAAGGCGTCGCGGTGCCAGGGAATCGTGGCGCGCGAGAAGTACAGCGCGCGTCCGGCCCGGTCGAGCACCACCTTGACCACGTTCGGATTGAACAGGTCGGCCGCCTCGGTGATCGGATGGGCCGCCGTGGCCATCGGCACATCGCGCCCGATACGCGCCGCGCAGGCGGCCAGCAAGGCCGGGTCGATCAGCGGCTCGTCGCCCTGCAGATTGACCACCACCTCGTCGTCGCCAAGGCCCAGCAGCTGCGCCACTTCGGCGATGCGGTCGGTGCCGGACGGATGGTCGGCGCGGGTCAGCACCGCGTGCACGCCGTGGGCGACGCAGGCGCTGGCGATGTCCTCGTGATCGGTGGCGACGATGATGCGCGCCGCGCCCGATGCGCGCGCGCGCTCGGCCACGCGCACGATCATGGGTTTACCGCCCAGGTCGGCCAGCGGCTTGTTCGGCAGGCGGGTCGAGGCCAGGCGCGCCGGGATGATGACGGTAAAGCTCATCGCGTTGGCGCGGTCAAGCTGACGCGGGTTCGACCTTGCGCGCCTGGTCGGCCCACATGATCGGGATGCCATCGCGGATCGGGTAGGCCAGGCGGTCGCCACGGCAGGTCAGTTCCTGCGCTTTTTTGTCGTATTCAAGCGGTCCCTTGCACAGCGGGCAGACCAGGATATCAAGCAGTCGAGCGTCCACGACATTTCTCCACGATTTGTTCAGCGAGGCGCACATCGAGCTGCGCCGTCACGGGCACGACCCACAAACGCGGATCGTCCTTCAGGTTATCAATTTGCCGACATTTTACTGCATCCTTCTCGGTGATCAGGATGATGTCGGCGTCGACCGCGTCAAACGGCCGGTCAAGGAAGTCATGATGGTCGGGCAAAGGCAGTTCTCCGAGCGTCAAGCCGCTGGCGCGCAGCATGGCGAAGAAGCGGCCCGGGTTGCCGATCCCGGCGGCGGCGACCAGGCGTTTGGCGCGCAATTGCGCCAGCGGCAGGCGCGCCGCGCCGTCCAAACGTTCGGCGTAGTCGCCCGCCAAATGCATGCGGTAAGGATGGGCGCCGACCACCGCCGCCAGCGCCGGCGCGATGGCGGGCGCATTGACCACCGTGAAATCGCGCCGGCGCGACGCCGGTTCGCGCAAGGGCCCGGCCGGCAGCAGCCAGCCATTGCCGACGCCGCGGCCGTCGAACAGCACGATCTCGACGTCGCGCGCCAGGGCGTAATGCTGCAGGCCGTCGTCGGTGATGATCACATCGACCTCGGGATACAGCGCCAGCAGCGCCCTGCCCGCCTCGGCGCGCTGGCGCCCGACCACCACCGGACAGCCGCTGCGCGCCGCGATCAACAGCGGCTCATCGCCGACCTCGCGCGGATCGGACTGCGGCGTGACGGCGCGCGGCGCACTGTTGGCGCCGCCATGTCCGCGCGAGATCACGCCAGGACGCAGGCCGGCCGCGCGCAGCGCCTCGGCCAGCCAGATCGTCAGCGGGGTCTTGCCGGTGCCGCCGATAAAGATATTGCCGACCACAATGACCGGCACCGGCAAGCGTTCGACGCGCTTGATGCCGAGACTGAACAGCAGGCGGCGCAAGCCGGACAACAGGCCGAACAGCAGCGCGAGCGGCAGCAGCGCCCAGGCCAGCGCGCCGCGCCGCAGCCAGGCGCGGGTGAGCGTCGTTTCGAGAGAGGAAGACATGGAGTGGGGAAAAAAGCGGCGGCGCAGCGCATGCCGCGCCGGCCGGCTTATTTGGGGCTGCCGGTCTGGGCCGCGAAGGTCAGCTTGTCGTAACCGGCCACGCGCGCCGCTTCCAGCACATTGATCACCATCTGGTGCATCGCGAACTGGTCGGCGTTGACGATCACCACCGGACTGGCCACGACCTGGCCGTCGGCGCTGCGGGCAGCATTGCGCAGGTCTTGCGCCAGGCCGGCCACGTTGCTGAACGCGACCGGCGTGTTATTGACCGTGTAGTTGCCCTTGGCGTCGACCGTGACGTTGATCTCGAACGGCTTGTCCTGCGGCTTGTCGGCCTCGGCGGTCGGCAAGGTGATCTGCAGCTCGGTGAACTTGCTGTAGGTGGTCGAGACCATCAGGAAGATCAGGACCACGAGCAGCACGTCGATGAACGGGATCAGGTTGATCTCGGGATCCTCGCGCTTGCGACCGCGGCGAAAGTCCATCATTTGCGGGCACCGTGGACGACGTCGACCAGTTTCACGGCCTGCAGTTCCATGTCGACGACATAGGTGTCGATCAGGTTGCGGAAGTGACGGTAGAACACCAGCGCCGGCATCGCGATGGCCAGGCCGAAGCCGGTGTTGTAGAGCGCCACCGAGATGCCGTGCGCCAGCTGGGCCGGGTTATTCCCGCCGGTCGGGCTCGATGCGCCGAAGATCTCGATCATGCCGACCACCGTGCCAAACAGGCCCATCAGCGGCGCCAGCGACGCGATCGTGCCGAGCGTGGTCAGGAAGCGCTCGAGGCCGGTGGCCACGCCGCGGCCGGCTTCCTCGATCGACTCCTTCATCACGTCGCGCGGGGCGTCGACGTTGCGCAGGCCGGCGGCCAGCACGGTGCCGAGCGGGGAATTCTGTTCCAGCTTGTCGATCACGTCCGGCGTGACCTTGCCGCTGCGGTAGACGCGGATGACTTCGTCGAGCAGGCTACGGGGCAGGATCTTCTCGCGGCGCAGGGCGATCAGGCGTTCGACAATCAGGGCGACGGCGATGATCGACGCGGCCAGCAGGAACCAGATTGGCCAGCCTGCGGCTTGAAAAATGGCGAGCAAGAGATACTCCTGAGATGAGAAAAATCAATCCGGCAATGTAGCAAGTTGGCAGCGAAGCAGCAAGTAGAGTTCTGCACAACTTCTGTGGATAAAATTGTGCGCAATGGCCTCCACAGCGGACAAGCACCTTGATTCATAAGGACTTTTTGTGCCTGCGCAAGAAAATGGCAGTCTCATGATTTGGCGCAAAGGCAGCTCGAGCATGCGAGCACCGCCCAGAGTCGGCTCGCTCGGCTGTAGTTGCGAACACATTCTGTGGACAAAATTGTGCGCAAGGCCCCTCGACACTGGTTAAGTCGTTGATTTTTATAGAATTTAGTTTTGAGCTTAAATTATGGGCAGGGTCAGGCGGCTGTATTTCGCTTACGGGCTGATGTGGTTCCCCACATATTTTGTGGATAAAAATGTGTGCAACGGCACTTTTATGCCACTAAGCCTTTGATTTATCTAAATAAAACCATTCCGCTCAAAATTTAAGCATAAGCAACTATTTGCCCATAAACGGCGGCGTTCCATGCTTTTATGCATCACTTATGCGGCATGTGAGCAGGTTTTGCAAAGCTTCTTCACCTTTGCACATATTTTGTGGATAAGAATGTGAGGAAGCGCAATGATTGAACCTTAAGTCATTGATTCATATACGGGTATGTCGTGATGCTAATTAAAAAGGCAGGCAAATTATTCGACGGGCCAGCGCACGTTGCGGATCGGCGCTGCGGTGGGGACGATGGGTACCAGCGGTCCTGTGCACAATATCTGTGGACAACTTTGTGATCAAACGCTCTGCAAGCAATCTAAGTAATTGATTCGTAACACGCAGAGCCACACTGCCCAATCGCCATGCAGCAATCGTCATGCATGGCAGAGTTCCCCACAGTTTGTGTGGATAAACTGCCCTCCCAGCCAAAAATGCTTAGCCCAAGTCATTGATTTCAAACCCGTTTCAATAGATTGCATTGAAAAGCGGCAATATTGGTTTTTCGACCGGATGGCGCGGCGGGGATGAAAATGACTTGTCGTGCGCACCAAGATATGACATAAGCTTCCCTCCCCGTTTTCTCCACAATCGCCATGCAACGTCCAAACGACGCCGACCCTGCTTACGCCGCGCCATCCGTTCTGAGCGTGACCGCCCTCAACGCGCAGGTTGCGCGTCTGCTCGAGCGTTCGTTCCCGCTGGTGTGGATTGGCGGCGAGATTTCCAACTTCACCCGCGCCGCGTCCGGCCACTGGTATTTCACGCTCAAGGACGACGCGGCCCAGGTGCGCGCGGTGATGTTCCGCAGCCGCGCCCAGATGGCCGGCTTCAACCCGCGCGAAGGCGACAAGGTCGAGGTGCGTGCGCTGGTGACGCTGTACGGCGCGCGCGGCGACTACCAGATCAATGTTGAGGCGATCAGGCGCGCCGGCGTCGGCCAGCTGTACGAGGCTTTCCTGCGCCTCAAGGAAAAGCTGGGCGCGCAGGGTCTGTTCGACCCCGAGCGCAAGCGTGCCGTGCCGCTGTTCGCGCGCACGATCGGCATCGTCACCAGCCCGCAGGCGGCGGCGCTGCGCGACGTGTTGACTGCCCTGCGCCGGCGCGCGCCGCATGTGCGCGTGGTGCTGTACCCGGCCCCGGTGCAGGGCCAGTTCTCGGCCGACAAGATCGCCGAGGCCATCATGACCGCCTCGCGCCGCGCCGAAGCCGACGTGCTGCTGGTGTGCCGCGGCGGCGGCTCGATCGAAGACCTGTGGTCGTTCAACGAAGAATGCGTGGCGCGCGCGATTGCCGCCTGCAGCATCCCGGTGATCTCGGGCGTCGGCCACGAAACCGACGTCACCATCGCCGACTTCGCCGCCGACGTGCGCGCCGCCACCCCCACCGCTGCCGCCGAACTGGCGGCAACGCCGCGCGCCGACTGGCTGGCTTCGCTGCAAGCCGATGCCGTCGATCTGCGCCGCGCAATGGAGCGCCGCCTGCTCGACGCCGGCCAGGGACTCGACATGCTCAGCCGTCGGCTGTTGAGCCCATCGGCGCGCATCGCCAACACGCGCCTGAGCCTGCTGTCGCTGGCCACCGCCATGACCCATGCCACCTTGCTGCCGGTGAATCGCCAGCGCCTGGTGCTGGCCCAGTTGCAGCAGCGCTGGGCGCGCCACCGCCCCGACATGCGCGCCCTGCGCGCGCAGCTGCAATCGGACGGGCGCCACCTGAACGCCAGCCTGGGCAACGGCATCAAGCGCCGCCGCGACGCGCTGGGTGCGCTGGCGTCCCAGCTCGAACTATTGAACCCGCAGCGCACGCTGGAGCGCGGCTATGCCATCGTGCGCGACGGCAAGGGCAACATCGTGCGCGACCCGGCCCAGATCAAGGCGCGCGACACCCTGCACCTGCGCCTGGCCGATGGCAGCGCCGAGGTCGGCGTGGCACAGGTGCAAAGCGTCCTGGAATAAGTTCTGGTGGGGGGATAAAAACCGGCGCCAGCGGATGCGGCTCAGCAATGATGTTGCATCCGGTTTAGAATAGCGCCGCTTTTCAAAATAACAACCGGTACCCCAACCATAAAGGACTAGACCATGGAACATACCCTGCCGCCACTGCCGTACGCCAAGGATGCCCTGCAGCCGCACATCTCGGCCGAGACCCTGGACTTCCACCACGGTAAGCATCACCAGACCTATGTGACCAACCTGAACAACATGATCAAGGGCACCGAGTTCGAAAACCTGTCCCTGGAAGAGATCATCAAGAAGTCCTCGGGTGGCGTGTTCAACAATTCGGCCCAGATCTGGAACCACACCTTCTTCTGGAGCTGCATGAGCCCGAACGGCGGCGGCGCGCCAACCGGCAGGGCACTCGACGCGATCAACGCCAAGTGGGGTTCGGTCGAGAAGTTCAAGGAAGAGTTCAACAAGGCCGCACTGGGCAACTTCGGTTCGGGCTGGACCTGGCTGGTGCAAAAGCCGGACGGCACTGTCGACATCGTCAACACCTCGGGCGCCGGCACCCCGCTGACCACCGAAGACAAGGCCCTGCTGACTGCCGACGTCTGGGAACACGCCTACTACATCGACTACCGCAACGCGCGCGCCAAGTTCCTGGAAGCATTCTGGAACGTCGCCAACTGGGAATTCGCCAACCAGAACATGGCCTGAACCAGGCCCTGCTGTTTCGGCAGCATGACGTCTGAGCCGCTCGCATGAGTTCGGCACAGACGTCGCCCCCACGGCCCGCTTCGCGCGGGCCGTGTGCTTTCTGCTTACTGAAACAGAAAGCGCATATCGAGCCGGGTGCCGCACAGCGCGCCATCGTAGCCGGGCAGCGCCGACAGCACCTCCTTGAAAGCGCCGCTCGCCATCGCGCCCTGCGCCGCCATCAATACCGGCGTATCCAGGGCGCTGGCATTGCAGGCCAAAAAATACTGTTCGCGAATAATGGGAATGAACTCGAGGTCGAAGCGGCGCGCCGCCGTTTCGACACCGAAGCCCACGTCGGCCATGCCGCTGGCGACATACGCCGCCACCGCCGCGTGCGTGAATTCGGCGCTGCCCGAGCGGTTGATGACCGCCGGGTCGATGCCGGCGTTGGCCAGCAGCAGTTCGAGCAATACCCGCGTGCCGGAACCCTTCTGGCGATTGACGAAGCGCAGATCCGGACGCGCCAGGTCGGCCAGGCCAGTCACGCCTTTCGGATTGCCCTTGGCCAGGAAAATGCCCTGCATGCGATACGCCAGGTGGATCAGCGCATGCCGCTCGGGGTCAAGCCAGGGACGGTACTTGGCCGCCGCCGCCGCCTCGAGTTCGCCCACCGGCAAATGGAAGCCCGCCAGGTCGCACTCGCCGCGCGCCAGCGCCGCCGCCGCGTCGCTGCTGCCGCGGTAATTGATGTCGACCGTGACGCCCTGCTCGCCCAGCTGCTGCACCAGCGCGGCCACCGCAAAGCCGTGCGAGGCGGTCAGGTGCAGCACCTGGGTCTCGCCCACCAGCACGCGCGCCAGTTCCTGCTGCAGTTCCGAGGCCAGGCTGTCGAGCGTCGGGCTCAGGCGGGCGTGGATGCGGCGGTCGGCCCACATCAGCTTTTCAGCGAGCGGCGACAGCATCGTGCCGCGCCCGCGCACCTTGTAGACCAGTTCGACACCGAACTGCGCCGAGAATTGCTGCAGCAAGCCCCAGGCGTGGCGGTACGACATGCCGCGCGCGCTGGCGGCCTTGCTGATCGAACCGAGCTGGCTCACCGCCACCAGCAACGCCAGCAGCGCCGGCAGCGCGGTAGGCACGCCGGCACTGTCGCGCAGCACCCAGTCGGGCCGTATTTCCACCTTCATCATATGCAAAATCCTTCATATTGTAAGCGTGTAAAAGCGGTGCTACTCTCGGTTCATCATCCTAATAACAGTCGTTATATATGTTCCTCTGAACATATGCAAGACGAACCCAGGAGACACGATGAACCCAGCAGACAGCGCCAGCGCGATGCGCGCGATTGGCGAAATACTTGAACTCCATGCGCAGCAAACAGTGCTCGGCCAGGACTTGCTGCTGCCGGTGCTGCACGCCATACAAGACCGCCTCGGCTACATCCCGCCCGATGCGGTCGAGGGCCTGGCGCAGCGCTTCAACGTTTCGCGCGCCGAGGTGCATGGCGTGATCACCTTCTACCACTATTTCAGGAGCGCGCCGCCGGCGCGCTGCACGGTGCAGATCTGCCGCGCCGAGGCCTGCCAGAGCATGGGCGGCGACGCCCTGCTGGCGCATGTCCGGCAAGCGCTGGGTTGCGATCTGCACGCCCATTCGGCCAACGGCGACTTCGCGCTCGAAGCGGTCTACTGCCTGGGCCACTGCGCCACCGCGCCGGCGATCATGATCAATGACGCGGTCCATGCCCGCGTCACGCCAGTGCGCTTCGACAAGCTGGTGGCAACGCAGGTCGCGAACCTGGCCACTGCCACCGACAACACCAGGGAGGCCGCATGAGCGCGCGCATCTATGTCCCGGCCGACTCGACCGCGCTGGCTTTGGGCGCCGATGAGCTCGCGGCAGCGATCGTGCTCGAGGCGGCCCAGCGCGGCATCGCCATTGAACTGGTGCGCAATGGCACGCGCGGCATGCTGTATCTCGAACCACTGGTCGAGGTCGACACCCCGGCCGGGCGCATCGGCTTCGGCACGGTCGACGCGAGCGACGTGGGCGCCCTGTTCGATGCCGGTTTCCACAACGGCGCATCGACCCACCGCCTGGCGCTCGGGCTGGTCGAGCAGATACCGTATCTGGCCCGCCAGCAGCGCCTGACCTTTGCCCGCTGCGGCATCACCGATCCGCTGTCGCTGCCCGACTACCTGGCCCATGGCGGCTATCGCGGTCTGCGCCAGGCGGTGACGATGACGGGCGCCGATATCGTCGCCGCGGTGACGGCGTCGGGCCTGCGCGGGCGCGGCGGCGCCGCCTTCCCGACCGGAATCAAGTGGAACACGGTGCTGCGCGCGCCGGGCGCACAAAAATACATCGTCTGCAATGCCGACGAAGGCGATTCCGGCACCTTCGCCGACCGCATCATCATGGAAAGCGACCCCTTCGTTCTGATCGAAGGCATGACGATCGCCGGCCTGGCGGTGGGCGCCACCCGTGGTTTCATCTACGTGCGCAGCGAGTATCCGCATGCGATCGCAGCGCTCAACCATGCAATTCAAAGCGCCACCCGCGCCGGCCTGCTCGGCCTCGATGTCGCCGGCAGCGGGCGCGCGTTCGCGCTCGAAGTGCGCAAGGGCGCCGGCGCCTACATCTGCGGCGAAGAAACCGCGCTGCTCGAGAGCATCGAGGGCAAGCGCGGCGTGGTGCGCGCCAAGCCGCCCCTGCCGGCGCTGGCCGGCCTGTTCGGGCAGCCGACCGTGATCAACAACGTGCTGTCGCTGGCCTCGGTGCCGATCATCCTCGACAAGGGTGCGCAGTTCTACCAGGACTTCGGCATGGGCCGCTCGCGCGGCACGCTGCCGGTGCAACTGGCAGGCAATATCAAGAACGGCGGCCTGATCGAACTCGCCTTCGGCGTCACGCTGCGCGAAATCCTGGTCGACTACGGCGGCGGCAGCGCCAGCGGCCGCCCGATCAAGGCGGTGCAGGTGGGCGGCCCGCTGGGCGCCTATTTGCCGCCCTCGCAGTGGGACACCCCGCTCGATTACGAAGCCTTTGCCGCCCTGTGGGCGGTGCTGGGCCATGGCGGCATCGTGGTGCATGACGACAGCGCCGACATGGCGCACCTGGCGCGCTACGCAATGGAATTTTGCGCCGTCGAATCGTGCGGCAAATGCACGCCCTGCCGCATCGGCTCCACCCGCGGCGTGGAGGTGATCGACAAGATCCGCGCCGGTACCGAACGTCCCCAGCAGGTCATCCTGCTGCGCAGCCTGTGCGACACCATGCTCAACGGCTCACTGTGCGCGATGGGCGGCATGACGCCGTACCCGGTGCTGTCGGCCCTGAACCACTTCCCGCAAGACTTCGGCCAGGTGGCCGGCGATGCCATCGCGGCCTAGGAGAACACCATGATTGAAACCATCATCACCCGGGATTTCGGCACCCCGGCGATCGACATCAACGCCGCCACCGTCATGATCACCTTGACGATCGACGGCGTCGAAGTCACGGTGCCGGCCGGCACCTCGCTGATGCGCGCGGCGGCTGAAAACAGCATCAATATCCCCAAGCTGTGCGCCACCGACAGCCTGGAGCCGTTCGGTTCCTGCCGCCTGTGCCTGGTCGAGATCGAAGGCCGGCGCGGTTATCCGGCCTCCTGCACCACGCCGGCCGAAGCGGGCATGGTGGTGCGCACCCAGTCGCCCAAGCTGCAGGAAGTGCGCAAGGGCGTGATGGAACTCTACATCTCGGACCACCCGCTCGACTGCCTGACCTGCCCTGCCAACGGCAAGTGCGAGTTGCAGGACATGGCCGGCGTCACCGGCCTGCGCGAAGTACGCTACGGCTACGAGGGCGCCAATCACCTCAAGCTGAAAAAAGACGAGAGCAATCCCTATTTCACGTTCGACTCGTCGAAGTGCATCGTCTGCAACCGCTGCGTGCGCGCCTGCGAAGAAACCCAAGGCACGTTTGCACTGACCATCTCGGGACGCGGCTTTGACGCGCGGGTCGCGGCTGGCCAGAGCGAATCGTTCATGGAATCCGAATGCGTTTCATGCGGCGCCTGCGTCGAAGCCTGCCCCACCGCCACGCTCACCGAAAAGTCGATCATCTGGCTCGGCCAGGCCGAGCACAGCATCACCACGACGTGCGCCTATTGCGGCGTCGGTTGCTCGCTCAATGCCGAAATGAAGGGCAACGAGGTGGTGCGCATGGTGCCGTCCAAGGACGGCAAGGCCAACGAAGGCCATGCCTGCGTCAAGGGCCGCTTTGCCTGGGGCTACGCCACCCACAAGGACCGTATCCTGAAACCGATGATCCGGGCGAAGATCAGCGACCCGTGGCGCGAAGTGTCGTGGGATGAAGCGCTCGATTACGCGGCGTCCGAATTCAAGCGCATCCAGGCAAAGCACGGCATCGATGCGATCGGCGGCATCGTCTCGTCGCGTTGCACCAACGAAGAAGGCTATCTGGTGCAAAAACTGGTGCGCGCCGCGTTCGGCAACAACAACGTCGATACCTGCGCCCGCGTGTGCCACTCGCCAACCGGCTACGGCCTGAAAACCACGCTCGGCGAATCGGCCGGCACCCAAACCTTCAAGTCGGTCGAGAAATCGGACGTCATCCTGGTGATCGGCGCCAATCCCACCGACGGCCACCCGGTGTTTGCGTCGCGCATGAAGAAGCGCCTGCGCCAGGGCGCGCGCCTGATCGTCATCGATCCGCGCCGCATCGACCTGGTCGAGTCGCCCCACGTTCGCGCCGACTATCACCTGCAGCTGCGCCCCGGCACCAACGTCGCCATCGTCAGCGCGCTGGCCCACGTGATCGTCACCGAAGGCCTGACCGACGACCGTTTCATTGCCGAGCGCTGCGACCTGCGCGCGTTCGAACAGTGGCGCACCTTCGTGGCGCAAGCCGATAATTCACCGGAAGCGCTCGAGGACATCACCGGCGTGCCGGCCAAGCAGGTGCGCGAAGCGGCCCGGCTGTTTGCCACTGGCGGCAACGGCGCCATCTTCTACGGCCTGGGCGTGACCGAACACGCGCAGGGCTCGACCGCCGTGATGGGCATCGCCAACCTGGCCATGGCCACCGGCAACGTCGGCCGTGAAGGGGTCGGCGTCAATCCGCTGCGCGGCCAGAACAATGTGCAGGGTTCGTGCGATATCGGCTCGTTCCCGCACGAGCTGCCAGGTTACCGCCATGTGGCCGACACCACCGTGCGCACCATGTTCGAACAGGCCTGGGGCGTGCCGCTGCAGGCCGAACCGGGCCTGCGTATTCCGAACATGTTCGAAGCGGCCCTCGACGGCAGCTTCATGGGCCTGTATTGCCAGGGCGAGGACATCGTCCAGTCCGACCCGAACACCCAGCACGTCACGTCGGCGCTCGAGGCCATGGAGTGCATCGTGGTGCAGGATATTTTCCTCAACGAGACGGCCAAGTACGCCCACGTGCTGCTGCCCGGCTCCTCGTTCCTGGAAAAGGACGGCACCTTCACCAATGCCGAACGGCGCATCTCGCGCGTGCGCAAGGTGATGCCGCCAAAGGCCGGCTACGCCGACTGGGAAGTCACGGTGGCGCTGTCGAATCGGCTCGGCTATCCGATGGCGTACCGCCACCCGTCCGAGATCATGGACGAAATCGCGGCCCTGACGCCGACGTTTGCCGGCGTGAGCTACCGCCGCCTGGATCAACTGGGCAGCATCCAGTGGCCATGCAATGACGAGGCCCCGGACGGCACGCCGACCATGCACGTCGATCAGTTTGTGCGCGGCAAAGGGCGTTTCATCATCACCCAATACGTCGCCACCGACGAGAAAGTGACGCGCAAGTATCCGTTGATCCTGACCACCGGGCGCATCCTGTCGCAGTACAACGTCGGGGCCCAGACACGGCGTACCGAGAACGTGCGCTGGCATGCCGAAGACCGGCTCGAGATCCACCCGCACGATGCCCAGGAACGCGGCATCGAGGATGGCCAGTGGGTCGGTGTGCAAAGCCGCTCGGGCGAGACCGTGCTGCGCGCAATGATCACCGAGCGCATGCAGCCGGGCGTGGTCTACACCACCTTCCACTTCCCCGAATCGGGCGCCAACGTGATCACCACCGAGAACTCGGACTGGGCCACCAACTGCCCCGAGTACAAGGTCACGGCGGTGCAGGTGGTGCATGTGGAGCAGCAATCCGACTGGCAGCTTGAATACGCCCGCTTCAACCAGGTGCAGCTGGGATTGGCGGAGCCGGTCGCATGATGTGCGCGGCCGACCTTGACGCCGATGCCGGCGCGGCGCTGGCGGTCGCGCATGCGCCGAGCGCGCGCATGCCGGTGGCGCGCATGCGTCGCAGCATGTGCAGCAGCGTGTGCAGCAGCGCGCTGGAAACCCTGGCCGAGGAAGTGCCGGTGGCGCTCGAGTACAACGGCGTCTCGCACGCGGTAATGCTGGCCACGCCAACTGACCTGGCCGAGTTCGCGCTCGGCTTTTCTTTGAGCGAAGCGATCATCGCCTCGCCCGCCGAGTTCTACGGCGTCGAGATCGAGCATGGCGCGGCCGGCATCACCGCCCATATCGACATCGCCGCCGGCGCCTTCATGCGCCTCAAGCAGCGCCGCCGCAGCCTGGCGGGCCGCACCGGCTGCGGGCTGTGCGGCGTCGACAGCCTGTCCCAGGTGGTGCGCGCGCTGCCGCTTGTGGCGCCGACCCGGGCCTTGTCCGATGCGGCGATCCGGCGCGCCGTGGCCGAGGTCAGGCAGCAGCAGCCGCTCAACCGGCTTACCGGCGCCACCCATGCGGCGTCGTGGTGCGGCCGCGACGGCGCGCCGCGCATCACGTTCGAAGACGTCGGCCGCCACAATGCGCTCGACAAGCTGATCGGCGGCCTGCAGCGCAGCCAGGCCGACCTGAGCGACGGCTTCGTCTTCATCACCAGTCGCGCCAGCGTCGAGATGGTGCAGAAGGCGGCCACGGTCGGCATCGGCGCCATGGTGGCGATCTCGGCCCCCACCGCGCTGGCCGTGCGCACCGCGCTGGCCTGCGGCATGACCCTGGTCGCCTTCGCCCGCGGCGACGATTTCACCGCCTATGCCCATGGCGCCAACATCCGAATGGAAGCCGCATGAACATCGATAACCTGGTCACCATGGCCAATCAGATCGGCACATTCTTCGAGTCCTACCCGGACCGCGAAGAAGGCCGCACCGAAATCGCCAACCACCTGCAGCGCTTCTGGGCGCCGCGCATGCGCAGCGAGCTGTTTGCGCACATCGACACCGCGCACGGCGAAGGACTCAACCCGGTCGTGATCGAAGCCCTGGTGGCGCACCGGCGCGACCATATGCCGCCACCGCCACCGGGCGGCGACGCCGGCTGATCCCTGTCTGTTGCAGGAAGGCGGCGGCGGCGCTGGTTGATCTTTGCGCCTAAGCCTGCGCCGTCTCGAGCTGGGCCAGGCGCGCCTTGAGCTTGCGCTCTTCGCTCCAGCGTTCGGTCTCATCGCGCACCAGCGCCACGATCGACGTCACGTCGCCGTTGGGCGCATGCTGCATCGCCACCGTAAACGCAATCGACAGCGGCTTGCCTTCCTTGTGCAGCGCCGGCACCCGCAGCACGTCGGCGCCGTAGCGGGTCTGGCCGGTGGCCATGGTCTTGTGGTAGCCGTCCCAGTGCCGCTCGCGCTGGCGCTGGGGCACGATCAGGTCGAGCGACTGTCCGATGGCCTCGGCGTCGGTAAAACCGAAGATGCGCGTCGCGGCGGCATTCCAGAAGATGATCGCGCCGGCTGCATCGCAGACGATGACGCCGTCGCCGAGCGCCTGGAGCAGTTGTTGATAATCGAGTTCGACTTGCATGCTCACTCCTTGAAGAAAAAAATGCGCGTCGCAAGCAGCCGACGCGCATCTGGATTGTTATTTCAGCGTAATCAGATCAATGGTCAGACCACTTGCTGTTCGTGCAGCGCCGCGATCTGCTTGCTGCTGTAGCCGAGGCTTTCCAGCACCTCATCGGTGTGTTCGCCCAGCAGCGGTGAGCCGGTGATTTCGACCGTCATGTCCGAGAACTTGATCGGGCTGCCCACGGTCAGGTACTTGCCGCGTTCCTTGTGGTCGACCTCGGCGATGGTGCCGCTGGCGCGCAGCGACGGATCGGCGGCGATTTCCTTCATCGACAGCACCGGCGAACACGGAATGTCGAACTTGCGCAGGATGTCGACCGCCTCGAACTTGGTCTTGTCCTTGAGCCATTCTTCGATGGTGCCGAAGATGTCGAAGATCTTGTCCTGGCGCGCGCCGGCGGTCATGTAGGCCGGGTCTTCGATCCACTCGTTCTTGCCGATCGCCTTGCAGATCGGCGCCCAGGCATGGCCCTGGATGGTGAAGTAGATGTAGGCGTTGGGATCGGTTTCCCAGCCCTTGCACTTGAGCACCCAGCCCGGCTGGCCGCCGCCGCCGGCATTGCCGCCGCGCGGCACCACGTCCGAGAACGTGCCGTGCGGGTATTGCGGATATTCTTCGAGGTAGCCGACACGGTCGAGGCGCTGCTGGTCGCGCAGCTTGACCCGGCACAGGTTCAGCACGCTGTCCTGCATCGATACCGCCACCTTCTGGCCCTTGCCGGTGGCGTCGCGTGCGCGCAAGGCGGTCAGGATGCCGATCGCCAGGTGCATGCCGGTATTGCTGTCGCCCAGGGCGGCGGCGCTGACGGTGGGTGGGCCGTCATCGAAACCGGTGGTCGATGCTGCGCCGCCGGCGCATTGCGCCACATTCTCGTACACCTTCAGGTCTTCGTAGTGGTGACCGTCGCTGAAGCCCTTCACCGAGGCCACGATCATGCCCGGGTTGATTTCCTTGATGTGTTCCCAGGTAAAGCCCATGCGGTCGAGCGCGCCCGGACCGAAGTTCTCGACCAGCACGTCCGACTCCTTGATCAGCTTGGTCAGGATTTCCTTGCCCTCAGGCTTTTTGGTATCGAGGGTCAGCGAGCGCTTATTGCTGTTGAGCATGGTGAAGTAGAGGGCGTCCACGCCCGGGATATCGCGCAGCTGCGAGCGGGTGACGTCGCCGGCGCCGGGACGCTCGACCTTGATCACGTCGGCGCCGAACCATGCCAGCAACTGGGTGCAGGCGGGTCCGGCCTGGACGTGGGTGAAATCGATGATCTTGATGCCTTCGAGAGGTTTACTCATGATGTCAGTCTCCTGTTGTCAATCGGTATGGTGCAGCGGCCGGGCGGCCTGCCGGCGGGCCCGGGCGCGCCGGCGCCCGTGGGCGTCGCTGCGTTATTTTTTCGCGTTGCTTTGCGGATTCAGGTTGGTCAGGCGGCCGCTCTCGGTGCCGGCCGTCTCGTCGATGACGGCGTTGATCAGGGCCGGCTTGCCGGCGGCAATCGCCTCGGTCAGCGCGCGGGTCATTTCTTCCGGGGTGGTGACGTGGTAGCCGATGCCGCCGAAGGCCTCGATCATCTTGTCGTAGCGGGCATTCTTGACGAACACGGTGGGGGCGACGTCCTTGCCACCGGTGGGGTTGACGTCGGTGCCGCGGTACACGCCGTTGTTGTTGAAGATGATCGTCGTCACCGGCAGTTCGTAGCGACAGATGGTCTCGAGCTCCATGCCGCTGAAGCCGAAGGCGCTGTCGCCTTCGATCGCGACCACCGGCTTGCCGCTGACGACGGCGGCGCCGATCGCATAGCCCATGCCGATGCCCATGATGCCCCAGGTGCCGGAATCGAAACGCTTGCGCGGCTGGTACTGGTCGATGATGCTGCGGGCGTAATCGAGCGTATTCGCGCCTTCGTTGACCAGGTTGATGTCGGGATGCTGCTTGAGCACCTCGCGGATCGCGCCCAGCGCGCCGTGGAAGTTCATTGGCGAAGCCTCGCGCGCCAGCAGCGCCGCCATCTTGGACTGGTTCTGGTCCTTGCGCTCGGTGATCGGGTTCAGCCAGGCTGGGTCCGGCTTGGCGATGCCGGCGCCGTCGAGCCCGGCCAGCAGGGCCGCCACGCACGAACCGATGTCGCCGATCAGCGGCGCGGCAATGGCCACGTTGCTGTCGATTTCGGTGGGCGAGATATCGATCTGGATAAACTGTTTGGGCTGGCCCCAGGTCTTGCCCTTGCCGTGCGCCAGCAGCCAGTTCAGGCGCGCGCCGATCAGCACCACCACGTCGGCCTCGGCCAGCACGTACGACCGCGCGGCCGACGCCGACTGCGGGTGGGTGTCTGGCAACAGGCCCTTGGCCATCGACATCGGCAGGTAAGGAATCCCGGTGCGCTCGACCAGGGCGCGGATGTCGTCATCGGCCTGGGCGTAGGCGGCGCCCTTGCCGAGCAGGATCAGCGGCTTCTTGGCGCCCTTGAGCAGCGCCAGAGCGCGCTGTACCGAGTCCGGGCTTGGCAACTGGCGCGGCACCGGATCGATGACCTTGATCAGCGAGCGCTTGCCGTGGGCTGCCTCGATCGTCTGCGCCAGCAGCTGGGCCGGCAGGTCGAGATAGACGCCGCCCGGGCGGCCCGAGACGGCGGCGCGGATCGCCCGCGCGACACCGATGCCGATGTCTTCGGCCTTGTTGATGCGGTACGCGGCCTTGGCATAGGGCTTGGCCGCATTGAGCTGGTCCATCTCTTCGTAGTCGCCCTGCTGCAGGTCGACGATCTCGCGTTCGCTCGATCCGGAAATCAGGATCATCGGGAAGCAGTTGGTGGTGGCGTTGGCCAGCGCCGTCAGGCCGTTGAGGAAGCCCGGCGCAGAGACGGTCAGGCAGATGCCCGGCTTTTGCGTCATGTAGCCGGCGATCGCGGCGGCGTTGCCGGCGTTCTGTTCATGACGGAAGCCAATGAAACGCATTCCCTCGGCTTGCGCCAGGCGCGCCAGGTCGGTAATCGGGATCCCGACCAGGCCGAAAATCGTGTCGATATCGTTGTGCTTCAACGCATCGATTACCAAATGAAAGCCGTCGGTTACCTCTACCGATACGTGGTTTGTCATTGATGTCTCCAGTTATTATCGAGCCGGGCGACCACGTCATGTGCCTCCCTCAAATCATCATATCCAGCCTCGCTGATTTGACTCATTGACCATGGTCAATTTTGGCCGCATGATGCTTCAATCTCGCTAAACGGCCGCGTTCATGACGATCATTGCAAATCACTCGGAACGAAACATCATCCGTCTCCAATTGCGGCAGAACGTGGTTCTCAAGGAATTACGGGATAGCGAGATGGCCGCGCTCGAACCGTATCTGACGATCGAAAATCATCAGAAGGGCGATTTGCTGGTGAACCAGGGCGTGCACGAAATGGCGCAGTATTTCATCCTGGACGGCATCCTCAAACGCCAGGTCACCAATCAAGAAGCCAAAGAAATGATCCTGCGCTTTTCGGCCGAACGCGATATCGAAACCAGTTACGCCGCCTGGTGCCTGAAAACCCCGACCCCTTACAGCATTGCCTGCGTCACCAAGGCGCGCGTGGCGCGCATGCCGCTGTCGCAATGGGTCGACTACCTGCGCAGTCACAGCACCGTCAAGCAGGCGTTCGAATACGAAGTCATGAACCTGATGAGCGGCATCATGGCGCATACCATCACGCTGCATTTGCTCGATGCGCCGGGCCGGGTGCACCGCTTTGTGCGCAAGCACCCTGATTTGTTCGAACGGCTGCCGAAGAAAGAACTGGCGTCGTATCTGAATCTGTCGCCGGAAACCTTGAGCCGGTTGAAGAATCGGGGAAAGATATAAAGCCAATCCGGTAGCAGCGCCACCCCCGCCTTCGCGGGGGTGGTGTGCTCAGTGTGCTGAGTGCAGGCGTGCCTGGTGTGCCGAGTGCGGGCCTGCTTGCTGTGCTTCGAGTGCCTGATAAGCCTGGTTCTCAACAGCCGGTCAGGTCGTCACCAGCTTCTGCAGCCGCACCCCGCCGCGTTCCTCGGTCATGGTTTGCTCGAGCAACTTCACCAGCGCATACGCCGAATCGATATGCGGTGTCGGTGTGCCGGTCATGCGCGCCAGTTCGATCACCGAGCCGACCAACGCATCGATCTCGGGCCCCCGCCCTGCCTCGACATCCTGCAGCATCGAGGTCTTGTGCTTGCCGATCTTCTCGGCGCCCTCGATACGCCGGTCGAGCGTGACGCGAAACGTGATCCCCAGCTTGGTGGCCACCGCTTCGGCCTCGCGCATCATGGCCGCGGCCAGCTCGCGCGCCAGCGGGTGCTGGCAGATGTCGACCAGGGTCGAATGCGCCAGCGCACTGATCGGGTTGAAGCTGACATTGCCCCACAGCTTGAGCCAGATTTCGGCCCGGATATTGTCCAGCACAGGCGACTTGAAGCCGGCATGCTGGAAGCAGGCCGAGACCGCGTTGACCCGTTCGCTCGCCGTGCCGTCGAGCTCGCCCAGCGGGAAGCGCGCCCCTTCGATATGCCGGATCACGCCTGGCGCCACCAGTTCGGCCGCCGGGTAGACCACGCAGCCGAGCACCCGCTCGGGTGGAATCCGGCGCGCCAGTTCGCCGGCGGCATCGACGCTGTGCACGGTGCGCCCGTCGAACTCGCCGCCATGGCGGTGGAAGTACCAGAACGGGATGCCGTTCTGCATCGTCACCACCACCGTGCGCGCATCGAACAGCTTGCCGATGCGGGCCGACACGCCATCGACCTGATGCGCCTTCAGGGCCAGGATCACCAGATCCTGCACCCCGGCCGCGTCGTAATCATCGAGCGCGCGCACCTGCGATGCGACCCGCTCCTCGCCGTCCATTTCGATCAGCTTGATGCCATGTGCGCGAATGGCTTCCAGGTTGGCGCCGCGCACAATGAATGTTACCTCCTCCCCTGCCAGCGCCAGTCTGGCGCCGACCAGGCCGCCGATTGCCCCCGCTCCGATCACTGCGATTTTCATGACCTGCCCCTGTGGTTTACGCGAACCTGTGTGCCCGAACCGTTTACTCGAACCGGTTGACGAGCTTGCCGATGCCGTCGATCTCGACCTCGACGATGCTGCCCGGGCGCATCGATCCGACGCCCACCGAGGTGCCGCACAGCAGCATATCGCCCGGCTCCAACGTCATGTCCCGGGAAATTCTACTGACCAGCTCGGCGACCGAGAACACCATGTCGTTGACCGGGTAGTCCTGGCGCACCTCGCCATTGAGGATGGTGCGCACGACCAGCATTGCCGGGTTGAGTCCGGTGGCAATTACCGGGCCGAACGGACAGAAGGTGTCGAAGCCCTTGGCGCGCACCCATTGCGGGAAGGTCGGGTCGCGCCCGATGATCTCGCCCACGGTAACGTCGTTGGCGCAGGTGTAGCCGAACACGTAATCGAGCGCCTCTTCGACCGCGACGGCGCTGCAGCGGCGCCCGATCACGATCGCCAGCTCGCCTTCGAACGCCACCTTGGCGTCGCACAGCGGCTTGCGGATGGTGCCGCCCGGCGCCAGGTAGCTGGTCGACGGCTTCATCAGGTAGAGCGGCTCGACCGGCGGGGCCAGGCCCAGCTTCTGGCCAAGCGCATGAAAGTTATTCCACATCGCCAATACCTTTCCCGGCACGGCGGGGGACAGCACCTCGACTTCGGCCAGGTTCACCGCAAGATCGGTGCGTTGCGGGCTGTCGAACATGTCGCCCTTGAAGATCCGGATCTTGTCGCCTTCGAGGGTGCCAAAACGCACGGTGTCGAGGTGTTGAAAACGTATCCAGTGTCGGATCATGGGATTTTTCTCTCGTTCGGCGACGGTCATGGGGAGCCCTGGCATGCGGCCTTGCTGCCGATGCCAGTGCTGCTTGAATTACAAGGGCTGGCCTGATTGTGGAAGAACGGGTTTTGCATATCCTTGACCACGGTTAAGATTCGAAAATCCGCGCAGCGGGTGTTTCCTAGACGCCGATCTGGCGCTGTTGCAGCTCGGACCAGTTGATGAAGGCGTCGGGATTGCAGCCTGCGGCGTTCAGTTGCGCATGGCAACGTTCCTTGGTGGCCAGGATCGCCTCGATCAGGAAGTCGGCATCGTGCGCGCTGAGCAGATGGGGCTGATGCTGCGCCAGATAGTTGCGCAAGCCACCACGGTCATCACTGCCGGCCGCTGCGCTGGCGTAGTGCCCGGCGTCCCAGAACCAGCTCAAGCCCAACTCATGGAAGGCCGCGTTGTAAGCGTTGCGCTGGGCATCGGCGTTGCTGCTGCTGATCGTCGTCATGGCAATTCTCCGGTGGGTGCTTGTGGTGAAGCTCGCTGAAAACCATCGTATTCCAACAAAATGATGAGTAATAGTTAAAGTTTTTAGGGATAATCATTAACGAACACTTATGCCTCGGAGGCCGCATGAAGAACGCAACACTGCGTCAACTGAAAGTCTTCGAGGCGGTCGCGCGGCGCCTGAGTTTTTCGCGCGCCGCCGAAGAACTGCACCTGACCCAGCCGGCCGTGTCGACCCAGATCCGGACCCTCGAAGGCCACGTCGGCATGGCCTTGTTCGAGCAACTGGGCAAGAAGATCTACCTGACCCAGGCCGGTGCCGAACTGCTGCATTTTTGCCACGCCATCATCGGCCAGTTCGATGCGGCGCAAAACGCAATGGCGCAGCTCAAGGGCATTGCCGGGGGCAAGCTGAACGTGGCAGTGATCAGCGCCGGCGACTATTTCTTTCCACAGCTGATGGTCGCTTTTGCGCGCCAGCATCCGGGAGTACAACTGAACCTGACGGTGCACAACCGCGAGGAACTGCTGGGCCAACTGGCGGCCAATCGCACCGACCTGGCCGTGATGGTGCGCCCACCTGCCGACCTCGACACGCAGAACGATGCGTTTGCCCCGCACCCGTACGTGATCGTGGGCGCGCCCGACCATCCGCTGGCCAACCGTGGCCCGATTTCGATGGATCAGTTGATTCGCCAGCCGTTCGTGATCCGCGAACCCGGATCGGACACCTGGTATTCGATGCAAGAAGCGTTCGGCGCGCACTTGGCCGAACTGAACGTTGCGATGGAAATCAAGAGCACCGAGACCATCAAGCAGGCGGTCATCGCCGGCATCGGACTGGGCTTTCTATCGTTTCACACGATCGGCCGCGAGCTTGCCGCCGGCAGCCTGGTGCTGCTGCAAGTGGACGGGTTTCCCTTGATGCTCAACTGGTATGTGGTGCACCGCCGCGAGAAACGGCTGCCGCCGGTGGCGCGGGCATTTCGCCAGTTCTTGCTCGACGAAGGGGCCGACCGGATCGCCCGGATTATTCCGCCGCCCGGCGCGGCGTGAACCAGCACGACAAGGTGTTGCGCCCAGTTTCAGGAAGCAACACGAACCTCAGCAGAGACATTGCATCAATGACAGTTTCAAATTACCAACATTCACAGACACGATAACGGGTATCAGAACTCTAAATTGGAAGCTCCGGGTGGTAGTCCCTATATTCGGTAAGTCGAATACATCAATCCTCAGGAGTTCACCATGATCAACGCACCAGCACGCACCACCTGCGCACCAGCGCCATCGCACTCGTTCCTGTCGCTCGTCGTCGCTTTCCTCACGCTGAGCCTGCATGAAAAGCTCGACCCAAGCTACACCGGCGAAAACTCGGACCCGGCCTACTACGGTTGCGGCCTGTAATTGTCAGTCCACGCAGCGCAGCAGGAACCCGCGAGCGGCGTTGCATAAGCGCTACAAACTGACGCAGTAAGGGATGACGGCGCCCTACCCAAAGTCCGTCAACCTTCCATTAGCGCACGCACATGCGCCACACAGCCGCCAGCAAGTCCCTCGGCGCTGTAGCCCCCCTCGAGAATCGATACGACGCGCCCCTGGCACAGGTCGTTGGCGACCGCCATGATTTGGCGCGTAATCCAGTCGAAATCGTCGTCTTCCAGATTCATGCTCGCCAACGGGTCGCAGCGATGCGCATCAAACCCGGCCGACACAACGATCAACTGTGGCGCAAAGCGCCGCAATGCCGGCAGCAGCTCGCGCTCCACGCATTCGCGAAACAGCGCCGTGCCGCAACCTGGCGGCAGCGGCAGGTTGACGATGTTGCCGCTGGCGCCGGTTTCATCCGCTGCGCCGGTGCCCGGATACAGCGGCCACTGGTGGCTCGATCCATAGAACAGTTGGGGGCGATCGAAGAACGCCGCTTGCGTGCCATTGCCATGGTGGACGTCGAAATCGATCACGGCCACACGCTCCAGGCCATGCGCTGCAAGGGCGTGAACGGCGGCAATCGCGGCCCCGTTGAAGATGCAGAAGCCCATCGCCCGGTCTGGCTCGGCATGGTGGCCGCAAGGCCTGGTGGCGCAAAACACGTTGCCGGCCTCGCCCGCCAGCACCGCATCGACGCCGCCACATGCGGCGCCAACGCAACGCATGACGGCTTCCCAGGTGCCGGGCGACATGATGGTGTCGCCGCCGTCGAGCGCCACCAGGCCACGCTGCGGCGCCGCCTCGGCAATCGCATCGACGTAGTCGGCGTGGTGCACCAACAACACTTGCTCACGCGTGCCGAGCGGCGCCTCGCGCCAGGCCAGCTGCGCAAACTGCGCTCCTTGCAGCGCCGCCATCACGGCATGCAGGCGCTGCGGCGACTCCGGATGGCCCGGCCCGGGCTCATGGGCGAAGCAGGCCTGATGGTGAAACACCAAGGTCGTCATGCGTATCCCCTACTCTGCGGCGATGGCATGGTTCGACATGCGTTCGATCGCCTGGCACAGCGCCGAATGGTCGAGCTGCCCCATGCCGTGCGCAGCACACGAATTCATCAGTTCCTGCGCGGTGGCGGTGTTCGGCAGGGTGATCCCGAGGCTCCTGGCGCCCTGCAGCGCCAGGTTCAGGTCCTTCTGGTGCAGTTCGATCCGGAAGCCCGGCGCAAAGGTGCGTTTGACCATGCGCTCGCCGTGAACTTCCAGGATGCGCGACGCGGCAAAGCCGCCCATCAGCGCCTGGCGTACCTTGGCCGGGTCGGCGCCGGCCTTCGAGGCAAACAGCAGCGCTTCGGCCACGGCCTGGATGTTCAGCGCGACGATGATCTGGTTCGCCACCTTGGTGGTCTGGCCATCGCCGTTGCCGCCTACCAGGGTGATGTTTTTCCCCATCAGTTCAAATAGTGGCCTGACCCGGTCGAACGCTTCCTGCCCGCCGCCAACCATGATGGTCAGGGTGGCGGCGCGTGCCCCCACCTCGCCGCCCGACACCGGCGCGTCGAGGTAGTCGCACTGACGCTTGTTGATTTTTTTGGCGAACTCCTTGGTGGCCATCGGCGAGATCGAACTCATGTCGACCACGATCTTGCCTGGACTCAAACCAGCGGCCACCCCGTTGGCGCCGAACAGCGCTTCTTCGACATGCGGGGTGTCGGGCACCATCACGATGATGATATCGGCGCGCTTGGCCACCTCGGTGGCGTTGGTGCACACCGTGGCGCCAGCCTCGACCAGCGCCACCGGCGGATTTTTCAGGTCGTGCAGGTACAGCTTGCAGCCGCCCGCCTGCAGGTTGGCGGCCATGGGCCCGCCCATGATGCCAAGGCCGATGAATCCTACTTTCGTCATGATGGTCTCCAGGTGTGAATGGTGCGGGGTGCTTGACGGGCGATGGGTTACAAGCCGTGTTCGGCCATCCAGCCCAGGCCCTCGGCGCTGCCGGCACGCGGCTTGTATTCGCAACCGACCCAGCCGGCGTAGCCGATCTGGTCGAGCCTGCCGAGCAGGTAGCGGTAATTGATTTCGCCCGTACCCGGCTCGCCGCGCCCGGGATTGTCGGCCAGCTGGATATGCCGGATCAGCGGCAGATTGGCCGCCATCGTCGCCGCCAACTCACCTTCCATGCGCTGCATGTGATAGATGTCGTACTGCAGGAACAGGTTGTCCGACCCGGTCTCGGCGATGATTGCCAGCGCCTGGCGCGTACCGCGCAGGAAAAATCCCGGGATATCGAAGGTGTTGATCGGCTCGATCAGCAGGGCGATCCCTTCGGCCTTCAGTTGGCGCGCGGCAGACGTCAGATTCGACACCAGGGTCGCATGCGCGCTCTCGGGCGCGACCCCGGGCGGCGCGATGCCCGCCAAGCAATTGAGCTGCTTCACGCCGAGCGCCTTGGCGTAAGCGATCGCCATGCCGACACCGTCCTTGAATTCGGCCTCGCGTCCCGGATGGCAGGCGATGCCGCGCTCGCCGCCCGCCCAGTCCCCGGCCGGCAGGTTGTGCAGCACCAATTCGAGGCGCCATGCATCGAGCCTGGCGCCGATGTCCTCGGCCCGGTATGCGTACGGAAACAGGAATTCGACGCCGCGAAAACCGGCGCGGGCGGCGTGCTCGAAGCGCTCGAGGAAGTCGACTTCGTTGAATAGCATGGTCAGGTTGGCGGCAAGCTTGGTCATGGTGGTTCCCTGGTCTGGTCTTACTTGACGTCGAGCACTTCGTTGAATTCGTTGAGCGCATCGATCTCGGTGCCCATCGCGATATTGGTGACGCGCTCGAGGATGATCTCGACCACCACCGGCACGCTGTACTGCTGCATCAGGGCGCGCGCGCGTTCGAAGGCCGGAATGATGTCGTCCGGCCGGAACACCCGCAGCGCCTTGCAGCCCAGTCCCTCGACCACGGCCACGTGATCGACGCCGTAGCCTTCGAGTTCGGGGGCATTCACGTTCTCGAATGCCAGCTGGACGCAGTAATCCATTTCGAAGCCGCGCTGCGCCTGGCGGATCAGGCCCAGATAGGCGTTGTTCACCAGCACATGGATATATGGCAGCTTGAACTGGGCAGCGACCGCCAGCTCTTCGATCATGAACTGGAAATCGTAGTCGCCCGAGATGGCGACGATGTCGGCATCGGGTTCGGACACGCGCACACCGAGCGCCGCCGGGATGGTCCAGCCGAGCGGGCCGGCCTGGCCGCAATTGATCCAGTGGCGCGGATGGTGCACCCGCAAGAACTGGGCCGCGGCGATCTGCGACAGGCCGATGCTGGCCACGTAGCGCACGTCGCGCCCAAAATATGCGTTCATCTCATGGTAGACGCGCAGCGGCTTGACCGGCACATCGTCGAAATCGCTCTTGCGCAGCATGCTGCGCTTGCGCTCCTGGCACGCGCCCAGCCACTCGCTCCGATCGGCCAGGCGGCCGCTGGCGCGCCACTCGCGGGCGACATCGACCAGCAGCTCGAGCGCGGCCCCGGCATCGGAGACGATCCCGAAATCGGGACCGAACACGCGCCCGATCTGGGTCGGCTCGATATCGATGTGGACAAAGCTGCGATCCTTGGTAAACACCTCGATGCCGCCGGTATGGCGGTTGGCCCAGCGGTTGCCGATGCCCATCACGAAGTCGGACGCCAGCAGCGTCGCATTGCCGTAGCGGTGGCTGGTCTGCAGGCCCGCCATGCCGGCCATCTGCGGATGGTCGTCGGGGATCGAACCCCATCCCATCAGGGTCGGGATCACCGGCACCCCGGTGATTTCCGCGAACTCGACCAGCAGGGCGGCCGCGTCGGCGTTGATCACCCCGCCGCCAGCGGTGATCAAGGGACGCTGGGCCCGGTTCAGCATGTCGAGCGCCTTCTCGATCTGGGCCCGGGTCGCCTGCGGCTTGTAGGGCGTGAGCGACGCATAGGTGTCGATATCGAATTCGATCTGCGCCATCTGCACGTCGATCGGCAAGTCGATCAGCACCGGTCCGGGCCGGCCCGAGCGCATCACGTGGAATGCCTGCTGGAACACGCGCGGCACCAGCGCCGGCTCGCGCACCGTGACGGCCCACTTGGTGACCGGCTTGGCGATCGATTCGATGTCGACCGCCTGGAAGTCTTCCTTGTACAGGCGGGCGCGCGGCGCCTGGCCGGTAATGCAAAGAATAGGTATCGAATCTGCCTGCGCCGAATACAGGCCGGTGATCATGTCGGTGCCGGCCGGCCCGGAGGTGCCGATGCACACGCCCAGGTTGCCGGCCCGGGCCCGGGTATAGCCCTCGGCCATGTGCGAGGCGCCCTCGACATGGCGCGCCAGGAAGTGGCGGATGCTGTCGCGCTTGCGCAGCGCGGCGTAGAACGGATTGATGGCGGCGCCAGGCACGCCAAAGGCGACTGTGACACCTTCTTTTTCCATCACCAGCACCGCTGCTTCTGCTGCTGTCATCTTTGCCATTGCCGGCCTCCAGGCTTGTCAACGCACGATTGCGATGACCCCATGCTAGAGCGTTGCAGCGCGCTTGATAAGAACACAAAAAGTAGGTGTATTCGATCTCTGGAGTATGGAATACTGATGCCATGGACAAGGTCAAACAGATGTGCGCCTTCGTCGACGCGGTCGACAAGGGCAGCCTGGCGCGCGCCGCGCTGGGACAGAACATCACGCCGGTCATGCTGGGACGGCGCATCGATGCGCTTGAACGCCGCCTCGGCGTCAAGCTGCTGCACCGGACCACGCGCCACCTGACGCTGACCGAATCGGGCGCCCTGTTCCTCGAGCACTGCCGCAAGCTGCTGGCCGACATCGAGATCGCCGAAACCATCGCCTCGGATGTGCGCGACCAGGCCAGCGGACACCTGATCGTGTCGGCCCCGGCGGCGTTCGGACGGCTGCACGTGGCGCCGCACGCCCCGGCTTTCCTGGCCGCCAATCCGAACGTGCAGATCTCGTTCAACCTCACCGACCACGTAATCGATCTGGTGCGCGAAGGCTATGAACTGGGAATCAGGATCGGCGGCGTGCTCGATCCGAGCTTTGTCGCCGTGCGGCTGGCCAGCAACCGGCGGGTGGTGTGCGGCACCCCGGCCTATTTTGCGCGCTGCGGCACCCCGCGCACGCTGGAAGCGCTGGCGCAGCACAACTGCCTGGCCTTCAACCTGCAGGGCGGGCAGCAACGCGGCTGGTACTTCCAGAAGGATGGCAAGCCGGTCACGGTCAAGGTGAACGGCAATCTCGACTGCAACGACGGCGAACTGCTGCACCGCTGGGCCAGCGAATCACTTGGCCTGGCCTGGCGTTCGACCTGGGAGATCCAGGCGCAGCTGGCGGCCGGCGAACTGATCACCGTGCTCGACGAGTACGCCCTGCCCGACTACGACATCATGGCGGTCTACATGCAGCAGCGCCACCTGCCGGCCAGGGTCCGTTCGTTCATCGATACGCTCAAGGCGGTGTACGCCGCGCCGGGCTACTGGACACGGCCTGAAATGGCGCGGCCGGCAGTGGCCGGCGCGCCGGCGCGCTGACGCTAGATGATGCGCTCCTCGCGCAGCCGCGCGATCTGCTCGGCCGAGTAGCCCAGGCCAGAGAGCAGTTCGTCGGTATGCTCGCCCAGCAGCGGCGAACGGCGCACCTCGGTCGGGCTGTCGGACAGCTTGATCGGATTGCCCACGGTCAGGTAGGGCCCACGCTCGGGATGATCGACCTCGACCACCGTGCCGCTGGCGCGCAGCGCCGGATCCTCGGCGATTTCCTTCATCGACAGGATCGGGCCGCACGGGATATCGTATTTGTTCAGGATATCGATCGCTTCGAACTTGGTGCGGGCGCGGGTCCACTCCTCGACCGTGGCGAAGATCGACATCAGGCGCGGCAGGCGTGCCTTTGGCGTTGCATAGTCGGGGTCGGTGATCCATTCCTCGCGCCCGATCAGCTTGCAGATCGGGTGCCAGACCTGGGCCTGGGCAATGAAGTAGATATACGCGTTCGGATCGCTTTCCCAGCCCTTGCACTTGAGGATCCAGCCGGGTTGCCCACCGCCGGATGCGTTGCCGGCGCGCGGCACCGAGGTCCCGAACTGGCCGTTGGCGAACTGCGGATACTCTTCCATGACGCCGTTGCGCTCGAGGCGCTGCTGGTCGCGCAGCTTGACCCGGCACAGATTCAGCACGGCGTCCTGCATCGAGGTCAGCACCTTCTGGCCGCGTCCGGTGGTGGTGCGCTGGTAGAGCGCGGTGACGATGCCCAGCGCCAGGTGCAGGCCGCTGCCGCTGTCGCCGATCTGGGCGCCGCTGACCATCGGCGGACCGTCGTCGAACCCGGTGGTGGCGGCCGCGCCGCCGGCGCACTGGGCCACGTTCTCATAGACTTTGCAGTGCTCGTAAGGCCCCGGTCCGAAGCCCTTGACCGAGGCCACGATCATGCGCGGATTGAGCTCCTGGATACGCTCCCAGCCAAAGCCCATCCGGTCGAGTGCGCCCGGCGCGAAATTCTCGACCAGCACATCGCATTCCCGGATCAGGGTTTCCAGCACTTCCTTGCCGGCCGGGCGCTTGGTGTCGAGCGTCATCGAGCGCTTGTTATGGTTGAGCATGGTGAAATACAGGCTGTCGACGCCGGCGATGTCGCGCAGCTGGGCGCGCGTGGCATCGCCCTCGCCGGCGCGCTCGACCTTGATGACATCAGCCCCGAACCATGCCAGCAGCTGGGTACAGGTGGGTCCGGACTGGACATGGGTGAAATCGAGGATGCGAACGCCTTCTAACGCCTTGCCCATACCAGTTTCCTCCGAAGATGTCACCCAGCTTGTTTGAATTCTGCGCTCAGCAATACTTGCGCGCAAGTTTTACCCGCGTGACCGCGAATAATGTCGGATCAGGATAGCGGCGCAGAGCCGACTCGCTCAATGACCAAAGTCAAGATTCACCAAATGGCGTTTTGATATCGAAACGCAGCCGATCAGGCTCGGCACCGGACACAAAAAAAGCGGGTTCCCGAAGAAACCCGCTTTTCCGTCAATCCCGGCCCTGCACGCAGGGCGCTCAGGCAGGCAGCGCGCCTGGCATTCCCGGATGCTCTTTTGCGTACAGGTTCTTCGAGTACGCAACGTGATTGCGCAGCACCGGTCGCAGTACCGCGATCGCGAGGAAGGCTGCGATCAGGTCCATGGTGGCCACGGTGTACAGCACCGTGGACCAGGTACCTGTCGCTTCCATCATCAGGTTGCCGACCGGGACGAACAGCGCGCCAATCCCCTTTGCGGTATACAGCACACCATAGATCTTGCCGATATGCCTGGTACCGAAGGCGTCGCCGGCCAGCGCCGAGAACAGCGAATACACTTCGCCCCAGGCCAGGAACACGACCCCGGACAGGATCAGGAACGCATACGGATTACTGCCGAAGTAGCCCAGTGCAATGATGCCGAGACCTTCGAGCGTGAACGCGATCACCATCGTCTTCTCGCGGCCGATATGGTCCGAGATCCAGCCGAACAGCGGTCGTGAGACGCCGTTCATGATCCGGTCGAGCATCAGTGCCAGCGGCAAGGCGGCCATCACGAAGAAGTGCAGGTCGACCTGGAATTCTTTCACGCCCAGATCCGTTGCGATCACGCCCAGCTGCGCCACCGCCATCATGCCGCCGGTAACGACCAGGATGAACATCACGAACATCAGCCAGAACAGCTTGGTGTTGAGTGCCTCCTTGAGCGTGTAGTCGTGGGTTGCCTGCATCAGCTTGCTCGACTTCTTGACTTCGGCCACCGTCGGCGAGCGCAGGAACCAGGCGGCAACGAAGGCCAGCGAACCCTGCAGGATGCCGAAGAACAGGAAGGTTTGCTGGAAGCCCGCCGACTCGATCATGGCCGCGATCGGCAAGATGGTGGCGGCCGAACCGGCGCCATAGCCACCCGCCGTGAGGCCAACGGCCAGGCCGCGGCGATCAGGGAACCACTTGATGGCGTTGTTGATACAGGTGGCGTAGATCGAACCGACCCCGATACCGCCCACTGCTGCACCGACGTAGAAGCCCGCCAGGGAGGTTGCCTGCGAATTGATTACCCAGGCCGCGCCGATGAAAATGGCGCCAAACGCGACCATCATTCTGGGGCCGAACTTGTCGATGAAGTAGCCTTCGAGCGGCGCCAGCCAGGTCTGGACGATCACGAACAGCGTGAAGGCAACCTGGATACTGGCACGCGACCAGCCGTAGGTATCCTGGATTTCGGGCACGAACAAGGTCCAGGCGTACTGGATATTCGCGGTAGCAATCATGCAGATGACACCGACGGCAAGCTGAATCCAGCGTGTTTTGTCCGATGTCGGCAGATTGGCGCCAAGCGTCGCCGATGGATTAGTCATTTGGCGCTCCCTGGTGGATTTGTTCTTTTGTTTCTGAAGGTGCCGACGGATATGCAGGCGTCATGCGCACCAGCTTGGATATGGTCTCCAGCATTTTCATGTCTCCATTATTATGGTTTGATGTGCTTGCTTCACGTCGGGCTGTAAGCCCGCGCGCCATTCCTTACGCCTTTTCTCGATCAAAGATAGTCAGAGCAACCAGTGCTTTAGGTGCCGTCATGGCCCCTGGCGACATGAAGCCATCCAGGTGGGAAACCGCGCATGACAGCGCTGTCCTGATTGCGAATGCCCGCTATTGCCGCCCTCCTCGTATAACAAGATTGGGACACCTCGACGACCGCAAGTTTTGTTGCGTTCCCTGCTTTCACTCTTGGCGCCGGTGCTGGCGATGCCGCATCATGGTCTGAGAAACGGTGAAAGTGAGATGATGTTGCTGGAGCCGATTTTTAGAATCATTGACCGCGGTTATGTTTTAAGTTTTTTAACAAACGCTCGCCAAAGACCTTGACGTGGGCCGCGCCAGCCGGCCTGGCGTTATCAGGACGTTCCCGGACGACATGGTTCTTTGGTCGGTGTGATTTCGCGCGAACGCGCGGTTTGAGAAATGCTGCAAGGCCAGATCGGGTTCGTCGTGCCGGCGCCTTTGGCGCTCAAGTTCAAGCCTGGTCACGGGGTCGGCTGCAGTGGGCAAGCGAAGCGCTGTGCATCGAACCGGCTCATGAACGCTCCTGATGGCTGACATCGAGAAGATGCTTGTTTCGAACCGTGGCGAACGCACGATCGTTACCATAAGGATATCAGTTCCAGACAACCACCTGGCAAAATGCGTCGTTGATATGTCGTCAAACTGTAATCAACTGTCTTGCATATTCCAAGATCGTGTTGTTCAGTCACCTGGTCTTATACAATGACCGGCGGAGGAAAATTGTATGTACCGAGTGATGTTGGTGGAAGACGATGCGCGGCTCGCCGAGCTCGTTACGGAATACCTGTCCGGCTACGAATTTGCCGTCGATCTGGTCACGCGCGGCGACACGGCGCTGGAGCGCTTCAGGGAACTCAATCCTGACGTCGTCGTCCTCGACCTGATGCTGCCGGGCCTGGACGGGATGGTGGTGTGCCGCCAGATCCGCGAAATCTCGGACGTACCGGTGCTGATCCTGACCGCGCGCGAAGATTCCTACGACGAAGTCTCGGGCCTGGAACAGGGCGCGGACGACTTTGTGAACAAGCCGGTGCAGCCGCGCGTGTTGCTGGCGCGCCTGCGCGCCCTGCTGCGCCGCACCGGGTCCAGGACCGGCGTCGATGCCCGCGTACTGCAGTTCGGCGCGCTGCGCATCGTCACCAGCGACCGCAGCGTGATCTGGCGCGGCGAACCGTGCGTGCTGTCCAATACCGAGTACAAACTGCTGCTGGTGCTGGCCGAAGCCGCAGGACGCGTGTTGTCGCGCGATGCCTTGTTGAAGAAGATGCGCGGCATCGAGTTCGACGGCCTGGATCGCAGCATCGACAACTGCATCTCCAAGCTGCGCCGCAAGTTCGATGACGCCGAATCAGAAAAGATCAAGACGGTGTGGGGCGAAGGCTATTTATTCTCGCCGTCGGCCTGGAACTGAACCCACGCTGACGAGCGCCGCGGCCTGCAAAGCGCAAGCCGCGCCAGTCGCGCCAGCCGCTCAAGGCACTTGTTCGAACAGGGGCACGATCGCCAGCGGCGCGTTGTAGGTCACTACCTGCCCCGCGCCGGCCGCGCCGAAGCGGTAGACAACCACCGGGAAATCATCATCGGCGTCGCCTGCAAACGCCGCCGCGCGCAGCACCGGCAACACCTGCTCGGCGCCGTTCGCGCGCACCCGCACCGTTTGCACACCCTGCTTCGAGAACACCAGCCGCACGCCGGCGCATGCCAGCTTGCGCGCGCTGGCATCGGCATGCCGGGCAAAACCGAGCGCCTGCTCGCAGGCAGCGCGCAAATCGGCCGCCTCGTACAAGCCATCGGCGCGCAGCGCCAGCGAGACCCGGGCGCGGGTCGTGAATGGCCCCAACGCACGGTTCGGCGCCAGCACCGCGTTCTCGTCGTAGGCCGCCTTCAGCAAAGGCAGCGCGGTACGGCCGGTCGCGTCCAGGGGCAAGCTGGTCTGCACGGTCTTGCCGTTCAGGACCAGGCCGGCGCCCTCGCCCAGCATGCCCTTGGCTTTCGGCTGCACCTGCAGCGCGTTCTGCAGCAAATGCTTGGGGCCGCCATACTTATCGAACTGCACCATCGCGCGGTAGGCGTCGCGATAGCTCACCCATTCGCCAGCGTGCGCCTGTGCCTGCGTCACGGCCGGGACGGCCGCGATCAGCAGGGACAGGCAAGCGCCGAGGTGTGCAGGTCGCATCATCAGAACCGGAAAGCGAAGGCGGTCGAAACCGTCAGGTTGGTGGACCGCTCGACGAGCGGGCTATGGCGGGCGTCGCCGCTCAGGCGCACGGCCTGCACTTGCGTGGTCAGCAGCCAGGAGGGACTCAAGGCCCAGTTCCAGCGGGCGCCGGCGCGCACGTCTTTCAGGCCGCCGTCGGGACGGTAGGCCGGATTGCCGCTGCTCCAGCTTTCGGCATCGCTGACGCCAAAGTAAGCGCGGTTGTACGCGCTGTTGACCAGCGTCACGCCGGCACTGACCGACACCGTGTGGTGCGGCGCCACCTGCACTGCCAGGCGCTGCACGCCGAGCTCGATGCGCGCGCCATGATGGTCGCCGCCGGCGCCCAGCAGCATGCTGCTGGTCAGGCGCCATTCGGGCGCCAGGTAATAGTTCAGGAAAGCGCCGCCCTCGAGCCGGGTGCCGATATCGCGCATCCCGGTCAGGCGCGCGCCGCTGCTGCGCTGGACCGGCATGATCGAAGGAAAGGCCATGGCCGTGGTGCCGACTTCGTTGCCGGCACCGGCTTCGTCGCGGTCCGGATGGACCGACAGCAGCGGACCGTATTCGACGGTAGGAAGATCGGACAGGTGCATTCCCGCACTCATGCCCGAGACGAACACGCCATTGCTCCACTGCACCTGCAACACCGGCAAGGCGCGCACGGTGCTGCTGTCCGCGCCTTCGTAGCGTGGCCGCGACACGGCGCCCAGCCCGGCGTACATGTCGCGGCTGCCGTCGGGCATCGGGTTGGTGGTCGGCGTCTGCGCGCTTGCGCTGCCTGCGACCGCCAGGACCAGCGCCGGCAACCAGACCGGGACCAGGACAGAAAGCTGTTTCATCGTGAAGTGGCTTTGGAAGAGTTCGTCTGCTGATATTTTACGTCGAGCAAGCCAGGCTCTCCCATGTCGAATCCGCAATTCTTGACTGCGGCTGCTGCAAATTCCCTGTCAACAGACTGGTCCGTACAAAAAGAGCCCACCGATGCTTGTGGCATCAGGTGGGCAAACGGAAAAACCTGATGATGGGGTCGATGATAGGCGACCAGCGCTGGCCATTCATCCATCACATGTCAGGCATTTGTCGTCAATTTGTAAGGCTTCCCCGCGCCAGCGTTGCGCCTGTACAATTCCGGCCAGGAGAAACCATGCATTTGCCACTCGACCGTTACCGGCAGTCACCAGGAGCGCGCCCTTGAACCGGCTCTTCTTCCGCTTCTTCGTGCTGGTGATGCTGTCGATAACGGCGGCCACGTTCGTCATCTATTTCGCCTTCGCGCGCCTGTTCGGCGACCCGCTCGAAGACATCGCGCGGCGCCAGGCGGCAGCCCAGATCTTCTTGCTCGAACAATACGTGGACCAGGCCCCGGCCGACGAGTGGCTCACGCGCCTGAACAATGTGCGCCAGGTGTCGGCGGTGCGCTACGACTTGCTGCCCTTGACCCAGGTCGCCGCCGCGCTTGGCGGCGAACGGACTGAACTGGAACGCGGCGCGCTCGTGATCGACGCCCGCCAGCGCCTCTTTTATCGCCGGGTCGACCTGCGCGGCGAGCGCTATATCGGCAGCCAGGACGAGGTGCTGGTGGCGCGCAATCTGCCGATCGATATTGGGCAGGCACTCAAAATGGAAGCGCTGCGCTACGTGATCGTGGCCATTGCCCTGCTGGTGCCGATCGCACTCTGGTCGCGCGCGCACTGGCGCAGCCTGCAGTCGCTGTCGCGCATGGCCGATCAGTTCGGCAGCGGCACGCTGTCGGCGCGCGCCCGCATGCATCCGTCCGCCGCCGTGTATCCGCTGGCCGAGCGGATCGACCACATGGCCGACCGGATCGAAACCTTGCTCGAAGCACAGCGCAGCCTGCTGCATGCGGTGTCGCACGAATTGCGCACGCCGATTGCGCGCCTCGAATTCGGACTCGAGCTGCTCGACGCGCGCGCCAACGATCCCGATCTGCACCGGCGCATCGTGGCGATGGAAGGCGACCTTCGCGAACTGAACAGCCTGGTCAATGAGTTGCTCGATATGAGCAAACTCGACAGCGCGCGCACGCTGCAGCCGGCCATCGTCGAGCTTGGCGCCCTGCTGCACGAGTGCTGCGCCGCGCTGCCGCCATCGCCGCAACAGGTGGTGTGCGAGGCCGACGCCGCGCTGGGCCGGATCGAGGCCGATCCGCGCTTGTTGTCGCGTGCGCTGAGCAACCTGCTGCGCAATGCGCAGAAGTATGCAGCCGGACGTGTGCTGCTGTCGGCGCGGCGCACTGCGGCCGCTGTCGAGATCGCGGTCGACGATGACGGCCCCGGCATTCCCGAGGACGAGCGCGAGCGCGTGTTCGATCCCTTCTATCGGCTCGACCGCAGCCGCGACCGCGCCAGCGGCGGCTTCGGCCTGGGCTTGTCGATCGCGCGCAAGGCCGTGACGCTGCATGGCGGCTCGCTCCATGCCGAAGCCTCGCCGCTGGGCGGGGCGCGCTTCGTGCTGCGGCTGCCGGCAGCGGCGATTGCGCCAGCCTGACATGCGTTCCGAGCCGCTACCAATGACTGCCTCCCCCATGAACGAGCGCCTGCTGATCGCGACCCTGTGCGCACTCGGATTGCTCTCGACCACGGGCGCCTCGCTGCCCTACCCGCTGCTGGCGCCGCTGTTCGCCGATGGCGGCGTGAATGGACTGAACAGCTTTCTCGGCTTGCCGCCCAAGCTGTTGCTGGGGATTGCGCTGATGATCAACCCGGTCGGCCTGCTGATCGGCAGCGCCGTGCTGGGGCCGCTGTCCGATGCTTTCGGCCGCCGCCGCGCGCTGCTGCTGACGACAATAGGCGCTGCGCTCGGCCACCTGTTGACGGCAGTGGCAATGGTGATGGAGTCGTTTCCCCTGTTCCTGGCGGCGCGCTTCGTGACCGGTCTGCTCGAGGGCAATGGCGCCGTGATGCGGGCGATCGTGTTCGAGCGCGTCAAGGGCCCCATGCGCAATCACGCGCTGTCGTGGCTCAACGGTTCATTCAATCTTGGCTGGCTGGTGGGGCCGCTGCTGGCAGGATTCACGATGGCGGGTGGCGCCGCGCTGCCGTTCTGCATCGCCGCCAGCGCCTTGTTACTGGGCACTATTGGAGTATGGGTATCGATCCCGCCAACGCCGGCGCCCACCCACGGCCAGCGCTGGTGGGCGGTTGCGCGCCAGCGCCATGCGCTGACGCTGCTGCGCCATCGGCCGCTGCGCACGCTGTTCGTGGTGCACCTGGCGTATTGTTGCGGCGTTGCGGCGCTGTATGAATTCTTCCCGCTGTGGCTGGTCGACGTGGGCGGCTACGATGCGCCCCGCATCGCACTGGTGAACATGGGCATGTGCGCGCTGATGACCACGGCGGCGCTGTTCGCCGGCCGCAGCAGCGCGCTCGACGGCCGTCAGCGCGCCGGCTGGTATGCGGGCGCGGCGGCGATGGCAGTGTTGAGCGTCGGGCTCGGCAACCTGTGGATCGGGATCGCCGGCATCATCCTGTTCGGCGTGCCGCATGCGTTCTACAACACCGCGCTGCAGAGCTGGTCGGCGGACGCCTTTGCCGCCCACGGCCAAGGCTCGGTGATGGCGCTGCTGTCGACTATCTTCTGCGTCGCCAATATCCTGATGGCGCTGATCGGGGGGCTATTGAGCCTGATCGACACCCGCCTGGTGCTGGTGCTCGGCGGCCTGCTGGCCGCCTGGGCATCGCTCGCGCTGCGCCGCTGGCGCCTGCGCAGCACGCATCCGGGAATGGAGCGCGCGTAAGCGCATTCCCGATGGCGCCGCGTTCGGCGCCATCGCTTATTTGCTGGCGGCGGCGCGCGCGACCAGGGCGTCCAGCACCTGGGCGGTGGCCTGCATCACCGGCGCCTGGGCATCGACCCCGATTGCCTGCGCCACCACGTCTGGCGATGTCACGTACTTGCCGTCGATGATGATGGACGGGGTGCCGCTGACTTTATAGGCCTGGGCCTGCTGCGCCAGGCGGCGCAGCTTGGTGGTCACGCCGAACGAGTTCCAGGCTTGCAGGAACCTGGCCTTGTCCAGGCCGTTCGACGCGGCCCAGGCAATGATGTCGTCGTCCTTCATCAGGCGCTTGCGCTCGACGTGCACGGCGCGAAACACGCGCTCGTGGTAAGCCTCGAGCACGCCCATTGCATCGAGCGTCAGGAACAGGCGCGCTTCCGGATCGAGCGGCCCCTGGAACGCCACGGGGACGCGCCGCACCACGATGTTGTCGCCCTGCTTCTTGATCCACGCGTTCAGGGTCGGCTCGAGTGCGTTGCAGGCCGGGCAGTGATAAGCGAAGAACTCGACCACCTCGACCTTCTTGCCCAGCGCCGGGGTCGGCTGCGGCGCCGCCAGCGTGGTGAATTCGGCGCCACTGGTGGGGTTGGTCGGCGAGGCATTGGCGAAGCCGGCAACCAGGGCGGCGGCAACCAGGGCAAGACGCATCAGACGCATGGGATCCTTTGATCAAATGGGCAATCGCACGCGCATCCCGCAACCCGGGATGCGCGTGCAGGCACGGCTGTCAGCGGCGCGCGTCCGACACTTCCGGGCGCACGTGGGTCACGCCGTACCACAGGTGTTGCCACCAGTGCTCGCGCGACTTGACGGTGACGAGGCACTTGGTGTCCACGCCGGAATGAAAGACCTGGTCGGCGCACATGCCATTGACCATCGCATGGCGCTGGTTTTCGGCGTTGACCAGGGCAATGCAGAGCCAGATGGCGATCAGGCCAAAGACCGTCGCCAGCGACCAGGCCACGTGATTCACGTGGCTGGTCTCAAACAGGTCGTCCTCGTTGGGCCGGGACCCGTCGTACATCTTGAGGACTTCGCGTTCGACGTCCTTGCTCATTTGCTTGCAGCAGCCTTTGCGACCAGCGCGTCCATCACCTGGGTGGTGGCCGTCATCAGCTGGTTCATGTCCTGGATCTTGGTGGCCTGCGATACCGTGGCCGGCGAGGTCACGTACTTGCCGTCGATGATGATGGTCGGGGTGCCGCTGACCTTGTAGGCATCGGCCTGCTGCGACAGGCGGCGCAGCTTGGTGGTCACGCCGAACGAGTTCCACGCTTCCATGAACTTGGCTTTATCGAGGCCGTTCGAGGTGGCCCAGGCGATGATGTCGTCATCCTTCATCAGGCGCTTGCGCTCGACGTGCACGGCGCGGAACACGCGGTCGTGGTATTGCTCGAGCTTACCCATCGCGTCGAGCGTCAGGAACAGGTGCGCTTCCGGATCGGCCGGGCCCTGGAATGGCAGGTGGATGCGGCGCACCACGACGTTGTCGCCCTGCTTCTTGATCCATGCGTTCAGGGTCGGTTCGAGCGCGTTGCAGGCCGGGCAGTGGTAAGCGAAGAACTCGACCACTTCGACCTTCTTGCCCACCGCCTGGGTCGGCTGTGGCGCCGCCAGCGTGGTGTATTCGACGCCATTGGTCGGGTTGGTCGGCGAAGCATTGGCGAAACCGGCAACCAGGGCGGCGGCGACGAGGGCGAAACGCAGGGAACGCATAGAGATCCTTCCACATGAATGAGGTGTAAACGAGCGGCAGATTACCATTTTTTGGCGCGGCCCTGTCCATGCGGGCCGATTTTTTGCATTTGCTTACCGCTGAAACAAATGGCGTTTGCCAATCTGACCCGGCTCACGCGCGTCGCATCAGCGGCCGGGCTCGGCATCCGGCGTCATGATCGGCTTCATGCGCCGCCGCCGGCAAGCGCCGTGCGGATCGGCTAACATCGATTCTTCGACCTGGCGCAAGGAGCATCGATGACCACTCTTCCCACCTATTTCGTCTCACACGGCGGCGGCCCCTGGCCATGGATGCGCGAGCAGACCGGGTCTGCCTACGACAAGCTGGCCGCGTCGCTGGCGGCGCTGCGGCGCGAAGCTGGCGCCGGGGTGCGCGCAGTGCTGGTGGTAACGAGTCATTGGGAGACGCCGCAGTTCATGGTGTCGTCAAGCGCGGCCCCTGGCATGCTCTACGATTATGGCGGCTTTCCGCCGCACACCTACCAGGTGCAGTATCCGGCGCCGGGCCAACCGGCGCTGGCGCAGCGCGTGGCCGATCTGCTGAACGCGGCCGGCCATCCGACCGGGCTCGACCCCGAGCGCGGCTTCGACCATGGCACCTTCTCGATGCTGTATCCGGTGTATCCCGAGGCGCGCATGCCGGTGGTGCAACTGTCACTGCGGCGCGACCTCGATCCGGGGGCGCACCTGGCGGCCGGGCGCGCCTTGGCGCCGCTGCGCGATGAAGGCGTTTTGATCATCGGCAGCGGGCTGTCGTTTCATAACCTGCGCCAGTTCGGACCGGCGGGGGCAACCGCCTCGCATGGGTTCGACGCCTGGCTGCAGGACACGCTGCTCGAACAAGCGCCGGCGCAGCGCGAGCAACTGCTGCTGCGCTGGGACACGGCGCCGCAGGCGCGCGCCGCCCATCCGCGTGAAGAACATCTGATTCCGTTGCTGGTGGCGCTCGGGGCAGCCGCGCAGGAAGCGGCCGCCTGCGTGTACCACGAAGACGATTTCTTCGGCAGCCTGGCGGTGTCGAGTTTCAGGTTCGGACAAGCGGGCGCAGCGCAGGCGCCCGACGTAATCCCGAAGTAATTACGTGCCGCGCTTGCCGCGCGCCGCTTCTTCGGCCTTGAGGGCCGCTTTCTCGGCGGCGATGCGCGCCTTCTCGGCAACCTCGGCCTCGTGTTTGGCCAATGCGGCGGCGCGGCTGTCGGGTGTTTCCAGGCTGATCCGGCCCAGTGCACCCTGGCGGTAATCCTGGAGCAGCGTGTGGGCCGCTTTTTCGTAATCGAACTCGCCGCCGCGAATCCGGAAGCCGCGCCGCATCGCCACCCCTTCAACGACGTCGACGCCGTCCATGCCATCGGTCTTGAGACCATAGCGCGCCGCCAGCAGGTGCGGGTAACGCTCCAGCAGCAGGCCGCCCAGGTACTCGGCCACTTCTTCTTCGACCAGCGCATTGGTGCCGATCGCGTGGCTGGCAGCCAGCATCAGGCCGTCGCTGGCCATGGCGATCTTCGGCCACAGCATGCCGGGCGTGTCGACCAGCACCACGTTCTTGTTCAGGTACAGGCGCTGCTGGACCTTGGTCACGGCCGGCTCGTCGCCCACCTTGGCCACGCGTTTTTTCAGCAGCGCGTTCATCAGCGTCGATTTACCGACGTTGGGAATGCCCATGATCATGATCCGCAGCGGCTTGGTCGGCACCCCGCGGTGCGGCGCCAGCGACAGCGCCAGCTCGGGGATGCGGGCCACGTCGGCCGGCTTCTTGGTCGTCATCGGGTAGGCGGTGACGCCATCCTGGGCGTCGTAATACGCCTTCCAGGCCGCGGTGGCGGCAGGGTCGGCCAGGTCGATCTTGTTGAGCACCTTCAGGCACGGGCGCTGGCGGAACTTGCGCAGCTGATCGACCAGCGGATTGCAGCTGGCCTCGGGCAGGCGCGCGTCCAGCACTTCGATCACCAGATCGATGTTCTCCATCTGCTCGGCCGCTTCTTTCTTGGCCGCGTTCATGTGCCCAGGGAACCATTGTATCGACATGCTATTGCTCTCTTTATCTTTCGTTCAAGGTGCTATTTTACGCTGGCCCGGCCGCGCCCAGTATCCGCGGCGCCACAACTGGCCTGCGCGCGGCGCCGACGTTGAGCCGTTGCAACACTGTTGACATATTCGGCATGCACACTGGCCCCTCATTCGCAAGGACTCAGCCGGGGAGCAAGAAAATGCGGGTTCGGGAAAAGATGAAACGATCACTGGCGCGCTGGGGTGGCGTCGCCATGCTGTTCTGCGCGATCGCGGCCGCCTCGATGGCCGAGAATTTGCCCTTGTTTGCAGGCTGAACCGCCGCAGCGGTCTCACTGCGCCGGCGCCGCGCACACGCTGGCCGGCGGCGCCAGGCCTGGGTCGAAGCGCGCCAACGCGCTGCGCGCCGCGCTGCGGTCTTTGGCGTATTCGGCCAGATAGCGGCTGCGTTCCTCGCTCTGCCATTCGGCGTTCGAGAAACCAGCCAGCGAGCGCGCCGTGCTGGCCAGCACCTTGCCCTCCAGGCGCGGCACCAGCAAGCGGTCGGGATCGACGTTCTCGCGCAGCAGGTAGCCGTCGACATCACGCAGCACCAGCGGCAGCGCCGGCGCGCCGTCGTGCAGCAGCTTGCCGAACACCGTCAGGCGCACTTGCCGCTCGCCGGCCGCCAGCAGGTCGTTGAAGCTGGCCAGCGCGAACGGCCGGCCGTTGGCGTCGTCGACCCGGCCGCTGACGATGTAGCGGCCCGGCTGGCGCACGTCCAGCCCGAGCACGAACTGGAGCGAACCGGCCTCGCGCGACTCGCTTCTTTGCCCCGACCACTGCGCCGGCAGGGTTGGCGAATACAGCAGGTCAAACAGCACCACGCCCTGGCGCCCACCCGCGCTGTAGCGCACTTCGGCGCGGATGGTGCCGTGAAACGCCGCCAGCGCGCCCTGCGCCGGGGTCAGGCTGGTGCGCCAGGCGCCGTCGGTCTCGACGAAATCGAGCGTTACGCGCGGGCCAGGCTGCTGCCCGTCATAGCGCAGGCCCTGCGCCAGCGCGCGCGTCACCACCAGCGGCAGCGCCGCGCCGCGCGCGTCGAGCGCGCGCAGCGACAGCGTGGCCGACTCGCCGGCCGCCAGGTAGACGCGCGATTGCGCCGTCTGCAGCATGACCTCGGGATCGCTGTTACCGCCAGGCGCGCGCAGCGGGTTCGATTCGAGTAGTGGCTGGTTGGGATACAGCTGGTCGGGATTGTGCGCGGCCGGGCGCGATTCGTGCGGGTACTGCGAGCTGACCAGGTAGCTGCAGTAGGTATGATCGGTCAGGCGCACTTGCTCGATCAGCTGGCGCTGCTGCGCGCCACGCGCGCCCGGCGGCGCCTCGACGGCCGGGATCGGCGCGAAGAACTGCAGCCCGGCCGCCGCCAAGGGAGGCGCCGTGGTCTCGCCGCCATCGCGCGCCAGCAGCCAGCTGACGCACGGGGCCAGCGCCGCCAGCAGCGCGCACACGCCAAGCAGGCGCAGCGCGCGCTGGCGGCCCGGCTCAGTTGGCACTTGCCGCCACCGCCGCGCGCAGTACGCCGATGATGCCGGCCCAGTTGCTGTCGCCGTAGTGGTTGTAGTCTTCGCCGTCATCGCGGAACGCGACCGAGTGGTAGCTCCACTTGGTGCTGCCGCCCTGGTTGGCGGCGCTGCCGAGCCGCAGGTCGTTGCACAGCCAGTCGCCCGGATTGCACAGCGAGCGGCCCGAACTGCCGGCCGTCGCGCCGCTGCTGTGGTAAGCCACGACCTCGTCGTCCTGGCCCGGCAGCAGGAACGAATAGGCGGTGCCGCGCGCGCCGGCGTACATGTAGAACCAGATGTTGCGGGTGTCGTTGTGGTTGTACATGGCGCGCGCGGTGCCGGTCCTGAGGTCTTGCACGAGCGGCTCGGACGTGGTCCAGGCGCCGGCATCGGCGACTTCGGAGCCGCCGGCCGCGCCTGCCGCGACGCGCACCCACTTGATGTTCCAGCCGGTCTGGGTGCCGCCGGCGCTGCCGCCAGCACTGGCGCATACGCCGGCCGCGTTCGGGACGGCGTTCTGGCGCGCCCGCGCCGAGCCGCCGTAGTTGGCCAGCGTGTAGCCGAGCAGCAGGTCGCCGGCGCTGTAGGTGGCGATGTAGCACCAGTTGGCGCCGGTGCAGAAGCAGTCGAGCGCATCG
>Ga0265797_10000453_pt1 | contig 75297 bp, 81 predicted proteins | sample P2T30metagenome_FD_192433 | JGI IMG/M metagenome (GOLD analysis project Ga0265797, IMG submission 192433) | Plant litter microbial communities from East Loma Ridge, Irvine, California - P2 T30 | ecosystem: Environmental > Terrestrial > Plant litter > Unclassified | place: USA: California...
TTCCGCGGTGGCGGGTGCAGCGCTTCCTGGGAAGGAAGGCCAGCGAACCGTGGCGGGGCGCCTCGAACTTCCTGTGCGACATCTCTGCTGTGGGTTAGTAGAGAATTGAAGGATGTCGTGAAGTCGTAAAGTCGTGCTCTTCAGTCCGTAGAAGGCCTCTGCGAAGTTTGTCGCTCGCGCTAGGCGTGTGTGCGCGGTCGGTGCGGGAGCGGCAGACGGCTAGTGCCCGCCTTGGCGGCTCCCGGCGAGACTCAAAACTTCACCCAGCGTCGCGATTGTTTACTCCTGTTCTTACAATTTTAACAGCAGATCTGTGTCCGACGGTCCTGGCGCGCCTTCGGGTGCTGTTGGTTGACTGCCGCGACAGTTCGACGTCCATGGAGCTCTGCTTTTCGAAGAGGACGTTCCGGTCGACAGATCTCAGACCAACTGCGGCGCGTGTCTTGAGCTCTTCGTGAGCTCGGCATGCTGTCCGGGCGCTATATTCCTAATCGTTCCTGAGCCCGTCGGGCGTTGAGGGCTGGGACAAACCATAGCTTGCCTACATATCTTTTTCTGCACAATTTCGTCGGAGTTACCGAGCCAGCGTTTCTTGTGCAGAGTAGTCACTGAGGCGTACTGGTGAAACATGTGAGCGTATCTGTTTCAAAACACATGCTTTCAGACGGTAGCGGAGCTTGTATTGATTAGATCGTCAAACCGACATCCATGACAGGTTGGTGCCCTGAGGCCGGCTCACGACCATCACACGCGAAACGTAATCTGACTTTTGCTATGGCATCCTGGGTATCGTCGTATCATCGAATTCGTAATCACGGGCCAAGCCTGGCAACTTTATTCCAACTCAGGCGCCGTCATGTCTATTAGGAGCAACCCATCACTCCCACATGTCCTTCCATTCCCGCGAAATTTTCTCGAGGTCACGTTCAAGTCTTCGCTCATCGTCCTCACTTCCGCCTCCACCCCTCTCCTCCAGCCTCCTTGCCTTTTTGAGCACTTCTCGATAGCGTTCTTGCAGTCTCAGCTCAGCGTCCCGGCGCTCCTTTGCTTTTCGCCCGAGATATTTAATGTCATTCTCTCTGACTGCAGTGCGGAAAACTCTGCGCATGCGGCGTGAGTAGAGTTGGCATGATGTACCGATTCCCTCTCCATAAGCAGGCTGCACAGTACGGTTGAAGCGAAGTGCGACCTCCGACTTTTTCTTAGCTTCGGGCTCGACGATCTCCTCGTAACAGTCTTCGCAAACGGTGAAGTCTGGCATCGACGGGTTGAAGTGCCACAAAGCGCCAAGTAGCATATTGTCACGCTCACACTCGCGAATCCGGAGTTTGCGCTCTACCAGGTCGATGAAGGACATTGGATCCGGCAGCTTCCGTGTTGCAACGGCTTTGTCGTGCATGTCGAGGATCTTATCCAGGTACAATGAGAAGCGGTTGCCTCCTGTTCGTAGAGCACACCTGCGCTTTTCGTACGAAGCCCGGTTCGGAAGCCGTACAAACAACCCATTGAGAGTAGGCAAGAGACGCTCGATCTTCCGCACGTCGCTGTAGCAAATATGGAAGTCTCGCACAAAGAGGCCATCCGGATCACGTAGGCCGTACCAAGATCTCAAGGCTTCTGCATCACCAGGGCAAGGATCGCTTGATTGTTCAATATCGGCGAGATCACGCATCAGGACAAGATCAGGTTTGCGCTGCTGGAGGGTGAGAATCCATGCCAGACGTATCCAGGGTGTTGAAAAGGCACACTGCACCTTAGAGTTCAGTGAGCGAGGCACAGCGCGCCTAAAGCTTGTCCTGTATATAGTTCGCTCGAAGACGCTGTCGATGCAGTAAGGGCAGAAATCGAGGTTGGGGCATCCGACTAGGGTGTACCAGTCGTCATAGCCCGACACTAAGTCGGGTCTGGGACAGCCAGGCATGCCTCTTGCCAGCATCTCTTCGACTTCTTGTTTTGTGGGAGGGACTCCAGTCAGCGAGGCTTTGCGCACAGTCTCAGGTCGCGTGGTTCTTGAGAACGACGACGGGGATCGGGCCTCAACTGGCGACGTGTTGGCGAAAGAATGTCGTGCAGCCAACACTGGCCTGGCGCTGTTGGAACTTGTAGTGAAGCTGCTAGCAGGAGGAGGTCCTGACCATGACTGAGCCATGGAATCGTCTTGTACAGGTACTTCCAAAGATGCAGATCGGGGCCCGAAGCCTTGGTAACCACGTTCAGTTGAAATTGAGGAGCTCGGTGTGCCAGGCTCATCGTATATGGGGTACGGGACGCCAGTAGCTAGACGAGTTGACGGGGTATATCGGGGGATCTCCGGTGCGGACTCCATGCGCATTGATGCTGAAAGGCGAGAGGGAGGCTTCGCAGTGGCGGCTCTTGGTCTTCCAGAAGTGGCGGCCATAAGGGAGGTCCAATCTAGCTCATTTTGTGGCATCTGAGGGATATGAGGCATTCTCACAGGAATACTAGCGGAGTTCGGCGTGCCTGGTCGAGACCCAGATGCAGATTGCGTGCCAGAAGACAGAGCGCTCCCACCATCTCGCGTGTATTCTTGATCTCGGGGAGACTGATGTACCTGAGAAGAGGCGGAAGTCCTTGATGTGACAGACGCCGGTGAGATGTTGCGAGGGTCCCTGTTGATTGGAGGGAAGGAAGCGTATGGCGATAGGGTCGAAGCGGGAGAGTTAGTGTTTGATTTTGCTGCAGGGTAGTCCAGGTCACTCAGAGCGGAAGACGAAACAAGGGGAGATGGTCGGGATGACCTTTCGAGTGTACGAGGCTTGGGCATGGAGGTTGCAGTGTCTGTTTGTCGTCGCGAACCCAGGCGTGATCCTCGAATGGGCTGCTCTTCTGGCGCACCAGAGGCAAAATCCACGACTGAGGTGGTGTAGTTGTCCGACGGCCGTCTCTCGGGTCTGCGTGATGATTTTGATCGCCGGCGATTCAGACTGGGCGGCGTGTCACTCATGGAGTCTGCAATGGCATCCTCATCAGAGGGAGTGGATCCAAAGTAGTCACGGCCTTTCCTAGAACGCGGCGACAAGCGTACAGAATCCCTTCGGGGAGAGGAGGGTTGAGAAGTCGCCGATAAACGAGCTGATCTGCGGCTCCTAATATCACTGGGCGGTGGAGTGATCGAGTCTGGAGAGAGGAATGTGGCGCTTGAAACAGTGTCCTCTTTGACCGGTGTTGATCGAGAGTAAGCGTATGTAGACGGCGCTCTTCTTTGGAACTCAGGCGCGACATCGCTCATGTCAAGACCCAGGTGGCTTGGGCGCTTAGACCTGCCTCTTGTATCCTTCTCATCTTCGCTTGTCGGCGGTGTTGGTATGCTCATTGCCGATGGGGCTTCTTTCTCAGAGTCCGATACCACTGCATGCCCAGGTCCCTGAGCACCGAGCAGCTCGGGCACGTCTTGTATGATGGGTTCCTGGTCGATTTCGCCCTTTGATGGCGCCTCTTCCTCACCACTATCGCTCGGCGGTCGTTTCGGTTGCGCTTCGCGGGCGAGCGAGGCGGCTTCGCTTTCGACGATGGGTGGTGGTGGCCATGATCGGCGCTTGTGGACGATCGAGCGAGCCGTGCTCTTTGATCTTGCGGGGTCTTGAGAACGCTGGGATGGGTACGAGTAGCGGTCGTCGTACGAATATCTGTCTGATCGTCGACTGTCCATAGTGTCAGCGAGATACTCCCTTCGATCAGTCTTGGAAGAGGTTGTCACGGCGTACGGCACGGTGGGGCTGAGATATTTGTCCTCTCTCACGCGGTCTCGGGGGGCTGAGTCGTATTCGTACGGCCTAGAGGGCGGCGGGCGTGAACGAGACCGCGCTCGCGATCGTGCGTCGCGATAGTCGCGGTAGTCGTTATAGGAAGCCATGCGGCCGTCGTCCCGGTGTTCACAGGGACATGAGCGCAAACAATATATGTAAGGTAAGGATTGTGGATGTCGAGAGACGTGGGGTGCCCAGGGTTTGAAGACTAACGGCGGCGGGACGTTAGAGGGAGGATGATGTGTGAGGGGAGGGGAATGTCAAGGGTATCTCGGCACAACACCCAAGAGTCAAGACAAGAGTAGCGTTCGTCGCTGGGACCTTGTCTTAACCAAACCGCGGGAGGGTGGAGAAAGACGACGAAATAATGTACATATATATCACGATGGGTGAGTGTACGCGGTACCATGCCATGCATCGGCTATCGGAAGTGGCTTGCCCTGCCCTGGCACAGCCGTCACGAGTGCTGCTTCACCAATACAAACCTACCTATTACATATATTCATTCATGTGCTGTAGACTAAGGCACTGTGCTACTGTGTGTATGTACTGTAGGATACTAGGATTGAAGTGCTGTAAAGGCCGTACAAAGCCCGGATTGTGGGTACGACCAAGGGGACCGGGCAGCACGAGCGAGCAACAGCTGCAACAACCTCACAGCAGCACCATACAGAAAAGACCGCACGCATCCTCACCGCCTCGTGAATCATCGCCAGGCACCGCACCACTCCCTAGCGATCAACCTCTAGCTGCCCGCAGTGCAGTACCTCTGTATGTACTACATGTACTGTACCTATACACATATGCAACATGTTGCTCTGCGCATCTTCACACTACTATCCGCAAGGCGACCATGCCTGGCCTTGCCACGCCGCTAACCATGCACGACGGCGCCCTGGACGCACGCGACCTTCCGCAGCAGTCTCAACTGTGTAATAACCTCCCCCGAAGTACCGAGTGCCCATCACTGCGTCGCCGCATCACACTGCTCTACCAATGTCAGCCCTCCACGACGATGATGGCCCGGGGCCCGAACACGCTGAGAGCGTCTAGACTCTAGTCTGCAGCTGGCGACTTCAGGCCAAAGACCGGCTCTCTCGAAGTCAATGCTACTGCACTACTAACTGTACCTGGTGTACCTGGACGCGCGCCAAAGACCCGCCGGCGTGCGGCAACGACATCGACACCTCGATTTGCCAAGAGCGCACGCATCAATGTGGCTTCATCGTGAGTACTTCCTCGATGGCGTGCAGCCGTCTGTAATGTCCGTCTCCGGCCTCCGCGCCGAGTCTCTGGAATCGCTGGTGGTCTCGCACGAAACGTCGAGACCCGAAGGAGCACCGCCTGCTGCCTCCTCGGCTTCGACGCAGTGTCACAATCATCCGCAAGCCACCCGTTGGCCGTGGTGTCGACATTGTCTGTACCCAACATCGCACTGCCTCGTGCTTTGCCTTGTCACAATGGTGTCGAACGGCTAACAAACAATTCACCTCGCATGCACACAGCAGCTGATGATTGCAGGAATCTAGGCGCCCAGAATTCTTCTAGCTGTATGCGCATACAAAGGGACTTACACGTGCAGTACACGGCATGCTGTCAATCTTGCTGGCCATACCTAGTACTGCAGCTCAGTCGCGCTGAAGCGATATCAGTCACAATTATGACCCAAGACCACATTACTGGTGCCTTCAGGCGGGAAGATTGGATTCTCAACGTAGCGAGGTCGGCTCTGGACTGCGACCAACGCTGGCAACCCTGCTGCTCTTACGACTCATCGCATCAACAGCAGCGCGTTTATCGATTTGTGCGACTTTTGAACTCTCACACTGATTGATGAGGACAATTCGGCTGCTGTAGGCATCAGCGCCACGGAGTAATATGCACACTGACGGCGAGTCGTCACCCAAAGCGAGTGGCATACTACTATCTTTGCGGTATCACAACGTATGTTTACTACGCTTCACTGAAAGTCCCCTTCAACAGGGTTTCCGACCTATTTTACTCACATACTCACACTAGTGGCCTCATTTTCTGACTCCATCACATTATATTGTGTCGAAAGGGCGTGACCGACTCATATGATCAGCTTTTCGAGCTCCCTCACGCCGGTCGAAAGAACAAACGTCCGGTATCTTGACATCGAAGTAGTGCCTACTTGCCCTCACGGTGAGATCCGCCTTCACCGGCTCTCTCTTCCCGGACTGTCTCAGCCTCATTCGTCAGCTAGCCTGGCTAACTCCTTGAGCGCCTGACCTACTACTCCGGCATATCTAGTCTGCATGAACGGCGAACCTTCGCATCCGGAAGTGCTTCGTTGAGCAGTTCGATGACCAGTATGACTGCCAGAGTGCAGACATCTAGCTCCGATACCTAGTCATCCTTCTGCCGATCCTGAGTCTCACCATTAACACTTCGCGAATGCAATCATACACTAGGTTGTGGAACACAGGGGATCTGGCGGCTTGAGTCCCGTTTGGAAGCCTGTGCCCAATAGTCCGCGATTGTGTGAAGCACAAAAATCTTCACGCGCTTGTGTTGTTGTTGTTGTTGTTGAGAAATGCAATCACCTGCAACGCATACTAACATCGGAGATGCAGCCGAAAGTAAATAGAATCGGCGCCTGATTACAGAGGCAGACGCTGAACGTGTGCAGCGAGATGGCTCGATGAGACAGTTCTTATCAGATATCGGCCGTAGGAGCATCACGCGAGCATCGTCAGCTTGTCTCTAAGCCGTTAAGCATTTCTCGAGATCCTACTGCCTTGCAGTTGGGGTTTAGATCTGTTGACGACCATCTTCGTTCAAAACCACCCTGCAGGAGACTGTCAATCGTTGAGAGGCAGGCAAGATGCAACAATTTTTCTCGATAACGGCCAGAATGTGGGAGACGAGATGCAGTGTAGAAGTCGCCTCCGTGTTCTCTACTGTGCTGTCAAGCCAGCACAAGGACCTACATGTGACGGAACATGTTGATAAATTGTGAGCAGTGCACTGCGTAAGACCTCCGACACTACCTACGCCATGGACTACCTGAGCGTTGGACGATCGTGTATGATCACAACAATGTTCGCAATAAAATCATGACAACCATTTGGAAGCCTTCGGATGACCAAATTTACGCATCCAATGCATACGGCGCAATGGTCTTCGCCAAACTTTCGGCCATACCCGGCATCGATATCATGGGCAATTAGTAGAGCGGTAAATTTCAGGTGGCAACAAGCAAGACCTCTTAGATCGAAGCCGCTGTATAATCATTATTCCCGCAAGTGGCGATTTCTGCGGCTCATAAAAAAAAGAATCATGCTGCCTTGCTCTGGCCGACCGGACCTAGGTCCCAGGTCACATGTGCAATCCACCATAGATCCAGAATACCTTAGCCGAATCAATTCCAAACGTCATGGACAAAGGGCGAAAACCTTGGAACGAGAGTTGTCAGATTGGCTTTCAGCGCCACACCTGTACGCCACGCTTGAGGACCTGCAGCATCAATCTTCATATATGCTGTGATGTGAAGAGAAATGAGTACAGTAGATTTTTGAGACCACTTGACCGCTTCAGTTCTTCGGTGCTGGACTTTGATGTCGGCATCACGTTTCGATGCTGTCAACATTCGGTCAAGGCTCGATCGGCTGACCTAGCGACACTGGTGAGGCGAGCGAAAGGGCGTTGGGGCCTTTACCACGGCGGACTGTGGCGGAAGAAGACGGGAAAAAACGGAAAGCATGGACCCAAGGTAAACAAGACGAGCCTGATTGGTGCGGAGGCGACTCGCTGATGAAAGGAGCGCACAGGCCATGCCATGCTCTCGCGAGTTGCTGGCCGGGTTACATTATTTTTGTCTCCCTTGATCGCCGCCAACTCCAACTCCGTCCACACATCATCCACTTCTTCACGACACTCTATCACTCTATACCACTTCCACATCTCACAACAGTTCTCAAGAACTCATCACATCTATCACAATGGGCAAGGACGCTGGTTTCGCACCTGGTACGCTTCTTTCCTGGCATTCGGCGCGATAGAGGACACGAGGATGATGATGGGGGCGCAACGAGCGGCGAGCTGGCGATGGACGCTGTCAGATGTCACGCGAGTCACTCGCGTCACCAGCACTCGGATGTCGACCAGCTGCCTTGTTGCGCTCACATTACGGCGTCCTTCTCTCGAGGCGCATCCGTCGCGAAACACGACTGACATTTCATCCCAGGTGACGTCAAGAAGGGCGCCAACCTCTTCAAGACCCGCTGCGCACAGTGCCACACCCTGAAGGCCGGCGAGGGCAACAAGATTGGCCCTGAGCTCCACGGTCTCTTCGGCCGCAAGTCTGGTCAGGTCGCCGGTTTCTCTTACACCGACGCCAACAAGGAGAAGGGTGTTGAGTGGAAGGAGGACACCCTCTTCGAGTACCTCGAGGTAAGAATTTCATTGGAACACCAAATGTGGCAGCAGGCTCTGACAACGAACGCAGAACCCCAAGAAGTACATCCCTGGCACCAAGATGGCCTTCGGTGGTCTCAAGAAGGCCAAGGACCGCAACGGTAAGTCGAAGATCGCCCAGTTCGCAAAACTTGATATGGAGCTAATCGTTATCTTGCAGACCTCATCTCTTTCCTCAAGGAGGAGACCAAGTAAACGTCTCGTTGCACTTGCTTTTGCCACCCTCGACATCCGCCAAACCTCATGACCTACACATCTCGACACTCGACCGACCTGTAACACTATACCACCGATACCAATCATAGACCGCGCGAATAATGGGAAGGGAAGACGCTCTGTAAGGCGCTCCCCGGGGTAACAACCGGGCGCCAATGGGGAAATGATTCTTTTCTTGTCCTTGTACGCAACTACATCTTTTTGTACCTCTTATTTCGAATCAAGGCCTCTATACTGCATTGGAAGCGTTGCTTTACGAGGTCCGACGAATGGCCTTCTGTATGTACGAAAGATCTCTTCTCTCATCTTCAACCTGCCTCATGATTTACTCGTCTCGATATTCCATTCAAAGTGTGTGCATGCAACGTTACCCATGCATCCTCACTGACGCAAGATGAGCACAGTGGGGCATTGCAATCTGTACACGACGTCTCACGACCTGGCAAGTCCGTTGGGTGATTGCACGGAAGTCGGGTTCGGGGACTGATGAGACGGAGAAGGATGCACACTTTTACTCATTCATAAGATGAGTCTAGAAAACCAAGGAGTCTCCCTCGAACAAGCGTTCATTGTCACGGCAGATGAAGTGTGATCACATGTTGCTGCGCACTTCTCGTTCCTTCACTTCACACGTTTGGCACATGACAGCCATCGCTCCTCCCTCAACCCATAAAGCACAGACTTAGACTGCTAGGTACTTCCTTCTTTCATCTTACAACAAAACAAAATCCACCGACATCCACCCTCGACCTGCAACACGTACTCCCACTTTCATTCATCTGCTCACCTGCATCAACAACTTCTCTGACCACATCCAAACACCGACGACAACCTACCAAGCGTACCGCAATCATGGCGACTCGCCGTCAGCTCGCGCAGACAAGCAACGTCCGACTCCCAAATCTGTACCCATCTCTCCACGCACCCACTTCATTCCCGCCTTACTAATACCTTCTAGCATCAAGTGCAACCAATGCAACGTTCAAAAGCAACAATCGCAGTACTCCGCCGACGGCCTCGAGGACCTCCGCAAGTACATCATTCAAGCCGGTGTGAAGCAACGTGACTTCCAGCCATCAAGCACTGGCTTCATTCGCTGCATCCTGTGTCTCGGCGGGCCTCGTGTCGAGCATGAGTGCCATCACTGCAACATTACGTTCCCGAGGACAAATGCCTATTTCTCGAAGAACATGCTCAAGAACCACAAGGACGAGGCGGTAAGTCTGTGTCAACTGTCGTGGCTGTTAATTCTGCTAATCGTGTTTCTAGCTCTGCTGGTCCTGCTCCGAACGCCAGCAGAACGAAACACTCAGCAGTAACGACGGTTCTGACGATGACGACTACTGCGACAGCGGGAATGACAGTGACAGTTCCAATCCTTTCAGGGGTTCAGTTGTGAGCCAAATTCTGCCATTGGTACTCTCTCTAAGTGACGGCTGCTGACAATATCAAGGTTGAAAGCCTTCGCACCAGCGACCATTCTTCGGGCGGCGTGCCAGTCAACAGCTCTGGAGGCACGATCTACGGCGGTGGATCTTCATCTATTGCAAGCCGTTCAATCGCCGCCCAGTCGATCAGCGGCTTCTCCGATGCCCCAAGAACGAGAAGCGACACCGACACCGACACCTCCAGCATGATGTCCTCGAATGCAACTGACAAACCAAGCTTCAACCCGCACAGATATGGCGACCCGGGCCTTCGCTCACAGCCTGGAAGTGTCGTCAGCAGCGACTCGCCTAGCAAATCAAAGTTTGCTAGGGTCAGGCCCGTTGCCAGCAAGTTGAACTCGGATGCCGCCCGCTCGCTGAATCAGGAGCTAGAGAACAAGCGCCGTATTGCCAACAAGTACGAAGACGAGGACGAGGTGGAGGCAGCCGAGGAAGTTGACTCCGAAGGAGACGAACCTGCACCATCGCCGAAGGCTCCTGCCCGCCGTGCTCCAGCCAAAGGTACGGTCTCTAAATCAAACATCCAAGCTGCCGCCGCTGACGACAACCAGGGCGGGCGTGGTGATAAGCTCACTCCCAAAGACCAAAAGCGTCAGACAACAACAGACATTTCTCGGGCAGTCTACAGCCAGGAAGAGGCTTATCACGAGATTGTTGACTACTCCGATGGAAGCCTCTCTAACGATAGCGAGGATTACGGCGGTGTGTCGATCGACGAGGGTTTCCACGGCTGATTGTCTTGCCAATCCTGCTTGCGTATCTGGTGGACTGAACACCTGTCGGCAATCAGGCAAACCAGAACACGCAGGCGTGGAGTCCAGCCCGTGCTGGGATCTCGGCGACTAAGGATGAACTCTGGCAGAGAGAGTTGTCCGTTCCCTCTTTCCTTTTTTTTCTTTCCTTCTCTTTACCCTTTTCCTTCTCCCCTTCTGCTTTAGATGTTTAATATCAGAGGTTGCACACGTGTGATGTCAGGCAGAGTGGACAGACAGACAAGAGCAATCAATGAAGCGTTCGCGGCTCGGTTGGAATGGACCTTTTTCCTTGCTTCACGACGTACGATGAACAGTGTGTATCATGACGAGTTGAGCGTGTACATGATCTCCCTGTTCATCGGACCGGCGAATACTGTAACTCGGTCAGGACAACTTCTGTCAGACGACAAAAGAATCCGAGCGTGAAGTGGCAAGCCCACGTTCATATGATGCACCATATTCCAAAATGTTATATGCTTACGTGTATGCATGTATGTCTTGAAACAACTAACCACCACCAATCTCAACCTTGCCGCTCGCCTCTCCAAAGCCGTTCTCAGGCACAACTGAGGCAACATTGACCTGTCCAGCCTCCTCCTGCTGCTCCTCCCAGTGCAGCCTCTCGGCCTGTTCGATACATCTCATGTTCGCAGCAGCCTTGTTGATCGTCTCCTCGTACTCCTCGCCCTCGTCGCTGTCGAATACGATACCGCCACCAGCCTGAATGTACGCCACGCCATCCTTGATCACCATGGTGCGCAGCGCAATGCAAGTATCCATGGCGCCCTCGTCTTCACGCCCGAACTCGGGCGTACCGCTGACGGCGTTGACGGACGGGTAGCCGAAGTAGCCCACGGCGCCAGCGTAGACGCCACGTTTCTCGCGCTCCAACTCGGCGATCAATTCCATCGCGCGCACTTTGGGGGCGCCTGATACAGTTCCGGCGGGGAAGATGGCGCGGAAAGCGTCGAAGCGGGTTTTGCCCTCGCGTAGCAGGCCTGAGACTTCCGACACCAGGTGCTGCACGTGGGAGAATTTTTGCACCATCATCAGCTTGTCGACGCGGGTGCTGAGTGGCGAGCAGACGCGGTTGACGTCGTTGCGTGCAAGGTCGACCAGCATAACGTGTTCGGCGCGGTCTTTGAGGGAGGCGCGGAGGGTCTCCGCCAGGGCGTCGTCTTCGGCGGGTGTGGCGCCGCGTTTGATCGTGCCGGCGATCGGGTGGTTGATGATGCGGTGCGTGATAGGGTCCTTTTTGACGAGCAGCTCGGGGCTGGCGCCAACGATTTGGAAGTCGGCGCAGGAGACGTAGAAGAGGTAGGGCGATGGGTTGACAGTGCGCAGATGGCGGTAGATGTTGAAAGGGTGTAGGGTTGTTGGTCTAGCGATGCGCTGGCTGGGTACGGTCTGGATGATGTCGCCGGTAACGATGTGCTTCTTAAGCTCGGTTACGTGAGACTCATAGCCTGCGCGGCCGATGTTGGAGGTGTATTTCTGGTCGAGCTTGACAGGCGGTTGCTCCGGAAGAGGGAGATCCTTGGACTTCAGCACCTTGAGCATAGCGGCGATGGTCGATCGGCCGGCCTCGTAGGCGTCGTTGAGAGCGGAAGCTGGTGCATCTGCGGCGGGTACGTGGAGGTATGTGATGACCATGACCTTTTGGAAGAAGTGGTCCAGGGCAATGATTGTGTCAAACAGGCCGAACCAGCTCTCCGGGACCTCGAGCACGTCTTTCATATCCTCCCTCCGCGTCTTGGGTTCGAAGTAGCGTACGCAGTCGTAGCCAACATATCCAATAGCACCGCCAGTCATGGCAGGCAATCTCAAAGAGGGGATCTCAGCGACACGAGACTGGGATAGCTCATGCTCCAGGCGAGGCAAAGGGTCGGCTTCGAGGCCATGCTTAGGGCCGGATGCGAGTGTCTTGCGAGGGTCAGTGCCGACGAAGCTGTATCTCCCAATGGTGCCAGTTGTGGCAGCGGACTCCAAGAGGAAGGAATAGTCGGATTTCGAGTTGGCGGAGACCTTGAGGTAGATGGAGGAGGGAGTGAGGAACTCTGAGGGGACTGAAGCACAGAGTGGCACGAGGTTGGGCGGGTTGGGCAGGGTTCGAGTCGAGTCTACGATGTCGCGGACGTGGTCGAACGAAGGTTCTATCTTGGTCTCGATGGGAGATCAGCGCTGAACCGAGTTGTGGAGGAGGAGGATGCATGCAGCTCTTACTTGGGGAGCCATGATGGTCTTTTAGTGTGTCAAGGGATTGGGCGTGGTGAAGTGAGAAACACGAAGCGGCTCATGTGTGAAGGCTTGTGTTGTGTCTAGATGCTCGATACTATAAGGTATACCTGCCGTACTCTGATAATTCTACGATGCGTCAGCTTCAAGCTTTCACATCAGGCTAGATCGACCCAAACTCTCGCCTCGGCCCGCGAATTGGACACCGATCTTTCAGGATCAAACTATATCTAAACGTGTAAGGTACTGTACTACTTTGACGACATAGTTGAAAGACACATGAGCAAATCTACAAGCACCTCGAATATACGTCAACTATGTACTTCTAGTCACCCAACGCGGTGACTTCCTCCATCAACTTATAGACCTCAGCCTCTGTAACAGTCTTGAAATATCCGGAGTGGCAAGGAGAACATTGTTGCTTTCTCCCTGCACATACATGTTCTCGTCTTTGGTGCCGCCTCTGCCACTGGAAGATCTCTTCCGAGGACGCTGCAGGAGGCCAGGAGACGACGAGCCTGGAGTGATAGTTGTTGCCGGTTGAGATACTGGTGGGAAGAGCTGTATGGTTTTGAATTGATGTATAGGGAGGTAGAGGGTCTTACTTGGTGTCGCTGACCTTTGCAAAGAAGGCGACAAGACGCATGTTTGTGGTTGAGTGATCCGAGCGTCGCACTATGCACAAAGTGAATCCGCTTGTCTGTTGCTGCATCACTTTGCTCGTACGACGTGAAATGGTCCATGGAACTCCCCAGATGCCTGTCATATCGTGTGTCAATCCGGCTTGGTAAAGGTGACGCCTCTGGACACGCCAACGAGGAACCGCAATGGGAGGACACAATGCGCCATCAAAGTCCACGCGGAGGGCATGCGGCTCGGTGAGAGATCGAGGAGGGACCACCACATGGGGCAACCAAAGATCCCGAAGATGCTACCCAGGACCAATGCAAGAGAACTCGATCCAGCATGTCGGCAATGCGCGATGAGAGTACAAGCAACTTTAGCCCAGTAGACGACAAACCAAGGCTCGCTCCTACATGAGACCCTATGAACATGTAAGCGATATGGCACTCTGCTGAGCGCAGTCGGCAACACGCGAATACTGTACAGCTGTCAGAGCTTCAGACCTCGCAATGCGTGTCGCGAAGGATGTTTGGCGCTTTTACTGTATCCGCGCGTTCCTCTTTGAACTCGCTTTCAGACGCTTCAAGTAAATCGATTCTGATCATCGCTCAGAATCCTCCCAGGTGGAAAGTCGATGGATCTGAACGAGTGGCAGAACGCCTTCTGGACGACGATAACGGTGATGTGCTTGCAGACATGGACGGCTGGCGTAAGAACAATGGCCTCGTCGGAAAATATGGACTTGAACGCGAGGCCAGCGAAAGGCCGATCGTGATGAGATTGACGCGACTAACGACGTTGGTCAATCGACTGTTGAGGTCCATGTCCAAGGGTCCCTACATGCTGCTCCCTACAAGTATGTGAGACCAGGTTGTACTTCGACGTCAGCAATACCCAGCACCCCCACCAAGATCAAGATCAGACTAAGACTGAATCAGATTAGACCCGTGTCCTCAGCCGAGTTGTACCATTAATCAAGGCTTGATATATCCCTCAGGGTTAAAGACAGGCAGACAAGATGATGCTTGGGCATGCTCGACTACAGAGGTGTTGTCGATGAATGTGGAAGACTGGACTTGGATGTATGTATAGCAGCAAGTATACGATTCATGTCCACGAGCCGTCCCACACAAGCCGAAAAAGGGTAGATCTCACAATTTAGTCTACCAGCCACCGAGTCTCCACGGCTCTCACCCACGCGAAGCCCGCCGTGGCTCTCTCTTTAGACTTCCTCTGCGGCGTCATCTTGAACTATCACTTCCATCCCACCTTTGCGTGCCACCTTTGCCTTGTCTTGGGTGAGCTCAAGGTCTCACTCCTCGACTCGGCCGTCACTCGACCGTCAGCTGAGCTACCTCTGCCCACCATGTCGTCGCCATGCCCGTCTCCTTCTCCTGTGCAGCAGCTCCAGCTCCAGACTCTAATGCGCGAGACTCCCTCGCCGTCGCGCATTCCTCTGCCTGCTACCAATTCGCCCTCACCCTCGCCGTCCTTCCACGTCCCAGGCCCGAGTTCGCGCTTCAACCAGCGCGAGCGCTCTCGTCCCGTCCACACGCGTCACATTTCCAACTATACGCCTCGGGGACCCATCCTCAGCACCGAGCAACGCGCCCACCGCCGCGCTCAGAGCTACGCCGACAGAGCTCTCTTCGCCTTTCCTAGTCCGACACCGCCGACCAGTGACTGCGGCCGCAGCCCACTGAGCCGGCTGCCGTCCTTCCCAGGCGAGCACAAAATGTCCTCTAGCAGTGTCAGCCTGAACGGCGCGCCGTGTACTCCCGCCAAGGCGACTAGACACCGTCGACACAGCTCTCTGCTGCAGGATTCGCCTTTCAGCGATTACTTCACAGACGATGCCCGCTCACTGGAGTCGCAAAGCACTCCCACCTCGGAGACTCAGCACCTTCTAGTGCGCCTGAACAAGTTGCAGTCGCAGCTTATGCGCGGGGAGAATGCGCCCGAAATGCTGAACATTGTCGGTCATTGTATTGGCGAGATCGAGGACGAGCTAGAAGGACTGCATTCTGATTCGTACTTGGTTGAAGAAACGGAGGAAGAGTACGAAGAGGATGAGAACGAGTACTTCACACAAGAGGAGAGGGATATTGTGCTGTCTTCGAGACCTGGGTCGAAACATCAGCCCAATCCATTGGGAATCGAAGGTATATCAGAACACAACGAATCACATCACGAAATTACGAATTGGGACAAGGTACGGCACGAAAAGCTCTTGGTCGAGGCACAGACGGCCTTGCGCTTCCTCACCGAAGCCCAGGAGAAATTGAGACAACGTTATCAAGAACTGGTCAACCTAAACGAAGAGCATTCGCTCGACATGGAGGAGAAAGAAATGGAGGTAGAACGTCTACGAAGCGAGAACGAGTCTCTGAAATCGGATCTCGGATTCGATCACTCGGAGCTTTTGTTCTTGGAGTTGCAACTCAAGAGCTTGGAAGTCGACTGTGAAGATTCCATGTACCACCCTAAATTGGAAAGACTCCAACGTCAGATGGAGAACTGGCGCGACGACTGGCGGGATGTCGAAGCTCGCTTCAAGAAACGAAGAGCTCGCTATGGTGTCGCGGCACAAGGCGACAAGGCAGACGAGACCGCATCTGCTCGCGCGGAGCCGGATGACGATCCAAAGGACTGGAAGGTTGAAGTGAAGAAACATGGCACCAGGCGTGTGAACAGCCTCACTATCCGACGCGTGAGCAACGAGAGCGAAATGGATGAGCAGAAACAAGGATTAGACGAAGAATCCACTCCTACAAAAGCACCCGCCTCGGATCTTGCTGCGACGCCGAGACCTCGATTGTTGGCTCAGGCCCAAGAACAGGAGCGACAAAATCAAAAGGACACACCCGTCGCAACGAAGAACTACGTCTCTCAAGCAACCCAAACCACCTCCGTCCCTATTTCGGAAAAACTTGCATTGTCTATAAACGGCTCGTTCAGCCCGGTGGACGACTGCGCCATTACTACTTCGCCCTCTTCTCGAGCAGACGAATATGAGGATGAGGAGGACGACGAGGACGAAACCAATATCGAAGACAAACAGTCCATCCCCGATCCCAGGACCGAGCAGAAACGCACGGCTCTCCGCGAGCTCTGGAGCGGCCTGACCGACTGGGCCGGTTTGGGCGACGAAGATGATTGGTGAAGCAACGGAAGCGCTGCTGATAATGTGGTGTTTCTAGCAGCGAGCGAGCGACATCAGCAGGCTTGCCGGTCAATCCCGCTGCAAACCCCAAGAAACTGCTTCGACTTTCGAGGCAAAGATCGATGACTTTGAAGCACTTCTGATCTAATCGATCTAACTGATCTACGACGAGGCAGACATCAATTGCTTTTGGACACATACTGACTTGACCTACCTTTACAGGCATACTCTTTTTTTTTTTTGCTGTTCATTTACTTCTACTCGCTTCTCTTCTACTACCTACCGCTTTATTCCGTTTCACTTCACTTCCATTTCGCCTGATTTATACCTCTCTCCTTTGCCTACTTGCACTCTGGACATTGAACCAACCCAACAAACCATTTTCCTTTTTGTCGACCAAACTCTTACTAGATTGCATAGGATACCCTATACCCCAAACACTGCTTTTTTTCCCTTTACCTTTGCTTTTGTCTTTTCTTTTTCTCGTCTTTAGCCTTCTTCACACTTGCCCTGAGACGTCCTTGCCCTAGAACCTACCTGACATTAAGTCTCGGATTTTTTACCACATTTACCCACCACATAGGCACACTATTGGTTTTTGTCTCCCTTTTTGGAGTAATGTAAATAGACTGCAAGTAACAAAAAGAGCCATCACTTGATCAAAATGGAAATAAAAATTCAAAAAAGAAGCTACGGTTCCTGTTCACTTTCGATTTCCCGCTGCTGTCTAAGTCGAGAGTTTCTCGAAAACCCGCCGATCGTTGTCCATCGGACTCAAGTCTGTGATTGTCTCCCTCGGCAGATAAGAAGGATGGTCGGAACAGACCATCGAACGCAGCTGGAGAACAAGAAAAGAGACAGGAAATTCGATTTTACAGTAACTTTCTCGTAGAATTCGTAGGATCTATCAATGTACGTACGTGCGGAAGTGAAATCAAGACTCCGCCGCATGTCTATGCAATGTATGCTTTCTTTGGTAGGAGGAGGTTCGTCCATCGTCGCACCGCTCTTGCATCTGCCGGCTCTTCATGTCGGCATCTTAGGTTGTCCTTTCCGTCCTCTGATCACTTGTAGTACCACAGGTAAAATGTGTAGGCGTTCAGAAGTCCCTCTTCTCGGCCGAGCCGTCGCCAGAGGCGGCGATCTCCTCGCTCATCTCCGAGCTTTCGTTCGCCTTGAGACGCTGCAGCTGCTCCTGCACGTACTTGGTGATGTGGTCGTCGGAACTTTCGCCCTTGGCAGAGGCCTCAGTGGGGTCTTCCTTGTAGATGCTCCACTGGCGGGGCTTCTCGCCAGTGCCGGTAGGAGCCTCGTCGTCGCCTTCGTCGCCATCTTCGTCGTCGCCGCCTGTTGTGGAGGGCGCACCCGGAGTCATGGCACCGGCGTTGGTCCAGTCGCTTCTAGCGCCGATCGAGCGTGTGCGGGTCATGCTGCGTGCAAGGCTGTTTCGGCGGGTGCCCGACATCGACTGGCGGCGTTGGCGGGTGAAGGTATCGTCGAAGTAGTGCGAGGCGGCCGCAGCGGGCGAGCGAGGGGTTTGAGGGAGACGGCAGTTCATTCTGTTTCAGTCAGCAAGTATGCAAAGAGACGTTGGGTTCAAGTCAACACATACCCTGTGTCGTGAATCATCTTGGCAATCAGTCCAGTCCAGCCACACTGGTGCGAAGCACCAAGACCGCGCCCAGTGTCGCCATCGAAAAACTCGTAAAAGTGAGGAGTATCCTTCCAGTGCTCGTCAAAGTCCAGCATGTCGTTGCCGTCGTTGATTGCCCTTCGGCCATTCTCGTCCTTGGCCATCAAGTGCGTCAAGCGATGCTGCACTTCTTCGGCAACGTGTCCCAGGTGCATCATATCGCCGGAGCCTGTGGGGCACTCGACCTTGAAGGTGTTGCCGTAGAACATGTAGCAGCGCAGGAGAGACTCGACGAGCAGGAAGTTGGGTGCCATCCAGATGGGACCACGCCAGTTGCTGTTGCCGCCGAAGAGGCCACTGTCGGAATCGCCGGGCAAGTATTCAACCTTGTAGTTCTGGCCGTTGACGTCCATCTCCACGGGGTTGTCCTTGTGGAACTTGGACAGCGATCGGATACCGTTCGGGGCAAGGAACTCGTCTTCGCTGAGCATGTAGTGCAAGATCGATTGGAGGTGTTCCTTTTTGACCAGAGAGAGCAACAGACGATCGTCCTTGCCGCGGACCTTCATGTTGGCGATGTTGCGACCCGCGACATCGTGGCGGTGCTTCAAGAACCACTCCAGGCGCTTTTTGAAGTCGGGGAGCCTGTTGATGATCTCCGGCTCAAGCGTCAACGTGGCGAACAAAGGGACCAGACCGACCAACGAGCGGGTTTTCATTGGATGCGTCCAAGGACCGCCCCAAGAAATAGCGTCGTAGTAGAAGCCGTCCTCCTCGTCCCAAAGAGATTTGGCTTCATCTCCTATGCGGTAGGACATGGCGTCCGAAATGAGGATGAAGTGTTCGAAGAACTTGGATGCCATATCCTCGTAGATGCGGCGGTGCTTGGCGAGTTCCAAACAGATATTCAGCATGCTGAGGCAGTAGAAGCCCATCCAGCCGGTTGCGTCAGCCTGCTCGAGAGTGCCGCCAGTGGGAAGGGGATCCGAGCGGTTGAAGAGGCCAATGTTGTCCAGACCCAGGAATCCACCTTCGAAGACGTTCTTGCCCTCGGAGTCCTTGCGGTTGCACCACCAAGTGAAGTTGAGCAGCAACTTTTGGAAGACTCTCTCGAGGAAGTCCAGATCCTCGCGGCCGTACATCTTGCGCTCGATCTTGAATGTACGGAAGACTGCCCAAGCGTGGACAGGCGGGTTGACATCGCCAAAGTTCCATTCGTAGGCAGCGACTTGTCCATTGGGATGCATACACCACTCGCGGGTGAACAGATCGAGCTGCTTCTTCGCAAAGGCGGGATCGATCATGGCGAGAGGAATGCAGTGGAAGGCTGTGTCCCAGGCAGCAAAGAAGGGGTACTCCCAGGAGTCAGGCATGGAGAGAATATCATCCAAATGCATGTGCTTCCATTGAGTGTTGCGAATAGCCTTCCTGCCGGGGGGAGGTGGCGGCATGCCGGGGTCACCGTTCGCCCATTGGTCCCAAACGAAGTTGTAATATTGCTTGCACCACATCATACCAGCCAGTGCCTGGCGCTGGATGTTGCGCAAGTCGTCGGCCATGGGCATGGGGTTGATCTTCCAGTAGAACTCGTCGGCCTCGGCAAGACGCTGGTCCATGACATTGTCAAACTCCTCCTCGTCGAGGTAACCCTCAACTTTGTTTTTGGAGATGCGGAAACGCACAACGGCGCATCCACCAGGAGGAACGCCATCTCCCTCGTTGAAGGCATACCAGGCGCAGCTCTTGGTGCCGTTCTTCTGTGGGTTGCATGCAGTCTTGTCACCCTTCACAATGCGCTTGTGGAATGCATCCTTGGTGTAAGGAGTCTGGTTCTTGGTTCCCCAGAGCTCCTTGAAGTTGGTGTCGTTGTCGGTAAAGAGGAACTCTGGTTCAATATCCTCGTCCTTTCCACAGCTATTGGGCGAAGGCGAGCATTGGAAATAGCGCTCGCCGAGATCCTTGTGGTTGAGGTGCGAGGTCAGGTTGTCAACCTGCTTGATGGAGGGTTTGTACGAGTCGTAACCCCAGGCCCAAGTGTTACGGAACCAGACCTGAGGAATGATGTGCAGTTTGGCGGCCTCGGGACCGCGGTTGTAGCAGGTTACTCGGAACAGCAGCTCCTCAGGATCGTCGGCCTCTTTTGCGGTCTCAATGTTGCAGTCCCAGTAACGGCTCTCGTCGAAGATTCCGGTATCGATGAGATTGTATTCGCGCTCTTTCCGCGAGCGCTTGGCATTCTCTTCAACGAGCTTCTTGTAGGGGAACTCCTTCTGCGGCAGCTTGTAGAGGTATTTCATGTACGAGTGGGTAGGCGTGTTGTCGAGGTGAAAGTGGGATTCCTTGACGCTCTCTCCGTGGTTGCCCTGAGGATTTGACAGACCAAAGAGACGTTCCTTGATGTGGCCACTACGTGGTTGTCAGCTCGAGTTTCTCAATGGCTGGCAGAAGAGGCAACTCACTCTTTCTCGTTCCAGAAGGAAAAGGCAATGTTCATGCGGCCATGGGTGTCGGAGACACCAGCAATGCCGTCTTCACCCCAGCGGAAAGCCCTAGAGCGAGCCATGTCGTAGGTGAAGTGGCTCCAAGCGTCGCCATTATCACTGCGGTCTGTCAGCACGATTCTCTTGTTGGAGAGGTGAGTCGAGACAACTCACGAGTAATCCTCGCGGACGGTAGCCCATTGCCTCTCAGCGACATAAGGACCCATGTGCTTCCAGTACTTGACACGGTCATTGTCCTCCTTGAGCCTGCGCTCCTCAACGCTGAGGACTTCATGCTTGTCGACGACAACCATTGTCGGTGATTAGCAGCTTTCGGCTGCCGCTGATCTGGTGTGTATGAGAGAGGATTGGCGGATCCTGTACGTCAGTGGGCGAGGGGCGGAACGAGCGAGTACAGTAGGACAGCAGAGAATGAGTGCAAGAGACTGGCAATGCTATGCTTCCGGCAGAGCAAGGTAGATGGTGGACGAGTAAAGCTGCCGTGGAAGCAATAAGGTGTGAGTGAAGGTTTGTGTGTATGTGAGGTGGGAGAAGAAGAGCGGTATACCCGACAGACAGACAGGCAAACAACAGGAAGGGTGCACGCGTGTTTACGACACGGCAAGCAGGTACCTGGTCTTTTCGACGTCAACTACTATCCGTGTATGGCCGCAGGCGGTGGTTTTGGCAGTAGCGCCAGAGGTAGCTTATCACCGCCCAACAATCATCACTCCGATCGCCATCCGCTAAGACATCGAGCGCCACTCCACCCTAAGTGCCTACCCACCAGCCCACCAAGCGCGCTTGTGGAGAGAGAGAACCGAACTCTCGACCAAGGGACATCAGCCATCACCAAGACTGCGTTTTGAGCCGCAACACCTTATTTATTCGAAGTAGGTACATACAACAGCCATGCGCGGCGCCTGCCTTCCGCTGCCATCATCTCGGTACCATCAGGCAAGAAGATCATGTTCCGCCCCTCAGCGGGCAAGAAAGAACAACGCATCCCACCCATTTCTCCAGCATCCCACTCCTTCGGCTAGGTGGACGACACACACTCCGCGCTCCACTATACGTTGAGGAGTCTCCGCAAGTCTCCAAACCGCCTCTCCAGTCTTGTCCTCTGTCTGGCAACACGCACGTGACGTTCGGTGGTCTGCGCTGTCGTCGCGAACATGTTCGCAACGTTTTGTGTCTGCGCTTCCACGGATCTGCGAGAGTCAGAGAAAAAAAAACGCCTCCAAAACGTCATGCAGGCTCGTCTAGAATCTGACTTGGCCTGTCCGACTACTCTTGGCGCGTTTGCTATCGGCCGATGCGGGTTTCGTCAGAGCGGCCCAAGTCTTTCATAACCACATGGCGTCCATGTTGTTGAATGTCCACGGGTTTTATCTTATTGTCACGTGTCTATCACCTACCTTACCAAAGCTTCAGGTTACCAACGGGCTGCTGAGATTTGTGGGATGTTAATACGATCGAAGATGCGGCGCATGGTCCTGCTCCCAACTCTCATGGACTGCGGGACTTCTTAAAGCCGACGCCAGCCCAACGCGTACAGGACCATACCAGTTCTCCACGGAGACATCTGAAGCACCGTTGATGTCTTTGAAGACACATGAAATGGTCAAGTGTCATAATGTCAAGAATCTCGAATCTACTCCTTGCGTGCTCATACCTCGCATTTGCCTGATCCGAATGCCGTTACCCTCCCCTTGAACGCCCAAAATTCAACGCTGTTTGCCAATTGTAGCCTGATAGCCCCTCCGCAGCATGCATTAAACACAAAGAGAAGAAGCAAAGCACGGTCGTGAGCTGCGACGACTACCTGTGCGATGTGCTCCTGTAACCACTTCACGGCCAACCAAAACCGATATTCCTCGTACTCAATCGCTCCTTAACATGCTCTCCACCAATTCTCCCAACGGCCCGTACCACTCGCTCTTCTTTCCGCCACGACCCTCGTCGGCCAGTCCGAACTCCTCAACAAACAAGACGTAATGCTTGAAGCCAGTGTTCAGGTGAGGCTCCAGACCCAACCCGCGCACAACGGTGTAGTGGTGGCAGTAGATGTGTGCGTAAATCCTGTACAGTCTCTTGAAGATCTGACGCACGTTCTTTTCAAAATCGGCAGGGAATGGCACGCCTGGCGCAGTGGGGAAGAGCTGGGCGTTTGACAGGTGGTTGCTGGTCCAGGTGAGCAGGTGCGAGATGTAAGTTGGAGCTGGGAGGCGTGTGGGTTTAGGGAAGGCGGGCGGATCGTGCCAAAGGTATTCGAATTCGTCGGTTGCTTTCATTTCGGGGCAGGAGGTGGGCGAGCAGAACTCGGTGATGCTGCCGTAGAGGAGGTTGACCTGGTTGTAGAAGTCGACGACTGTGTAGCACAACGTCAGTATCGTTTGCTTTCAATATTTCCAAATACATGCATGTGGAACTTACTGTTGACTGCAAGCCACTCGCTGCGGTCCTCTCCTTCAGGCAATTGCACGCATTTCCGCAAGCTGTTTCCACCTAGAGTCGCATCGGCGAATTGCTTCAGCTGCCATGTAGTCGTGCCCTTAGCGCGTTTCTGGCTCTGGAAAGTCTGTCTGTTGCGAGCGTTGGAGTTGCTGCACGTGAAAATGTCAGCTTGTGTCGCTATCTGCGCAAATCCATAGCCCAAGCCTCTGTGCGCCTCGTGTTGTCGTGATTCCTGCCGCCGGCCCGGAGATGGATGCGGCGAGCCCAGACTGCTGTTGGAATTGTTTTCGGCGGAGAAGAATGTCTGTATCTGTTTATGCAGAGGACTTTGGTGTATGGAGTCTGGGCTGCCGGGCAGCGGTAGGTGGAGGTATGATTCCGATTCCACGAGCACGTTGCTCTGGATGGCTGGCAGAGGCCTGGGCGAGTGAGGATATTGCGGAGGAGAGGATTGAACGAACATGGTCTGGATGAAGGAGGTCATCGTGGCCTCTCGCGGTGAGTTTGTTGTCTTGAGTGGTGTACTGTGAACATTCCGAGCGGTCAGCACAGCGACGGGACTGTAAGTGTTTGGGATTCTCAATCTGGTACCTTTGACAATCTGGTGTTCTCGCGGGAGTACAGCGTTTTATTAGTGTGACTTTCTTGAAAAGAGCGTAAGAGGTAGTCGCCTGTGTGTTGCTGCGATGTTGTTTGTCTTCTGGCCGCCGTCAACTGCCCGCACGTCTTCAATTGCAGGCGCGCTAGCACAAACAAAGTGACGTCGCGTTGCCGTTGCCCTGTGCGCCCAAGCAACTTATAAAACCATCTGGAGCCTCATCTCACTTATTACAAGGTCCAGGGTACAGTCGAGTGCCCTTCATTTTGCCTTCTCTACAACACTCGAATAGAGGCATATGGTCATCCATACGGGCCATGACAACCAGAAAATGTCTCATGTCACTCTTGCCACCTGCTCCCAGTATCAGTGTTTTCTACTGCAACTCTTGCTTTTGCTGCAAATGCCAAAGAGACTCAGCAAAAAAGGCGAAGAACTCGACCACAACCTTCCATTGCGTTTGCCGTCCAACAAGATACTACATTAGGCATTGTAGCAGTCGGACCCCTACACTGGTTCTGCGTCTTCTATTCGTCGGCCGAGCTCGGCGTACATGTGTAGTCACATACCCTGTGACCTGGACCGTCGAGCAAATGCATTGGCGCTCGCTGAGTCTACAGAACTGTTGGACACTGTGTGATCTAGAGCGTGGTGTCGATGATGGTTCTGTCAAGGTATGCTTGTGATGTTTGGCCAAACCATGTGCGTTTCTCGGCAACGGATTCCGGCATTCTCAAACGCTTAGCATGGACCTGCATCAGCCTTACAATTGCCGCCATTACCGCCCTATCCTTCTACTCTCAATTATCCTCGGTATCAACTCCATTTCAAAATGGCCGACGGAAAAATAGGATTCCATCCATATGGACGAATTACCCGATAGACCACCCACGTCCTTTATGCAATTGCTCTCACTCAGAGTGGTAACATGGTAGTATTTAAACTGCGACGGTAGGACTTCAGCATCCTTCTCTTTGGTGTGTGCTGTCGTTTTGCGTTCCTCACAACCATGATCTCGCTCCTACTTACCATCGGTCTTGGTGCTTCCGTCGTGGTAGCCCAGAACTCGACCACCCCCAAAACATGCACCGTCCCGTCCAAGTACAAGTCCTCCAATGGCACAGCCGATGACTCGCCCGCCATCGCTTCTGCGTTTGCCGAGTGTAAATCGGGCGGCAACATCATCTTCGAAGAAGGCGTTGACTACAACGTCTTCAAGCCCATACTTGCCGAAGGCCTGACCGACGTGAGCATCTCCATGAACGGCAACCTCCACTTGCCTCAGGACATGGAATCGACGAGAGCGCTCATCTTGGCGAGCTCCGCTACCATCTGGTGGTTCGACTTCAAGGGATCAAACATCCACTACACCGGATCCGAGAGCATCAACAATGGCTGGATCAACTCGTACGGCCAGCAGTGGTGGGATGCCAATCCCTCCAATGGCACTGGCATCACCGGTCGCCCGCATCTCATGATGTTCAACGTCCAAGGCGGTAGCATCAAACGTCTGAAGTCTCGTAAGCCCATTGCTTGGAATGTCCAGATTCGAGGAAGCGACATCGACATCTCGGACTCTATCGTCGACGCTGTTTCCGACAAGTGGGAGAGCTTCCCGTTCAACACGGACGGTTTCGACATCGGAGCTAGCAATGTTAAGATCACGAATCTCGTTGCTTACAATGGCGATGATGCGGTTGCTGTTAATGATGGAGCCCACAACTTGTACGTGTCTGATAGTACCATTGGCTATCAGACGCACGGTATGTGTTGACTCTTGTAAACTAAGGCGGCTTATGTCGACTGACCACTTCTGTAGGCCTATCCATCGGCTCGCTTGGCAAGAACCAGGCCAAATTCGCTAATGTCTCGAACATTCACTTCGATCGCATCACTGTTGCTGGCGGCTTGTACGCTGCACGTCTAAAATCTTGGGTCGGTGGCCAAGGGCTTGTTGAGAACGTCACCTGGGTGAGTAGTCTGCCTCAGCGTGCGGCGATAAAAATGTGTATTAACATACTTGCAGTGAGTTTCGCTTTTCCGTTCGAACGGCGCAACATGTGATGCCAAAGAGACAGAAAGCCAAAAGAAACCCCGGCACCCAAGCGAGTCAAAAGAACACTTCACTGATAAAGAGCAACAGGAGCAACATGCGTATCCACAACGTCACCTTCCCAGTCTTCATCACTCAAACCTACATTGACCAAGGCAACTCCGGCACACTCGACCGACCAAACAATTCAAGCGTGGAGCTGCGAAATTTCACCTTCGCCAACATCACCGGCGATATCAACAGTGACAACCCCGGCGATGGCAGCTGCCGTACTGACGTAAGTCGAATAACCGATTCCATAACCAGGGAAAAGCAAATGAAGTACTCAACTGACCTTGCTACCCACACAGCCCTGCTGGTACAATCAAGGTCTCAACCCGATGCAAACCGAAAGCCTCATCCTGCAATGCAACACCGCGACCTCATGCACAGGTTTCGAGACGTACGGCATCAACATCTATCCTCAGAAGCTGGAAGCGCCGTCTGTGATTTGCTTCAACATCGAGGCAGAATTGAACCCTGACTTGGGCTTCGATTGCGCCAATGGAACTTATGTGCCTAACTAATATAGAGTAGTTTGAGAGGCACGTGTGAGACATTTGGTTAAGAATTCTGCATACAGCCCATGAACTGTTTGGCTCTGCCTAAATGGAGAGATCCGCCCATCTCGCATACGTTTTCGTCATGAATTACTATACTCGCACCGACATTCTTCTCCCTCTGCCATGGGTTCAAGTCCCTCCGTCACCCTCTCGCCCAAACCGCCATTGGCAGTTTTGTAGCAATCAGGCGTTCCCTTCCCACCCACACTACTCTGCAAAATTTCTACGCCATAAGGCCATTGTTCGGGACTGCCTGCATCCGCCACAGGTTCAGTGGAGGCAGCCTCAGAAGAAGCCGCGAGGTAGATCCTACCTGACAAGATGGTGCTGTTGAAGAAGCACTGTGTTACGGCATTGTCTGATGCAATAGCGGAGGTTGGCACAACCGTCTTGGGCAGGGTGAAAGCGAACGTAAGCATAGGCGAAGAGGCGTTCCCGTCGGACGAGTGGTAGGTCAGAGACTGGTTGGTGAAAGTCAGGGCGAAAGGGTTGTTGGTGCTGCTGAGGGTGAGATTGGCTGGGATGCCTGCTGAAGGAGTTGAAGGCGTTTCCTTCGTGGCGTAGATGGCGGATGAGTTCCTGATTATCCAGTTAAACGTCGATTGAGAGGCGGTATCTGTGCTGGGGTTGGAAGGGTCGAGCACGGTGTACGGATAACAGCGCCAGGTCGCAGGGTTCGCCGTGCAGTTTGTTTGTTGGGCACGGAGGGATGTCACGAAGCTGTATTGACCCAGTGGAAGCTGCTGAGTTGGCATTGAGTTGTCTGGCTGCTGCTGCGTGTATGTGGTGTCGCCCTCTCTGGCACTATCGCCGTCCTTTTTCCTTCCGGCCGTCAGTCCCACGCCCAAGCCAACAGCTAGCCCTATGACACCCAGCACTGCGGCAATTATGAACGCCAAACGACCCCATCCACCTCGTCGCTCTTTCCCAGACAATGTCCTCCGCAAGCGACCGAGCTTTTCCTCGTCTTGTGTATTCGGAATGTCATGTCTGGCGGGCGGAGGTACCCAATCGTAAGGTGGTGAGTAAGGTGGTGGAGCGGTACGGTAGGTAGCGGCGGTTGAAGTGCTGGTGCGAGGGATTGACCATCGTATCGATGTGGGAGCCGGTGCTACTGCACCCTCGGTGACGGTCGACAACCGTTGTGATACCGGTAGTGATATGCGTCTCGTAGCCGGTACTCGTAACGAGGGTGAGTCGGGAAGGCGACTTGTTTCCGGCATGGCCTTCGCTCAGATGGCAGAGCAAGGAGAGCATGTGATGTTTGATCTCAGTATTGGACTTGGGACCTCTACTCGCAATGCTCGTCAAGACGACTGTCGAATCCAGCTACCCTACACGGTGATGCTACAATGTATAATAAGATGGCGATTGATGCGTCTTGCGAATCAGGTCACCAGGTTGATGTTGTTCGGTTCGCTATGCGCCGGTGGCGTCCATCATTGAACTTTCTTCGCTCGTGCCAAGGGTTGCTTTGGAATGCCTGGCTATGCTGCATTCGGAAAATGCCAATCGTAAACAATCGGATCTCCGCACAATATTAGCAGCGTGAAAGATTTGGGCATACCCAGAAGTGATCAAGTATGCATGAACGACGATGCGATTTGATCTGTTCGTCGCCACGCTCGCGCACTCTCGTGTGGTAGCGTCCTATGCGGCGTGACACTTGAGATCACCTTCAACAACAGCATCCCAGAGGCCGACTAAGCTTTTGGTGAGACACGTTCGTTTTACGCTGTTTGTCTGTTCATCAACGAGCGTCTGTGAGTTGTGGGTGCGCCCCGTCTCAGGGATCAGGAGAGACTTGGTAAAACGTCTTTTGCTGACAACTCGCGTAGTCGGTTCCGATTCTCGAGAAGCAAGCCTAGATGTAAAAGTCGAACGTACAAGGGCATGCAGCGAAACTGTAGTAATAATATGGACTTGTAGTGATGTCTGGTGGCTGCGAGCTAGAATGACTCGGCAAGTGCAAGTCGAAGTCAGTGCTGGATTTGTGGGTCTTGACGCGACTTCCTTTGAATCACCTTTGCCTTCCTACATCCCCTTTCTTAAAACACATCTCACGCTGGTATACGCAGACTGGCACATACATGAAGCATGGCCCTGAAGGGCGACATCGGCCGTCGTCGGACCGAGGTGGACACTGCGGGAGTATCTGAAAGAGCTCCAAGCCTCCAATGCTGATGGAAGATGGCAAAATGCCCAAGAAGGCTTGTGTAATGTAGGCTTCTTGAATTTCTCGCAGTCTCGGTGCTGGGGGCCTCTCAAGATCCGTTGTATGAGCAAGCGCGATGTACGACGGGAGATTAACACATTATATCTAATATTGACCAGTCGCCTGCCCTGATCCGTCATCGCACCATGCATCATACGCGAGCATCGCTAAAACATCTCGAAGGATCATGCATGGAGACCCCGCCCTTCTTATCTTGTACCACTTTACACCAGTCTCTAGGTCTTCTTTGCCACTGGACAAGCTCACAAGCGAGCTGGCAAGCTGAATGAAGCGTGGGGCGTGAAGCGTGAATCGGTTGGCCGTGAGCTTGTCGTTTGATCTTGACTTGGTGAGTCGGTCGGCCACTGTCGGTCTAAGCCAAGGTCAGACAGAGTACTAAGTAACTCTCTGCTTCACCGATGATGTGCCTGCTGCGTAACTACCCTTCACATTTGCTACCGGTGTAGTAGTCTTTCATCTCATCTACAAGAACCGAGTCAAGATGGCTGATCCAATCGTGAAGGAAGCCATGCACGACACTGAAGGTCTCGGGAGCGAAGTAAGGAGGACCACCTATCGCGAAGGTGCTATTGCTGGCGAGGGAGGTGAGACGAAGCGTGGCTTGAAGAGTAGACACATCCAGTTCCTGTATGTTGGATTATTGCAGCATGAGTTGCTTTCGGTGCCCTTGAATCATGCATTTCGACGGCGAACAAGCTCGCTAATGTCGATATCAGAGCACTCGGCGGTGCGATCGGTACAGGTCTCTTCATCGGATCGGGTGCCATCCTCAGCTTAGTTGGGCCAGCGCCTTTGTTCATGGGCTACATTAGCAATATGGGTACGATTATTGAAGCGAGTATGAAGACAGAAAGAGTGATTCTGACATGACACTCACAGTATGACGAGTCGACGACAACGAACCGCGACGAGCACATCCCTAACCTAACAAGCGCAGGCAATCGTCTATGTAGTCATGAACGTGCTGGCAGAGATGGTGACTTTCTTACCCATGAGTGGCATCACAGTCCCGTACTTTGTCGGCCGCTTCGTCGATCGATCTCTGGCCTTTGCAACGGGTTGGAATTACTGGTATGCGTATGCCATTCTGGTTGCTGCTGAAGCGACTGCTGGCAGTATCATATTGAGGTTGGTCAATCCCCAGTGGCAAGTTCACGAACGATCTACTGACTCTCCACGTCTTCACCATCAGCTACTGGGTTGGTACTACAAAGCAGATGACCCGCTGCAGAAGCATTCACTAACATCGATTGCCTCGGCAAACAGAACGCAGACATCAACCCAGCAGTCTGGATCACCATCATCCTAGTGACAATTCTCCTCCTCAACATCATCGCAGTGCCCTTCTTCGGCGAGTCTGAGTTCTGGTTCGCTTCGATCAAACTGATAACCATCATCGGCCTGATCATAGTCGGCATTGTCCTTTTCTTCGGCGGCGGACCCGCACAAACCAGCAGACTCGGGTTCAGATACTGGACCAACCCCGGCGCTTTCAATCCATACCTAGTACAAGGCGATACGGGCAAGTTCCTCGCCTACTGGACCGCTTTCGTCCGCGCTGGATTCGCCTTCATCACCTCACCAGAGTTGATAGCGCTGGCAGCCGGGGAAACCGTCGCGCCTCGCCGCAACATCCCCAAAGCCGCAAGGCGCTTCGTCTGGCGCCTGGCAATCTTCTACGGCATAGCATCTCTCGTCATCGGCGTGATAGTCCCCTCAGACGACCCTCGCCTCCTATCCCCGGCCTCCAACGCCAGTGCCTCGCCCTTTGTTATCGGCATTCAAAACGCCGGAATCCCAGTCCTCAACCACGTAATCAACGCCGCAGTCCTAACTTCCGCCTGGTCAGCCGGAAACGCCTTCCTCTTCTCCGGCAGCAGAACGCTCTACGGCCTCGCCCTAACCGGCCAAGCGCCCAAACTCCTCTCCCAAACAAACCGCCACGGAGTCCCCTGGCCCGCCGTCCTCGCAACCTGGACCTTCGGCCTCCTAGCCTACCTAAACGTCTCCAACAGCGGCGCCCAAGTCTTCACCTGGTTCTCCAACCTGTCCACCATCAGCGGCTTCATCGGCTGGATCGTCTGCCTCCTAACCTACCTGCGCTTCAGGCGCGCGCTGGTCCACAACAACGCTCTGCATACTCGACCCTACAGCACGCCGTTCCAGCCTTACGCTTCCTACATCGCGTTGTTCATCCTCGTTGTCCTGACTCTGACCAACGGCTTCCACGTCTTCTTCCCGCAGAACTGGTCCGCGGCGAACTTCCTCGCGGCGTACATTACTCTGCCGATTTTCTTGGCTTTGTACGCCGGGCACAAGGTTTGGTCCTGGCGGACTTTCCCATCGTTTGCGATCAAGGTCGGCGAGGTTGATGTCGTGACGGGGAAGAGGGAGATGGATGAGCTGGAGGCGAGGTGGGCGGATCCCGTGGCGGAGAATTGGTGGCAGAGGGTTTGGTATTGGGTTGCGTAGGTTCGGTGTTCTTTTAATGTATTTTCTTGGTTCGTGTTTTAGGGCAAAGAAGGCGGGAAGCAAGATTGGATGGTTGATTGCAGGCGAGGTGGGTTAGATGGTGGGTCAGGTGATCGGGTTCCCATACACTGGGGAGAAGTATCACGTCTCTTCGCGCGTAAAGTGGTAGGCCGTGTTCAGACACTTGCCGAGTCTGACAACAAAGGCGTTAAGGCGTGTGGTGAGACATCGAGGCCAAGTTGGGCACGTATAGACGAGTAACACAGAACCTAACGCCGTTCATTGCGGACGTGGTGACAATAGTAAACATATAGAGTGTAGGCAGAGTTGATTGTTTCGTATTAGTGGCTATAAATGCCGGGTCGTTCTTAGTATTATCGCATGCGTTTAAACATCTCCAATAGAGCGCATGTGCTCTTCACCATCCTTTTGTTCCCAACTCCGCGCTGCCTCCCGTAGAAAACTTATGTTACAGGTGGCATTACAGTGGTATCTTCTTCATTATTCCGCGTGGTCCAATTAACAGAAAGAAAAAAAACGAGAAAAGTTCGCTAGCGTCGCGAGGCTAGTTGATAGGTAACCAACCTAGTAGTTGGTGGCGGTACCAGTAGTGTACTGGTTGTTGGTAGTAGCCGCGTGAGGCGCAGTGTTGTCGTAGCCGTATGGGTTAACACCAGTGCCTTGGGGTTGAGTGTAGTAACCGCCGTGGGCACCGTGCGTAGCCGGGACAGTCGAAGCACCGTATCCGTTGGCACCATCAATCTTGTCGTGCTTGTCGCCGGGAGCCGCGACTGTGCTGCCGGTGTAGCCAGTCTCGTGCGAGGGACGGATGTCGTGGGCGTTGCCGGCGGTGAGGCCACCAGCTCCAACAGCAGTACCGGTAGTACCCATCTCGGCGTCCTTGTTGGCCTTCTTGCGGTTCCAGAAGTTGCGCTTGGCCGGACCAGAAGTGTAGTTGTTCGCCGGGCTGGGACCGAAGCGCTTCTCCTTCTTGTGCTTGCGGACAAGCACGATCTGCATGGCCGCGGTGACGAGGAAGAGGATGATGGCGATGATAGAGACGGCGAAGGCGGCGGTGTTCAGGCGGCAGGCAGTGCGTGGCGAGACAGAGTAGGTGAGGTTCTCGCCCTGGCCGGTGCCGATACCGCTGTTGCCAAATCCGTCGGACTCGTTCAGCCTAGTGTCGCCGACACCGAGCGGGGTGTTGACGACGCCAGAGCACGAGCCGGCACCATGGCGGGTCAGAATGGCGATGGCGATGAAGCCGCCGACAAGGAGGATGTCGAGAACAATGGCGGTGAAGGCGAAGAAGCTGATGCCGCCGAGGCAGCAAGTGAGGACAACGGCAGCGATAGTGTACAGTACGGCAACACCAGAGATACCCTCGACAGCCTTTTGCCAGGTAGGAATTCCCTGATCGCGGTCTGCGCGGACGCTGAGGAAGTAGGAGTAGATGCCTGAGAGTGGGATTAGTATGTGAATGATTGGACGCGCCGCGACAGGTAACAACATACCGAGAACGACGGCAGCGCAGCCGAAGCAGAGGAGGTACAGTCCGGTCTGCACCAGGCGCAAGAAGCCGCCCTTGATGAGACCCATGTTGAACGTCGAGTGTGGGTGTGTGGGAGTGAGTGGTGGTGGTGGTGGTAGTGAAGAGATGTAATACTTTGCAAAACTATAGACTTGATGAAGAAGCGAGGATGGAGGATGAGGAGGAGCCGGGGGATGTGCAGGGCAGGGCTGGAAGGAGAGGACGTTTAAAACGTTGTGGTATTCATTTCCAGTCCGCAGGGACGACTGCGACACAAAGGGAATGACGTCGAGGCACAAGACGCAAGCAAGATCCACTTGCAAGGCTTGGGAAAGGATCAACGACACGCAAACCTTGGTCCTCACTGCCACGGTACAGCCACGGTACAGCCACCTGTCGCTCCCACCTCTGCGCCCATCATTCAACTGGTTAATCAATCAATCAATCAATTTTCGATTAACGACACTAATTTCTTTTGTCTTTCCATACTACTGCGCCATCACACCTGCGCCGACTTGGTCTAGTCTGACCTGCTGAAGAGGCACGCCCAGATCTCGTCACATACCTCTCTATTCACCGCACAATTTCTCGTCACTCACTGCCAACTTTTGCTCGAAATATCAGTGCATACACACGTGTTTTATGGAATGATGCCTGACATCCAGATCCTCCTTCGCCTTCGATCGCGCAGTGCTGAGCTCGTCCCGATCCCTGGCACTTCTTAGTGCCGATGACGAGGCTACAGGGCTGCCAGGCCAGGTCACGCGTACCAACAACAAAACCTGGACAATTGACTTCCATCCTACTAGTACAGTATTCCATGCGATCGCCCTCCTCCGCCTCTTCCGTCGACATCATGGCGGAAACTCTCTTTTCTTCCCACTGCCCAAATGGTCACCACATCCTTGATGGCCTCGGAGCGGAGATGATGATCAACACCAAACAGCAAGATACGCAAGAATTGCTTGCCTTGATCGGTTCTCGTCATTACTACTACTACATTACTTGCTGTAGCGAACTCGTTGACGTGCTCAAAAGAATACACCATCAGGTCCACCAACGCCTCCTACGCCTCTCCTCAAACCTCCCCTGACCCGGCGCGCACCAAAATCTTGACCTGCTTGTCCTTATCCTTTACAAGCGCTCTGAATCCCTGCTCGACCACCTCATCTAGCCCGATCTTTTTGGTGATCATCTGCTCCACGTTCGTCATGCTTCCTGACGATATAGCCGCAAGCACTTCTTGGAAGTCGCCTTTTTGATATGTTGCAACACCCTGCCATCTGCGCTCGCGGAAGATCATGTCGTTCGGTTCCAGCGTAAACGGCTTCTCCCAGATTGCGATGTTGACGATGGTGCCACGCGCCCGGACCGCTTTAACCGCTTGATTGAGAGCCGACTGGACGCCCGCACAGTCGAACATCATATGCGCGCCTTTCCCATCGCAGAGCTCGCGACATTTTGCTACGATGTCGTCTTTCGTAGGGTCGAGGATGTGGTGTGCTCCAAAGTCCGACGCGTATCGCTTTCTCATGGCCGACACTTCCGACACGATAATCTTCTCGCAGCCACGCGCTTTGAGCGCTTGGATGACAGAGAGTCCGATTGGACCACCTCCTAACACCAAAGTCGCGTCGCCTCGTTGGTATGGAGAGATGCTTACAGCATGCCAGCCGACTGAAAGCGGTTCGACGAGGGCTACATGTTTGATCAGCCTTGGTCTCATGCATTGGGCCCTTCAAGAATCAATGCTGGAAACTCACCTGCTACATCGAGAGGTACGTTATCGGGCACCTTGATAACACAGTATTCCGGCACGACCACAAAGTCAGAAAGCCCTCCTCCCCATCCTGTGGTAGGCAAGTCAGCATAAAATCTCCAATCTCTTACTGCTCCCCACACAGAACGCACCACTCAACCCGACAAACCCGTTATTGTCGCAGCAGTTCACGAGACCCTCCTCGCACGACCCGCAAGTGCCGTCGTATATGATGGGCTGCACGCAAACGCGGTCTCCAACCGCGTAACTGCTTGAAACTCCTTCTCCAACCTCTTCAATCGTCCCGCTGAACTCGTGCCCGAAAGTCAACGGGATCGTCTCGCCGGTGATAGGGTGCGGTGTAGTCGGACAGAGCGACGGGCCGCCGAGGAACTCGTGGAGATCGCTTGAAGGACGTTAGCCAACAGGCTCTCCACGAAGCACGAAACGGACTTAGTAAGTCAGGTGGGTGTTTGGGCTACAAACTGTTCACGCGATGTCAGCCTGGGAGTCAGTGACACTCTCTCTCCGCACATGTCTCTGGTTGACGATGCTCACCCTTCCGCAAATTCCACACCAAGCAGGCTTGATCTTGATCTGACCCTTCCCACACTCGGGCTCGGGCACTTGCTCGAATCGCAAGTCTTCCTTACCGTGGAATCGCACGGCATTCATGAGCTTCCCCGAGGAAGTCATGATGTTGGTTCTGTCTGTGGGATCGAAGTAGAAGCCAATGTCGTGTCTTGTGTTACAACACGGGCAGCATAAGATCACAGCAAGTAGAAAAACACAGGCAAGTAAATAGATGAATGATGGATGAGAATGGGAAATCAGGAATCTCTTTCACGCTCGTCCTCTGGGACAGATAAGATATGTAGTCTTTCCCATCTTTTGTAGCACGCGCCGCGTATACATATAACCCTTCTTCCCCCACTTCCATGCCGTGCCATGCCATGCCACGAGGCGGCGTAGCATGGTCAGCAGGAGAGGCGACCAGGGCTGTCTTGGATCGGATGGCTTGAAATGGCTATGCGTGATGGAAGGATTGGGAGGGAAGCCTTTCTTCTCCCCCTCCCCCTCCCTCTATCCTCTCCTCTTTCCTTGTTTGCTCGTTTACTCTTCCCCCGCGGCCTCGTCTCGAGCCTTGGACAGAGCAATCAAATGATTGACTTCAGCGCTGGAATCGATCTTCCAGGTCTTACACACAGTAGTCTCGTACACCCCAGGGTTCTGCGGTGCATTGAGGTATCGATGTCGAACACGCAGCTAGTAGTACCGACATCACCACTGCTTCTTCGACGTCAGTAGGTACACGTGGGCAGGTAGCGCACCACCACAGCAGCAACAACAAGAAATGTGAGGGAGGGAGTGTTCGAGTGCGGGGTTCTCTTCGGTCGAGTCTTGTTTTTTGTGGCGTTTTCTTTCCTTGTTTGCAAGGATGGGATTCCTTCGGCATTCCCTTTCCTGGGGTTTGTTGTTGATCAGGTGAGCGAGCGGGGTGTTTTGATGAGGGAACAGTCTGGGCCATTGCAATGATTGCATGTTGATGATGCGATTCTGACGACTCGGAGGTGTGTATGTGTTCGTGTTGGAACCGAACTACTGTGACTGGCTTGCTAAAGGTTGATGGAGTGATTCGATTCGACTTTCTGTCTGTCGGTTCGTTTGTCTGTGAGACTGACTGACCCGTTATGCATCGTGGAGCTGAAGATGGTAAAGTTACCTAGTACATGTCCATACGGTTTGCTCGGGTGATTACAATGGCATGCGGGGAGGTGGGGTTATGTGCAGTAGTTGTGGCAGTAGCAGCAGCAGCGTTTTATGTCGCATGGCATATTTCGCATTAGTGTGGGTACTAATTTACTGTATGCTCGTGATGATGGTTTGGTCCGAACGGACGGGCTGATGTTGTTGTCTTCTGTCGCACGGTACATGTATTCATTCTTCCGAACTGGCAAGTCTGTTAGTTTGCGATTTTAGAGACTTCCAGTTGTACTTACTTGCATGCAAGCAGTGTGAAGACCAAGAGAAAGTCAACAGATCACGTTTGGACAACGAGAAGACCGTCCAAATAATCTAAGACATCAAAAACCCAGTGAAAGATCTCTTGTTCGGTGGACATCGAAGACGACAATCGGTGATCACTTACTCCAACCCTAACCCTATCATGTGTCTAGGACAATCTTGTTCGATGCATCGAACATCGACTCCAGGGTCGGCAGAAGAGCAGATACCTGATGTTCGTGAGAGCATTCTATTGACAGCCGTGATGACATACGACGTATCGTTTACCACTACTTCTGCACGGCCTAGATTGTGCTCAGATATCCAACTTCTTCGCCTGTCTGCCCCAACACTGCAGACATCGGCTCCCTGCATGAAACGGATGAGAGCATACTGAAACCGAACCAGGAGAACAGACACGTTCGTCAAATCATACATGCGCTTACCGTCGTACTCGCCAAGGTCGGACCGACAGCCTACATGCATGTACTAGGCCCACGTCAGGCGCACGCCACGACACGGCATGGTTGTCGAACGCACAATGGGCATTGTACAATACTCCATCGTGTTACGGTGATGCGATTTGCCAGCAAGGACAGGAATGATGGCAGGTGAAGTCACATTTAGACGTGATCGTAAGGCTGCAGTAGCGACTTGCTAGGTAACTGCAGGCCTTGCCAAACGAAAGAAAATAGACATCGACCCCTGATGATATTACGAGCGTGATATAAGACAATGCAACTCGCCAATCTCGGCTGTGATGCTGCGCGCATGATAGCAATAATCATATCAGCTTACTAAAACGCTGCATATACAGCACAGCACATGAGAGCACCAAAGAAGATGTGCAGTCAGGATCATACGGCTGGAAAAACGTAGAAGCCTGGTGCTATCAACGGGGATCTGCAACGGCTTTTTGGATTGGGTGGAAGATAACCGAGATGGTGACAAGAACCGGATTCAGCATCCGACAGCATCGTTTGTGCCACCCAACATGTATGCAGTACGCACGCACCCGCCAAACAACCACGGCAGATCGGTCGTGAGTCGGGACGGAGAGGCTACGCGAGCAATTTTTTTCACGTGGGAGTGCCTTGGCTGAAGGAAAAACCTGCCTCGGAAAAATGACACCTCAGGAGGGAGATCAGGATGCTGCCCAGATGTGCATACTGTACATTACTCATGCGATTCAACGATCTGCACCATGTTCTGGACCGCAGCGTGCCTACGTATGCCTGGCCTCAACACTCGTCAAAGATCGCGATGAGTAAGGTACTTTCTCCACTTTGCGTTGCTCCGCCCACACGACAAAACGTCAGACGGCGGATATGTTGCCGTGCTGGTACAGTACATGTAGGTACCTTACCGTACCGTATGGACATGCTGCTGTGTTGTGTTTCGCAACGTGATGACACACAAACGAGCTGTCGCTTGCCTCGCTACCGTGTCCCAATCACCGCATCCGGTGGCTACCCAAGATACCGCTCATCATAGACTTACTACTGGCACATGTGCCGAGACGGCGACAGTGCGAGACGACTTGCGCGCCAATGGGATCTCAGCATCTGCGCCTGCCCAACAGGGGGAGAAGTGCGGGAGCATTCTCCGTGTTCGACGATGCGCGGACTCGGGATCTGCGAACTGGTTGCAACCTGCCGGGGCCTAGAATGTGCTCATACGCATTGTTACGTCGTCGTCGGAGGTCCTCGATGTGCTCCTCGGACGGCAGGCGGTGCAATCGAATGGCCTTGCAGAGCCACACACCCTCCAAGTGCCAACAGTTTAATCAGCCTCGGAGCCACGTGGAGACAATGGGATTAACTGACAGCACAGCGCTTGGCCTTATGACGGCGAGGCGGTCGAGACCGCAGGAAAAAAAAAAGGTCGAACTTCTGTGCGCTTAACGCACTCGTTTTGAATCGACCCAACCGGCGCAGCGCATCCTGCAGGCTCTACCGCATGTGTGGGCCACGCGCGCTGCCAACGTGTGTGTGCATGGCCGTGCGCAACAACCGTTCGCGGTTCGAAGCCTCCCGGAAAGACATGGACTTGGGGCCCGAAACTTCGATCCCCTGCAGGAAAGAAATCCCATCAACCGCCCTCATGGCCAATGAGGTTTCCTCGGCACACTGTTCCTGGCCCGTGGCTGACAGTTTGTGACGGGACGCGGCGCCAGGAACGCACTCACTTCGCCGACTTCTCGCAAACTCAGCTGTCCCAAATGCTCCACCCCTGCGGGTTTCCTGCAACGGCGGCGTAGGGCTGCACTGTGATTGACCCGGCATCTGCCTCTCGGTTCCTGGTCTAGCTGAGAGCGGTTTGGTCTGCCAGGCACACGACAGCAGTGACAGACAGCGGGTCTGCTTCTTGGGTTTGTTGGCAGACAACCTACAGATGGTACGTCCCGTGGCGGTCGCAAAGGCCAGAGGATAAGTAGGGCTGCCCTTCGTCGCACTTCAGACTTCTCGTTTTGATCCCAAACTCTTTCTATCGTACTTTTGCTCTGGAAAGCATTACCTGCTGTGCAGTTCACTCTTTTGCTGCCCGCATTCACTCTCTACGCTTATCAACAAGTCCTCATTCTCTCGGACTTCAAGTCACTACGACATTTGCAATCCGCTCCCTGCTAAACACTGCAACCTACCAAAAGTCAAAATGATTTCCAACGTCATCACCGCCACGGCCCTTCTGGCCAGCGCTCCTCTCGCCAACGCTCTTGGAAACGCCATCGTCAAGAACGCGTGCCACTATGAGGTCAAGATGTGCAACGTCCCTGCCTTCGGCGGCGGACATGAGCAAATCGACAAGATGCTCCAGCCCAACGAGACCTACACTCAGCAATACACTGAGCTCTCCAACGGCAGCGGCTGGGCGATCAAGCTTTCTGACGATGAGTCGCTTGACCACATCCTCCAGTACGAGTACACCGTCCACAACGATGGCATGCTTTGGTACGACCTGAGCCAGGTCGACGGCAACCCCTGGTACGGCAACTGGCAGATCACCACCAACTCCGAGAACTGCCACCCCAAGCAGCAGGCCTACCGTTACGCCAACGACGACGCCTACGGCATGCAGTCTTGCCCTGATGACGCCGATATTATCGTCACTCTCTGCTCTGGCGAGGGCTTCAACGATGAGCTCGCCGCCGAGGCTTCTGCCTCTATCGCCGCCGCGAGCCAGGCCAACACCATCCCCTGGACCCCTCTCGGTGGTTACGCCGATGCCACCTCTGCGGTCGCTTCTGCCACCTCTCTCGCCGGCTACGTTGCCAGCTGGGCCAACAACAAGGCTGCTGTGCAGCCCACCACCCTTGCCACCAAGGCTTCCATCGCTGGCTGGGCTCCCACTGGCAACATCGCCCCGCGTGAGACTGGCTCCGCCCCGCGTGCCCACCGCCGCCGCCACGGTCACAACGCCCACTAAGCGTGTCGTTCAGCGCCGACAAAAATTCTTCTGGACAATTCTTTCCTCCTGCGACGCCGCCGAGTCTTAGACGGCCGGCGAGCTCGAGGCCCTCGATCCTCCTCTGGCAGGTCACCTCGACTATGCCGAAGGGGATCAGATTACCCCTTTTCCCATTCACGACCAACACGACCCACATACCCAGAATAGAAAAAACCCAGCGCTGGATCGTTTCCTCACGAAATCTCCTCAAAAATCAACCATCATGGCAAAAGCCCGCCTTGAGAAAGGGTAGAGCGCGTCTGTGCCGCCTGCTCGCCCAATGCATCATTCTCCTGGCTGAACGCTCCTTCACATCATTGCTCTTTGCCAGCATACAGAATCCCAATCGAATGTGTGCATTCGAACACGATTCTCAAAACGCGAGACTTCTGCGACGTTCACGATTACCACGACATACAAAATACCCGGCAACATTTGGGGGCAATTCGGTGTACTCATTTCTTGGATTTCTCTGACTTTTCCATCCCCCTGTTTTTCTATCTTCTTCTCTGCACAACAATTCCTTGAAACATACCCCCACATTCTATTGTACAGGCGTACAAACATCACCTTCGCTTTGCAGTTTAGATAGAGCACGCACACGAAAATTCAATCACTGTGACATCCTCCATCGCATCGTTCACGAGCGATTGCGATGAGGGTGTCACTCTTCACCCCGCAACAAGTCTTCTCAAGTCCACATCTCACTCGCAAAAGTGCTTCCACCTTGGTTCGACCCATGGGAAATCAAGAAAGAACAGTTCCCAGATCCCGAGCAACAACCCAATCAATTTAGCCTTCACCTACCCGATCAGGGCACACCACCTCAGCCTGTTCCACCACACGACAAGACTGGAAATCCTATAATTTGAAAAGTCTTACCAAAAGATCAAGCTGGGAAAAGTCCACGCGGCCGGGGAAAAACCTTAGTTGGTCGGCAGATGTCTATTGGTTGGTGCTGAGCCCGTGGGGCCGTGTAGAACACTTCATATGCAGCATGACGATGACATGTAGTAGTAGTAGTCGGTTCGTGCATGCATGCATGCCTGCATTGATGTTTGCAGATTGAAAGCTCATAGTCGGGAGCGAGAGTTGCCGGGTATGGTGTCGGTTGTCGCCGCGTCGATGCTTGCCCGGTTCCGTTTGTGATGACTGTCGACCGAGGTTTGGTGGTGGCGGATTGCGTTCGAGTTGAGGAGAACCAGACATGCATTTGTTACGGGAAGTTGGAGACATAATGATGGCATTTGGCTGAGGCGGTATCACTGTTGGGATTAGTACCGTTGTATGGTGTGGAATTTTGGTGGACTGTGAGGAACACAGACATCTGAGGATTGATGATTTCGACTGTCTCTGGGCTTGACATCGGACATTACTCGATACACGGATGCCTTCGCGCAAGCCAGGTGTTAATCATCGCACCGGCAATTCGGCCCGACAAGTGCTGACAGAATTGTTGAAGTCGAAATAGTTGGAGAGACTTCCAAGGTTCACAGTTTGCAAGTAGTACAGTACTTCCTTCTTCCTCATCGCCGGCCTTTACCCGACAATGCCCCGTTGATCGGGCGAGTTGTTGATTGATTGATTGATTGGAAGAAGCTTGGGTCTTGAGCTGGGCTGTCGGGAGACGTCACTTCTTCACTTCGCTACGCTGGTAGTGTACGATTTTGCGTAGCACTGGCAGACAGACGAAAGATCACAGGCGTTTAAAAGCTAGGACTTCTGAACGAGTAAGTGAGTTGGCCGTCGTTTGCCTGTAGCCATCTATCTCGGTGTATATCGCGAAGGAATGAATCGAACCGAAAACGCGTGATTGCTCGTCACTTTCGACAAATCGGATCGATAGGTAATAGAGCGAGCCGCGGCGTCGTATCTCACAGACAGTTCTCAAGATGCGCTGAACGCTCAAGTGGCGAGACCCTTGCATAATAGGTCATTTGGGCGTGCAAGCCCCAAAGCGCTCATGTCCGTTAATTCCGTTCGAGGAAGGCAGAACGTGGACGATGAGATCTGAAGAGCTTGATTTCACTGATCGTTGACACTGTCTTGTGCACAGAGTCGTAGATGTCGACTCTGTTGAAGGCGTCTACCCTGTCGAATGCGACGTTAAGTGCCATAGCGACGCGAACAACATATACAGATAGCAGCCTTGGTTGCGGAAATGATGGCACGACGAAGCCGTGAAAGGATGTTCGACTTGAGGTGCTTGGTTTTGTTGTGATTTCTCTCTCTGTATTGAGATACGTGAACTGCGACAGAAGCATTGTTGGCGCGGACCCAATACGAAATCTTCGAATCATATGGATCAATCACCTGGCTTCGTGAACATGCGTTAAAACGACAGTGATGAACCATCGCACCAATGTGACGACACTTGAGCCCAACCGGGAAGCGTTTTGACGGCGGTCGTAGATGCACGCCCATGCAACGGCCTTCCGTGGCAAGCTGACTTCGAGATGTAACGGTTTCATCGACACTGCAGTTGCAGTCAACTATCGAATGATGTTGATGTAGATAATGAAGTCTACTTCTAGCTCAGGTTTCCGACTGAGTTGATCCTTGGCCAGTATTGCTGCATTAAAACGTCTGCAATACCTCAAAGAAGCTTGAGGTGCCCGGTGACCTCGTTGATTTTGCTTTTGGGTGCGGGTCCAATACCCAGAACGGTAGCCGAACCACTAGCGATCTGAGTGCGGCCTGCATCATGTATGACCTGCGCGCAAAGACCCAGACTGATGGCTTGCGCCTGCAACATCAGCATGTCCTCTTCGCTGTCGATCTTGAGCGCGACCTTGGCTTGGCCGAGTCGCTCCCAACGCTTCAAAACTGGGTGTGATGGATCTGCGCGAACAAGTGTCTTGTAGCATGCGAGAGTGGCATGTGAGCACTGCGCAGCAATCTTGCCTAAGGAGAGGTATCAGCAGTCGGAACGAGAATCGAGGTCGGCTGACCCAAGCCATGGCAGGCTCTTATCAGCTGGTGCGGGCAAGATAGCAGAAAACGTAATGCTCGAATGACTTTGCATCCGAGGGGAAGCATATAGATAGGAACAGGAAAATTTACCCTTAGTCATTCCTGCCAATCCGTTAGCGTGGTTCTGGAATATGAGTGGATACTTTTGCTTACCGAGATCACTTCTCACCACCAGCACGAGCTTGCATTCCTCAGTGTTGCCTGGGAATGTCTGGAGTTCACCTAGGTCTTGCACATCGCTGTCGTCGTCGTCGTCCTCTTCGTCTTCGTCGTCGTCAGACTGTGTTTCGGCGTCGTCAGGCTTGGCAACGCCCTCACGGCGGCTGAGACCAGCAGCAGGGGCATGCGTGTCAGTTTTCCCAAACAGGCCGATAGAGCTTGCTTGTCCCAGGAAGTAACCCGTGACACCGGCAACAATGGCACTGCCAATAGCTATGGCGGCGGCGGATGGTGGGCCGCGGTCCTGAACGTTGGCCATGATAAGAGCGGGCGGTGTGAAGCTGCGGAGGTGATGGATGGATCGTTTCGTCGTGTCTCGTCTAGAGCTCTCTCCTCGCTGTGACTGTGCAACAGACTTCGTGTGCGTTGACCTATCGGGTGGCGTGCAGGCGACGTCCGTGGGAGATTGCAGATGGAATGGCGTGGCGATGGAACGGGATCGCTAAAGTCGAAAATCATGTATTTGTAGGGCAGTCCCAATTTTTGTCACGTGACGTCAACCTCACTTCCTTTTTGCACCAATCAGAACCCGGTTTCTTCGATTGTGAAGCCGGAAGCATCGCAGGATGATAACAGTCTCTCGTAGGAAGGCGACGGTGTAATGCCGGTATCAAGTGTATCGCAATTCTTCGTTGATGCCACGCCTTCTTCACAGGGATCTGCGGGCGCCCTAGAAGATGGCGCGGGAAGAGTTCGCACGTGACTGGAATTAGTCAGTCCAAGGTGGAAGGAAGGTAGCACTGGCCAGGCCAGCAAAGCTGCGGAGCCCCGGGCTTATTCGCACACGAACAAAGAAGACAAACAGCGTATAGGACAATGGAACCGTAGAACCACGCAACTTTCACACTCAAGGCGAATAATGGGACGAACGGGACCGAGTTCAAAATTTGTGAAGAATACCAAATGGCAAGGCCGAACATTTTGGAGGAACAGTGGTGATAGCCTTCATGCACCCCGCTGGAGACCCCTATAATAGTCGGTTTAGGGGCGGTCAGAAGGTGGCGTGGACCGGGGCCCTGCACGGACTTTACCATACCATATCGCGTGCTCAGTCGCGATTATGGTGAAAGAAAGAAGAATGGCATCGGTCAGCAGTGCGTGGTAGTATTAAGCATGGCGGTGACGCCGGCTGATCATTGGAATACGATTGCGTTTACGTCTGCTCAGGCGATCTCCTTCTCTTCCTGTCTCTAACATCCCCCTCCTGATTTCCAATCTATATAAGAGAAGCCTACGCCTCCTGTCAACGACCACACATTTAGTCTGCAACTTCACCTCAAACTCTCTCACCCCACACTCCTCGATCCCTTCCCGTCTTCAAGTCTGCATTCCCCTCAGCACCATCCTCAACCCCAACCAACTAAGCACCCACACACATTCATCCCCACATCACAATCGACATGGCCGACCACGTCGACCGTGTCCGCAAGCAGATCCCGGCCACTCCCCCAGAGTCTCCGCCAGTAGGCTTCGCTGGCCAGAATGGCTTCAGCACTCCTCTCTTCCCTTCAAAGCCCAACATCTTGTACATCATGGCCGACCAGCTAGCAGCGCCACAGCTGAAGATGTACAACGAAAAGTCCCAGATCAAGACACCACACCTTGACAAGCTGGCCGAGCAGTCGGTCGTCTTCGATTCGGCGTACTGCAACTCACCTCTCTGTGCCCCCAGCCGCATGGCCATGATCACAGGCCAGCTTCCGTCCAAGATCGGTGCTTACGACAATGCTTCTCCCATCCCGGAGGACACGCCCACATATGCCCACTACCTGCGAGAGGAGGGCTACGAGTGCATCCTCGGTGGCAAGATGCACTTCATCGGCGAGCAGCTCCACGGGTATGAGCGAAGACTGACAGCAGACATATACCCCGGCGATCTGGGCTGGTCTGTGAACTGGGACGATCCTGACACCAAGCTGGAGTGGTACCACAACAGTTCCTCCATCTACCAGGCAGGGCCGTGTGTTCGCAGCAACCAGCTCGACTATGACGAGGAAGTCATGTACAAGGCGAAGCAGTACCTGTACGACCACGTGCGTGGTCCAGCAAACAAGCGTCCGTTCTGCTTGACCGTCTCGCTCACGCACCCTCACGACCCGTACACCATCGAGCACAAGTACTGGGACATGTACGAGGATGTCGACATCAACATGCCGGAGGTCGAAATTCCCAAGGACCAGCAGGATGCGCACAGCAGGCGTCTGCAGCACGTCGTCGATCTCGAGGACCACGAGTTCACCCCAGAGCAGATCAAGCGGGCGAAGAGGGCTTACTACGGTGCGGTTAGCTATGTCGATGACAACATTGGTAAACTTCTCGAGACTCTCAAGCACTGCGGCCTCGACGACAACACCATTGTTATCTTTTCCGGTGACCATGGCGACATGTTGGGCGAGCGTGGTCTTTGGTACAAGATGTCCTACTACGAGTCATCAGTCCGAGTCCCCATGCTCTTCAGCTACCCCAAGCTGTGGGCGCCTCACCGTGTTCCTCAGAATGTCAGCACGCTCGATATCCTGCCAACACTAGTCGAGATCGTCGGCAGCAAACTCATGCCCGGCCTCCCCATGGACGGTGTATCCATCGTTCCCCACCTCAAGGGCAAAGATACCCACGACACCGTCTTCGGCGAGTATATGGGTGAGGGCACCATCGCGCCGTACATGATGATCCGCCGCGGTGCCTGGAAATACATCACCTGCCCAGCAGACCCAGACCTGCTCTACAACCTGTCCGACGACCCCAAGGAGCTCGTCAACCTGACATCCAGCACCGTGTCCGAGACCCAGGCAGTTTTGCAGGCTTTCCAGGCCGAGGCAAAGGCCAAGTGGAACATGGAAGCCATCACGGCGGATGTCGTCAAGCGCCAGCGCCAGCGCCGCCTGTGCCACTCAGCTCTGAAGAAGGGCCAGTGGACGAGCTGGGACTACCACGTTGACGACGACAGCCGCAACAAGTACATCCGCAGCCACATGGATCTGGACGACTTGGAGCGCCGCGCCCGTTTCCCAATCGTAGACGCCAACGGGAAGGAGAAGATCCTTGGTGCCTTGGGCAAAGATGGTGTGATGCATGTACCGCACCAGGCGGGCGCGCTCGGCCAGTAGAGTTGTGGATGTTGTGGCGCTATCGCGGTGTTTCATGTTGCGAAGATGACGACCTCCCTGAGGAAAGAGGAGAGAGAGAGAGAGAGAGAAAAGAATCGAGGATGACAACAAGATACGAGACTCACGAAACCCTTGCAGGAGAAGAGGGAGAGAGGCAAGCAGTGGCACGTCGCGCCACAGGCACTCATCCAGACTCTTATCACTGCATTTGCTGCATTTTGTTGTTTTTATCAAGCCGGCGTCTTTTTTTCTTCCTTTGCGCGCGGTCTTTCTGGCCAGGCCACCCCTTGCGAAGATTTTCCTTCTTCTAAAACAAGTTCGCATGGCGCAAGGGGATCGTACGCGCATGGTACAGCAGCGTTGACCGGGTTTGCTTTGCTTTGATGTTTCTTCTTTTTCGGTGTCACTACTGCGATGCGATGTAAGGGATGTTCTTGTTTTTCGGGCGCCAAACGGGTGGACGGGAAGGCGCGACCGGGAGAGGGGGAAAATGCTTCCCTCTCGAGATTGAATCACAGGTTGTGCAACTCTGGTCTGCCCTCGAGCGTGAGGGCAATGATGAAACCTTGTATAAGTTTTGTAGAACTCAAAAACAATGCAAGGGATGCGATCGGAGAAGTATACTTCCCCAGCCTCACTTTCACTTTTCCTTTGTTCAGCTAGATGGTCGGATGAGGTTGGAGTTAGAGCTATAGGTAAGGTAGATAGCTATAGCTCTAGTAGCTACCAGTATTAAAGTGTAGCGAAAGAGCCAAGTATGATGTCGCCACACACCTATGCAGGCATAGTCGCATGCACCTCATCGCACTCTACCCTCGAATCTCCAACCTCCACCTCACCCCACGCTCACTACAACACCACGTGAGCTTGTTTTTATCCACCCGATTCCTTCTATACGAGGATTTCCCCGCTGGCAGTGGATACACCTTATGCCCAGTGGAGGAATAACAAGCTACTGTAGGGAATCATGCTAGTCAATTGCACTATTTCATCAATATATCATCATCATTGTGAGCCGAAGACCGGCTTAGGCAACGCTACCGCTGCTTCTGCGGGAATTCCATGTCGGATCGGTCGAAATCATCGATTGAGCGATTATTGATATCCCGAAATGCCATTTTGCTACTTCTCACCGCATCTGCCGATCACCGCTGCCACGTTCGAAAAGTGGCGAATTGAAAACATAAATCTATGCGTCCAGTCGACGAGATGGGAAAATTGTAATGCTAGTAGTAATTTCCTATGCTCTATCTCCTCTAGGCTAGCTAGGCATGGAGAAGGAGGTTGGCGAATAGGTAGGTAGGGTAGGTGGTAGGTGGAAGGTTTCCCTCGGTGAATTTGATGCGTTACGCTAGGTCGACGTGACGAGATTGACTTACACTACCGATGCACTGTACTGACTAGCAGTAGTGGTGGTATTTACTGGGGAAAAGGGCACGTACACGGATGGAAGGGAGGGGGAAAAGCTTGGATCACGACGGCGGCGGCGTCGGCGTTGTTGAGGATGTCACTCTTCCGCTCTCTCATCTCGTAAGGCCAGGTGGCAAATACAATATTGCCAAACGGTTGACCGATTTTGGTCGTTGCTTGTCAGTGCGCGGCCTTTGATCAGTGAGAAAGATTTGTATGGAAGCTTTTCGTTGGTGCGAGGTCAATTCTGGGGTTGAGCTGTGCTAGCCGATGGTGGTGATAGTAAATATTATTGAGAAAAGAGGTTCGAGCAGTTGGGTTCTTCAAAAAGATGCGTTGCACAAGGAAAGCTGGAAGCTCGCTTGCTTGCTTGCATACCACAGCTTGCTTCAGCCTGCTTACAGCGGACAGCTTCGATGCACGCAGCCGCCAGCCTCTGGGATTAGGTCTCAGCCGGCCGTGGCCAATCCTGGTAACAGATCGCTCTGTGCATGATCGACGCTGGAGGCCTTCCTCCTTGGTCGTCGCTTGTTCGGCAACGGCTTAGCAACGCCGCCGCCGAGAGAGGGAGCAGGGCGTGCCGAGGTGTTGCATCACGCAATGGGGTGAGGAAGTGGAAGAGGGTGGATGTGGATGTGGATGCGGATGCGGATGTCGATGAGAGAGTCAAAGTGAGGCCACATAGGCAGTACTGTAGTAGTGAGACTGCGTGTGAGTGAATGATGCTTTTACTGTGGAGACGGCAGCTGCTGCCTTGACGACCCGTACACGTGTGGTTGTCTAAGATGACCCAACATACTAACTTCCCGGCGATCGAACATTGCCAATACCATGGCAACATGCTGTTCTTCCAACTATCAAGGCCTTTGACGACGACATGTGACCGAGAGCGGACCGTGGATGCGAGGCATCTTCGATGCTCATCAATCTGGCTAAGCTTGCGTGGCGCTCCGGGGGAATCTGGTAGGAATCAAAGCCGTTTGTCCAAGACTCCAACATCCCCAGTCTTGTGAGAGCAACATGCGCCGCGGGGAGGCCTTAGCATGGATATCATTGTGATCCTCCCTGCTTGACTCGGCAATTATACCATGTTGACTCGGTCGAATCATCGCCTTCTCTCCGTGCCTCCCACGACTCCTTGCCAACATCGTTCAAGGAAAGACAGCGTAACGGTCATCCCCGCGAATGCACTGACCGGGGATTGTTCGCTAGCGGTCAATCTCACTCGACTGGGCTTGTGCGCTGAGGCCGGGGGCGCGTACGTGCAGACAGACTGCAGAAAGAGTGGGAGCGACTTCATGCATGCAGCATTCAAACTCTCCCGCCCCGGCTAATGCTATACACCATCGAAGGATGGAAGAACTCGAGGTAAGATGGGTGGATGGCTGGGGAAACACTTCTACGCCTGTTCGAATAGGTCGTAGCAAGCAGTCATGCTTCCATGTCCCCAGCAACAACCAGAGCTAAAATAATGATTCATCGTTGATCGCCGGCCACCTATTCTTGGACATGGCGGTTGATGAGGCATTTGGCTTTCTGGTAATGCAAGTCGCCACCCACCCAATCTTGACACACCTTTGTTACGCAGACTGGCGATCTAGATACACCGCGCCTTGGCTCGCGGAGCCGCATGCGGGACATGGTGGACATGGTCTCTAATGGCGCCGTTGGTGTCGCCGGAGCAAAGGACTCGACAGCACCGCACAGAACACCGGCGGAGCGTTACCCCATGCCCGAGAGCTGCATCTATGGGACCTCCCTTTTGTGTTTCATAACGTCGTTCCATGTGAATTTGCGGGACGAGTGAGACATGCCGTTTGTTGTCCGGACAGACAGACACTACCACACGCAGCGCAGCATCTACAGGGCAGCAGGATAATGGCGGCGTTGAGCGCAGGAACACGCGTTGCGCGGCGCCCACCAGCCGCTTTGGAGAGCTCCGGACTCGATCAATTGACGACTAGCTCAAGCAACTGCTAGCTCGAGCGACGGTGATAGGCGCGAGTAGAGTGGTGGTCACAAAGTGTGGGAGGCATATGGCCTGAGTGGGCCTAGTTGAGCGGCTAGTGCGCCTGCAGGGGACATCGTTTGGACTGTTACGCTGCCACTGTACACCTCACCCTACCGCTGCCGCCCAGCCACTTTGACCACCTTCACCGTCGTAGCCCTGACCTTTCGCACGCCATGGTGCAAGCCGGACAATAGCTCGTCGGTAAGCTGGCTGGCCTGGCGAGCAGTGTGCAGCAGTCTCTGGGGCGACAATCGCGTGGCCAGTGCGTCTTCCTGAGACCCCTCCCGTGCAGTCAATGTCTCCCGGAAATGATACATAAGACACATTCCTCACCGGCTGTCCTTCTGCTCTCCCCATAACAACAACCTCAAACACACTCTTGCGTCTTCAAATACCAAGCTCGCTTCCTCCACACCTCTCCTCATCATCACCACCACCATCCATCACTTCTTCAGTATCACCTTCGCTTAAAGCATCGCCTCGCACAACAGCTCACTGTCGCTATCCGAGTTCATCGTACATATTCGATCGCTCAGTACTACCTAACTCCCTAATCAACCAACCAACCAACCCAACCAATCATCAACATGCGCTACACTGCCGCCACCGTTGCCTTCGCGGCCGTCGCTGTCGCTTCTCCCGTCGCCCAGGGCGTCACTGAGGACATCAAGCCCGAATCTTCCGCCCCCGATGGCTGCTCTCCCAGCTACGACGGCAAGTTCCAGATCCAGGTCTCCAACGTCACCTCCTCCAACTCCGCCCGCTCCATCAGCAAGGTATGATCGATCACGAGCTCCCCATAACTTGAAAACATTCACTGACATCATTACAGCGCCAGCAGGACAACGCCGAGAAGCTTGAGATCACCCTCAAGGACGGTGTGCTCCTTGACTCCGAGGACCGCACGGGTTACATCGCCGCCAACCACCAATTCCAGTTCGACGGCCCCGCCCAGACTGGCGCCATCTACACTGCTGGCTGGTCTGCTTGCGCCAACGGCTCTCTTGCTCTCGGTGGCGAGGCCGTCTTCCACCAGTGCTTGAGCGGTGACTTCTACAACCTGTACGACGAGACCACCGGCGAGCAGTGCAACGAGGTCACCATCCAGATCATTGGGTCCGACTCCAGCTCCTCCTCCGCCTCCGGCGCTGCTTCTCAGCTTCCCGATGGCCAGCCCCAGGAGACTCCTGCTGCTCCCGTCTCTCAAATCCCTGACGGTCAGATCCAGGCCAGCACATCCGGTGCTCCCGTTTCTCAGATCCCCGACGGCCAGATCCAGGCCAGCACTGCTGCTGCCACTGGCGCTCCCGTCTCCCAGATCCCCGACGGTCAGATCCAGGCTAGCACCGCTGCCGCTGTCTCCCAGATCCCCGACGGCCAGATCCAGGCTGCTCCCACCCAGAGCCCCGTCCAGCAGATCCCCGATGGTCAGATCCAGGCTCCCTACAGCAACGGCACCGCCGCTGCCGCACCTGCTCCTTCTGGCACCGGCGCTGTTGACTCGCCCGCACCCTTCGAGGGCTCTGCCAACAAGGCCTACACCATCGGCGCTGCCGCCGTTGTTGCCTTCTTCGGCTTCGTCGTCGCCCTCTAAGCGCCTTCGATTAATTTCTAATCAAATTCAAAGCCAACCACAATCAACCGGCGGCTACGCTCCTTTCACGACACACAACAGCGATGTTCTAGGCTGGGGCGGGACAAACGGCGTTTTCGTTATTCCAACTTTCTCTTACGGCAGCTTGGCTGTACATGATTTCACTTCTTGAACATTCGAAGGGGCGGCTTTCCCTTCGACTGACTAATTGTTTTTACAACCTGCCCGACCTTGGGGGATCAAAAGGTCGTGGCAACAGAAGGCAGTAATGGTAGAAGAGAGGCACCAGATGCTTATTTTCCGGGCGGCATGGCACTCTCTCTCTTGCATAGTCTGGGGATTGCATTCCAGAGCGTAATTAGGATACTTCAAAAAAGAAATCAACCTCTTGAAACACAAAACCATTCTGACCCAGCATTCCTTGATCTCTTTGCAAATAATAATCCGAGTGTTTGCATCTGTTTACATTACGTATTGCGATCGATTCCATTCACTACTTCATGCATACAGTATCAGCCCCAATCCGATGCGGAGCGGCTCGTTTACGACGCGCGGCCGGCCACGCATTCCTTCATGCAAGCCTACCGTATCAATCATAATAATGCAGAATGCTACCGCTGGATACTTGCCACATTCACTACATGTACCCAGGTACGGTTAGTAACATATCTACAAGCGACACGGCACCACGGCTGGGGAAGCAAGCTACATGCACACAGACAGTAGCTCGTAGCCTTGTAGTAGTATGCATGTGGCTAAGGCGACAGTAGTGATGGCATGTATTCTCCTAGGGTCTGCGAGGCTAATGCTCGTTGTGCATGCGTGTGCAGTAAGCAGTATTTAGCATCATTATTTTTGGTTGATTGGCACGATTGGTCGGCGAATAACTAGTTGGTGGGGTTCGAGTGGAGTGCATGCATTGATAAGTTTGCGAACAAGTAAGTAGAGGAAAAGATGGAGCCTTCTTCGTATGTTGTTTCGTCATGGATTCGCTTCGCTTGGTTGGTTGAGGCGGTCGATTACTTGTTTGCGTATATCGGTCACATGGAATTCTGATCGATTGATCTTCATTGCGTCAGTGTTGGTATGTATTCAAGTCAGGGAAGTCAGGAGCAGGTTTTCAATGAGACTGGATGGCATTCTCATTTTCTCGTTGGGCGAGGAGGCACGAGAACCTGATCTCTTGGATCCGATCCTTGCTTTTGATCATCTGTGTGTATGCGTGCGATACGTGTACACTACTGGCAATGTTTGGATATACAGCATCCGCGACACGCGGCTGTACTTGCTGTTCGCCACCAGTCTACCACTATGTCACCAATTCAATCATTGACCGGCATGGATTTTTGCGGAAACCCGAGTATTGTCTCGTTATTGGTGATGATGCAGTAGATATGCTGACGTTCTACGACTCACCCACAGCGCTTGAGAGTTGCTCGTCGAAAAGAAACATGCAAGGCCTCAATTGACAGAAGTTTTGAGGACAAAGGCTTGGTTGATCGAGAGGGACACAATCTATGGTTGCAGGCGACTTTTGTGAATGTGCTGACGATTTTGAAGTTTGAAGTTTCCGTTGGTAGGTTGGTATTCTTTGGGAGTTCTTTGGGTTCTCTTGTAGGAGGTAGGTGAATCTCTGACACCGCCTTGAAATTCTCGCGATGACTCTCTTTTTTGGTCTGATCCGGTGGATTTGATGCCCACGGCAAGCGCGATATAGGCACTAGAGTCTGAAGCACCACCGTGGCCTTGTCTCAAATGTCAAGAGTCATCGCATGGTGCTAGCCTGGAGGATCTCCTAAGACATACACCGTTGAATTGCGTCGGTAGCCCGTGATAGGCTACATTCCCATTGGGATTGGCATTGGCCAGGAAAACCTGGTAGAGAGGTTCAAGGTACGTCAGGCCTTCACTCATCGTCCACCAGCCCCCTCTTCCCGGCCAAAATATAAGGCCTCGCCTCCCAGAAAGCATTCTGAATCAAGTCAACATGCTCCACCACGATCTCCGCCTTCATCTTCCTCTTGCGCTCCTTTTCCAGCTGCGACTTACTCATCACCGACGAAGCCTCAGCTGGCAGCTTCTCAGAAACGCCTCCAGACGCTTTCTCTTCCTTGACATCGTACTTGCGATAAACCACGCTGCCCTTGCGGAAGATCAAAGGCTCGTTGTTGTAGTTGATGCCAAACCGCTTGAACAAGATTTCGTTCTTGTCGCCCGACACTGTGCCTTTGAGCTCCAGCTCGGCATCCGTCTGGCTCGTCTCGCCTTTGATGACCATGTTCCAAAAAGTGGTATTGTACAGATTGTTGATGTGGCAATCTGCTTGCCGCCAGCAGAGATAGTCGCGTAGAATACGGCGTTTGGGATAGCAGACGCACCGCGCGTCGAACGTAGGAAACGGCCGTGTCAAAGGCGTGTCTGGGAAGTATTGTGACCAGAGCATGCAATACTCAGCGGTGAAGGTCGTGGCGATGGTGGTAGCGAGTTTGGCGGCGCGGCGGTCGAAGAGGGTGGTGTTTTCGTGCAGCACAAAGCTGTACTCGTCACTCTGGCCGTATGCGAGCACGATGTCGACGAGGGAGCGCGTCACTTCTATAGCGGCGGCGTTCATGAGATCCAGGGCTCGGACATCGTTGGGTTTCGCGAAGTCGTATTTCTTCGTGAGCTTGCTGAAGCCGCGGCCATCAATACGGACAACAATCCAGTTTGAGAGTGGGAGAGAGTCGGGTTGCTCAAAGTCGCGGACGTAGCCATATGCGCTGTTGGCCATTTTGCTGATGTGTGCTTTTGTTTCTCTTGCTAGGCGAGTGGTCGAAATACTTGGGAGTGGGAATTGATCGAGTGAAGAAGACGATTGACTCACCCACAACAGAAGAACATGAACTTCAGTACAAAATCGCGGAGGTCAACACTCTGAAACCCTGCAACATCAATCAGCTTGGGACATCGCTTTCTAGCGACGGGCTAGAATATAAGAAAAGATGTACTGTAGATGTACACGGTGTCTACGCTTGCACAAATACATGTACACAACTCCATTGTCAAACTTCTATCTATCACAACTAGAGACTTCTCCTCAGCCAAGACGGGCGGGGGAAGGGCGAGGGCCGCGAGACACGACACCCACTAGTTTCCGCAGCATGCTGCTCGACAATTGTTCGTCCACGGAGATTCGATTGCAAATTTGATCAGACTTGTGGCGTTTTTGTGCAAGACTCACTTCGTAGCCGACTACGAAGGCGTGCATCCTTACTACCTAAAGGGGTGACACCGTGATGAAGAGCACAATCACAGCGTTGAGAACGAGGATTTGGTACGCGACTTTCACTTTGTTTGTTTTTGCAATTATCGAGTAAATCTAGAAAGCACAGCGCTTCGCAAAACTGCAGGCCGCGCAACCTGCAGTCTGATGGCTCTCGCAGCACAAGGCGCAAGCCCCTGCGACGCCTTTCTCTCACGGCCGAATCGTCTCAAATCAGAAACGCCTCTCGCTTCGCTCAAAAAATGACACGCCCTCTGGGCCCTCCATCGATCTTTCGAGTGCGCTTCGCGCGAATCAGTCTATTGTCTCACTCCCTTCAGCAAATCATTTTTTGGGGGGTAAGTATTGGTAGCATCACACTTGAAAGGAGAAGAAACGCCGTGACCCATGCGTGTAAAAAAAACCCAAGAAACGCTGACGTGAAGCAAATGTTGTACAATTGAAAAAAGACATTTTTTTGCGTCGTTAGACAAACAGAAGATTGCTGTCGGAAGAGACGTGGGCTCATTCAAGAGAACGTCTCGCCGGTCACCACATGAAGTCTGTTTTCTGTTTTCTGTGTTGATCCCGTGCTTTCCAAGACGATCAATCAAGAGCCTGAGCCCGAGTCATCCTGTGGAGAGTTGGGTGAGAACTGCGGGCTGGCAGGACTGTACGCCGGTGAGGCGGGCGAGTACGTGCCATTGCGGTTCGAATTGAATTGGGGCGAGGTCGGCGAGTAGCTGGGCGACGCGGGCGACTGGCTACTACCACCAGGACCGCCGAAGTTAGGCGAAGTGGGCGAGTAGTTCGGAGATGTAGGAGAGTACGCCGGCGAAGTTGGTGACGTCGGGCTGTAGTTGGGCGACGCGGGCGAGTACTTGGGCGAAGTCGCATTGCCGAGACCATGACCAGCCGGCGATGTGGGGCTGTAGTTGGGCGAGGTCGGGGAGTAGGAAGGCGACGTCGGAGAGAACGAAGGCGAAGTTGGCGAATACGACGGCGATGTGGGCGAAACCTTGTTGCCGCTGAAAGCTGGCGAGGAAGGCGAGTACGACGGTGATGTAGGCGTATATGCTGGGCTGGCCGGGGAACCGAAGGCCGGAGAGGTGACCTGGTAGCTTGGGCTTGTAAGACCTTGTCCGGGCGACGTAGGTGAATATCCTCCACCAGGTGACGTTGGCGAGTAGCCGCCATAGCCGGGAGATGTCGGACTCATACCGCTGAACGGACTGGTAGGAGCATATCCGGGACTCATACCGCCATTGTACGGGCTTTGACCACCGAAGCCTCCACCGTAGGTACTGAAGCCGCCAGCCTCTTCCTGTCCAGCGTTGATCATGGGCGAGAAGGCAGCGCCGCCGTAGTCTGGTCCGCCAGCGTAGCCGCCTTCGGCCATCGGAGATCCGGTGTCGTAAGGAGTCATTGCACCCTCCATAGGAGTGGCCGAGCCAACAGCAATTCCGCCCATCGGCCTCCTGACAGTCGATACCACGTTCTCCAGCATCTTCTGATCGAGAAGCATATCGAATTCTCCGGTTCCGCTGGGCGCGAGCTGACCGAGAATGATGTTCTCGGAAACGCCACGACAGTCGTCGAGCTCTCCGGATGCAGCGGCGTCGAACAGAATCTCGACGGTCTCTTCGAAGGAACAACGCATTAGCGCACCAGTGTCGGAGCGGTTGATACCATGTCTTGTAACAGCCATGAGCGTGCCACGAGCAGTCATAACATCGCAAAGAAGAGCCATGTGACGATGGTTGACATAAGAACCGTCGAAACTGAGCACAGCGTGCAGTTCCTTGATAAGAGCCGCACGCGTGGCCTCGATACCAAAGCACTCCTTGATGTGCGTAAAGTGGTTGCAAGTCGTGCGGTATGGGTCGATGCCGTCAATGCCAAGCACTGCCTTGAGGTTGACACCGTCGGTGTCCAGGTACCACTCCTTGCACAGCGTGTCCGACTTCACCTTGATGAGTGAGCCGTCCTCTGTCTCACGCATCCGCTCCTCAGACGTGACGTAGACACGCTTGATGTCGTCGATTCCCCTAAGCACGACTTTGTCAAGCATGTGCGTCTCCAAGCGCTTGAGAGTGTCCTCCTCCTCTTGGTTCTCCTCGTCGTCTTTGTCACCGCCGCGCGTGATCATGCGAATGCGGACAACTTGCTCATCAGCGTTGTCGTCGGAGAAGATGACAGCAATGTCTTTGCCGTACATCTCCTTTATCTTGCTTGCAACGTGGGTGACCGACAAGCCCTTGTCAAGAAGCTGTCTACGACCGAGAACAATACGCAGAAGCCACTTGCTTTGCATCTCTGGTGGTGCACCTTGCTCGTCAGGTAGAATGAAGTAAGACTCCACAATGTCGTGATCCGCTTCGATGACGGTGCCTAGGATGTCCGGATCGTAGTAGATCTCAGTCTCGTCAGTGACGGACTTCAAGCTAGTGAATTCGACAGCAGAACGAAGAAGCTTGCAATTGTCCTGGTCGAGGACCATTCCAGGTTCCTGGTAAACCTTCATAGAGGGCGTCTTCAGGTTCTCAGCAACGTTGAGGATTTCCTTCAGACGTGGGACACCAAGAGTTACGTTCTTGGCTGAGACACCAGCGAAATGGAAAGTGTTCAGAGTCATCTGAGTAGCCGGCTCACCAATAGATTGGGCGGCAAGAACACCCACCATCTCACCAGGACTGGCCAGTGCACGAGAGAAGCGGTTTTCAACATCACCAAGGACGTTGTCCAGAGCCAATGTGTTGAGGAAATCTTGCTTGACCAACTTCTTGAAGGCCAACCTAGATCGGTAGAGTGCCTTAACAAGAAGGGTAGCGTTCTCGTCGGCTTCCTTGGTCAGAGGATCGTCACCACGCACAACGATCAGCCTGTCGAGCATTGCCTTGACCTTGGGAATGACGTCTCTAGGGTCGAGATCACTGCGCGTGCCTTCCTTGATACGGAACTTGGTCTTTGCAGCGTCAATCATGCGGCCAATGTTGAGTGGCAATTGACGGTCAGGATCAGGCTCGTCAACGCTCTTGCGAATCTTCTCACGATCGTTCTGAATCGCCTCGAACTCATCATCGAACAGCTGCTGGACGGTGTTGTCGCCATTGATCTCGTCGGCAACGTCGATGTCGTCGGAGGTCAGCATCTCGTGCTTGTTCTTCGGGTCCATGATGTCGATCTTGTACTTTTGCTCGAACTTCTTGTGGGAAATGTTGATGATGTCCAACGACTGCTTCTCGATGTACACGGCATCGAGGCCGTCTTCGCCGTAGATGAACTGCACGATATCGCCGAGAGAGTTGCGGACAGTACCATCGTACTTGACCATGACCTCTTCCAAGGCCTTGACAAGACGACGTTGAATGTAACCAGTCTCAGCCGTCTTGACGGCAGTATCGATGAGACCTTCACGACCACCCATGGCGTGGAAGAAGAACTCGGTAGGCGTCAGTCCACGAAGGTACGAGTTCTCGACGAAACCGCGCGAAGCTGGCGAGTAGTCGTCCTTCGGGAAATGCGGCAAGGTCCTGTACTTGAAACCGAATGGAAGACGCTTGCCCTCCAGCGACTGCTGACCAACGGCAGCTGTCATCTGGGAAATGTTGACGGATGAACCCTTGGAACCAGACTTGACCATCTGACCGACGTTGTTGAAGTCCTTGACACCCTTGGATGAGACATCACCGGCCTGGTTGCGAGCTTCTTCCAAGAACGCCTTCGCGCGAGACTCGAAACTCTCCCTGATCGTCATACCAGGTAGTGGCTCGAGCTTGTTCTCTTGCACCTCTTTGATGAGATCGTCGACATGTGCCTTCTCTGTGGCGACGGCGTCTTCGATACCTTGGGCCGTCTTCTCGTCAGGGACGGTGTCACCGATACCGACACTGAAGCCGTTGTGCAGAAGCCAATAGCAAACAATTCGCTGAGCGGCATCGAAGAAATCGACTGCAGCACTCGGACCGCGCTCGTTGAAGATGACGTGAATAATACTGCCACCAGATGCACCGACAACCTTCTTCACCAGCTGGCCGTATTCGAGCATACCGTCCTGGATCAGGAGACCGCCGTCCTTGAGTGGGATGTGTCCATCCTTGTCGTCGTAGCGCAGAATGTTCAGACCCGAGGGAAGGGCCATGGAGATGATCTGCTTTCCTGTCCATCGCGGGCTTGGCTTCAGAATCGCAGGATGAGGCAGAACACCGTCCCATCCTGGAACCCACATCATGGTGTTCATGACCTCTTGTTGAGTAAGCATGGTGTCACGCCTAGTGAGCTTGTAGATACCAGCCATGGTGTCCTGGACGATACCCATGAGCGGGCCGTTCTTCTGCGGGGATACAATGTTGAGCGGAACGGCGCAGAGGTTCATGACCTCAGCACGGGTTTCGTGAGACTGAGGGACGTGCAAGTTCATCTCGTCACCGTCGAAATCGGCGTTATAGGGCGAGGTGACGGAAAGGTTCATGCGGAAGGTCGAGTAAGGCATGACTCTGACTCTGTGACCCATCATGGATTCCTTGTGAAGCGATGGCTGACGGTTGAAGACAATGTAGTCGCCATCGACGACGTGACGCTCCACCTTCCAGCCGAGCTGAAGCTGGATGTCTTGAGGTCGCTTGTGATGTCTGAGGTCAATACGCTCACCGGTATCGCGGATAACGTACTTGGCACCGGGGTGCTGGTCTGGACCATTGCGGACCAACTCGTGCATCTTGTTGATGTTGTAGTTGTTCACAGTTTCCGGGAAAGAGAGGGTTCTCGCGATCGATCTGGGGACACCAACTTCGTCGAGGGACAGGTTAGGGTCACCTGTAATGACCGTACGCGCGGAGAAGTCGACACGCTTGCCCATCAAGTTACCACGAAGACGGCCCTCCTTCGACTTTAAACGCGCACGAATGGCCTTGACGGGACGGCCGGATTTCTGCTGCGCCTTTGGCAGACCAGCAATGTCGTTGTCCATGTATGTTGCAACATGGTACTGCAACAGAGAGATGAATTCCTCAACAACGTGCTGGGGTGAGCCTTCCTGCTCACATCTCTTGACGTTGGAGTTTGCGCGGATAATGTCGGACAGCTTGTAAGTCAAATCATCTTCGGAGCGCATGCCCTGGCTGGTACCATCGACGGAAATACTGGGGCGGACTGCGGGTGGCGGCACAGGCATAACAGTCATGATCATCCACTCCGGTCGTGCGTAGTCGGCGTTGCAGCCGAGAATTGTAAGATCGCGGTCAGAAACGTTGCGGAAGACGTTGAGCGCCATCTGTGGTGTGATGGGCCTCTTTTCAGGGCCCTTGTCTCCCTCTTCGTCTTCTTGGCCCTTGGGCAGCTTCCAGGTGCCGTTCAACTTGAGAGCCTCCTTGCGGATTTCCGGTTGGATGTTGCCGCAACCTCCGTGTCCCTTGATCTTCAGCTTGGCCTTGGGGTCACCGCCGAAGTCGTCATTGCCGTCTTCTGTTGCGTCGGGCTCACAGATCATCTTAGGCTTGCAAATCTTGTGGACCTGATCGAAGCGACGCTTGGGGTCGCGAATGTTGACGGCCTGCTTGAATTGAGGGTTACGCTAGAGGAAGGCATGTTAGCGCCTGCACGGTAAACATCCATGTGCTGAAGTAACATACTTCGTCATCTAAGAGTTTCCCGCAGTTGTGGCACACTGATTCGAGGATCTTCTTGACTTTGGTGACGAAGCCTGAATGAAGCACACATTAGCGAGCGATTCCCGGAAACGGCCTCGAGTCACCCAATACGTACCAGGATGGAACACGGGAACGGCAAGTTCAATGTGGCCGAAGTGCCCAGGGCACTCAGTCATGTTCTCGCCGCAAGTTGCGCACTTGAATGCGCGGTCAATGCTGCCCAGCTTTGGGTCGTTCAGACCCCTCTCACGTGGCCTCTGGCGTTGTTCGTCCATTGTCTCGGGATACTCGATGTGGCAAACACTCATATTTTTTGTTTCTTCCGGAGAGAAGAGACCGAATTGGATCTCCTGAACCGTCTTGAGCGGCGCCTCCGAGTAGGCGAAGCCTGGTGCTGTAGACATGGCTGCGGTTGGATCTGGGTTCCTGCGCGGCTCGCGCTAGATATTATCCAAGCTGTGTTGTTTTTATCAAGTACGCGTGCAAGCGAAGATCACGCGTGTGCACTGCTCTTCTTGACACTCGTGGTTTGCTACGCTCCGAGTGCTGCTCTTCCGCTGCTGCCTGCGTCCACCCCTATAGCACGGCGCAATCTGCGTGAGGCGCGCCTCCTCTGCAGCTGCTCTCGATCCCTCAGTCCTCCACTTCGTCGTGACAGTTGGTATTATGCCGATGATGGCTTTGATGGAGCTGATGCGCGTGGCGCGCTCGTGGCGAGATACAGATGTCGTCGAAAGATGCGGGCGCGTCGGCGCAGTCGGCGTCCGGCCAGCGGGAAGCTGACTGTCGCGGGTATGGATTCGGTAAGGAGAGAGGCGATTCCGACAATATCGCGGCGTTCCAGGCGATACTGAGTGATGTCGTGTGCGGAGTCGTGCGGGTGGGTTGGGTGATGTTGTGATGGGCCGTGGCCGCGCTCGTCGCCTTGGGGTTGTTCTTTCAGAGGCGACGCGGGAGCGGCAACATTAGACTTGGCGTGACAAAAAGTGCTGTGAGATGCGCAACGATCAGCACAAGCGCTTGGATCTCTTTCACATGCAAAGCCGCAGTGTGAAGGACATCGCGGTTGTGAAGTGATGTAAAGGTCATGGTCTCCACTACCTCAGACCACATATCACACAACTGAGCGATAATATGGCTCTCGCACTTCCTCACGCACACTAATATTGATACTGAGCAGCCGTCACATGACCGAATGAAGCACATGCACGACTGAAGCGAATAACGTCAACAAACTGCCACCATGAACCTGCCTCTCTCCGACCCCGTGCTCCTCGCACAGGATATCCCCGAGATCCTCACAGCTCGTCTGCGCTCTTCAGGCCAAGCTGTCTGCATACGTTTCTCTCACCGTGGCGATCTCCTAGCAGCAGGCACGGCTAAGGGCACGATTGCCATATTCGACCTCGAGACTAACGGCGTTGCGCGCAAGTTGAAAGGCCACACGACTGGGCGGACAGTACAGTCTCTGTCATGGGAGAAGAGTGGGAGATACCTGCTGAGCAGCAGCATTGATTGGAAAGTCATCCTGTGGGATCTGAAAGATGGCAGCCGCGTGCGGACAGTGAACATGGGTGCGCCCGTGTATATCGCCGATTTGCACCCTCAAGACCACTTCAAATGCGTTGCAGCACTTTATGAATACCGGCCGGCGATCGCAGATTTCACCGAAAAGCAAGTGCGCCAACTGCCGTTGCCCAACCTGCCCAAGCGCGCGGCGCACGAGCATGAAGCGAATGAAAAGGCGGATGCTAGGCACTTCACCACTGTCGCTGCTTTCACGGTGAACGGTAGTTACATCATCACGGGCACGACCAAAGGATGGCTCAACGTGATTGACACGAAAACGAGAGAGACTGTGTACAGCACACGCCTGTGCTCAAAGGCCATCCTATTGATCCGTTTGAGCAGCTCCGGCCGAGACCTTTTGGTGAACGCCGCGGACACGATCATTCGCACGATCAAGCTGCCAGACTTCGCGGACCCGAACCTGCAACCTGATAGTATCAATTTGGAGGTAGAACACAAGTTCCAGGACGTTGTCAACAGACTCAGCTGGAACCATGTTGCATTCAGCAGCAACGCGGACTACGTTATGGCGTCTACGCTTATGAATCACGACGTCTATATCTGGGAGCGTGGACTCGGCTCGCTTGTCAAGATTCTTGAGGGACCCAAAGAGGAGCTTGGAGCGGTAGAGGTGAGTTGCTTGCCGTCGTAAGTACAGGTTTGAGTGCTGACATGATTAAAGTGGCACCCTACCCGCCCATATGTTGCCGCAACCGGCGTAGAGAGCGGCCGCATCTACATCTGGTCAATCCATACACCCCAGCGCTGGTCTGCACTCGCCCCAGACTTCCTGGAAGTCGAAGAAAACGTAGAGTACATTGAGCAAGAAGACGAGTTCGACATCCACCCTCTTGACGAGCTACAAAAGCGCCGTCTCGACCAAGAGGACGAGGAGGTTGATGTCCTCACCGTCGACGAGATGCAGCTGGAAAGAGAGGGCGGAGCGAAATTCGCCGGCCCGGACGGCATCTTCCGGATGCCAGTGCTCATGGGCGTCGACGAAAGCGACAGCGAGGAGGAGATGGTCGCCATCGGCGCTGGGCAGTTTAGAAGGAAGAGCACTGCGAGAGAAGAGAGCGAGTTGCTCGAGGGCGACGATATTGACACGGATTCGCTACAAGGCGAGCTCAATGGACATGCTGGATCGAAACGGCGGCGCGGGGAGTGAGACAATCACTTGTAGAGATCATCAAAGCTCTCAAGGCATTGCCGCAGTGCATCGAGGCTAGCGCTGAAGCCACCAAGATGAGCACCACCACCGGAGTCGTCAAGAGCCCAGCTTTAAGAAAGAGCGCGCTAAGCGTCGAGATGAGTGCGAAGAAGATGCCTTCTCCGACGTTACCTAACAGAAACATACCTCGCAACGGAGGCAGCAATCTCTAATATTCACAAAGGCTGGCGATGAACTGCTCGGCACACTACAATCGGCACCTGGAGAGGAGTTCAGCCTCTCGGCACTTTGATACTGGTTTCGACGCAGAACGCGAGCTACACGGCACCTCGCTATCAGTAATTGTTCAGTCAGGTGCATCGCTCGGCACTTAAACAAATGGCCTTTAGGGTCACAACAGGACATTATTTCGTGAAGAGAGATGTATTCGAAAATAGCAAGGACGCACAGGAGTGCGGGATCCACGGTCTCTCTTCTAAGCAGTAATTCTGAGCCCATCACTCCAGATGGCACCATTACAATTGTTCCTGGCAAGCAGCGGCTACCTTAGCTGAGCTAGCAGATACGACGTTTCTATCACAGGCGCCTGCCCGCGACTCGGGGAACATTTGAGGAAGGTCCGGACCGGATAACCATCATTGATGAAAGTTCAAATATGCCTGACATGAGGAACCTATAATGATCATCAAGAACGAAGAGTCGTGCATCCCAATCGCTTTGGCACTGTCTCACCCTCTATTACACTCCAGAATTTTCAATGGTCATATTGAGAACGTGATGTCTCTCACTACCTAATACGTATTCAGGTCCGATGGAAGTAGACTCATTGCTGGTCCAAATCCCAAATACAGAACAAATACATAACGAGAAGCAGCTCCCGCTCAAAGTGAACAAAGGAACGATGGGAAAAAAGAGCAAGAAAGAGCAAGAGTCTAGCCACCAGATTTTCCGTTTGCAGACAAACATTTTCTTTGTCCCAAAGCTTCGTCTGTCGGACAGATTCCTCTCATTCGTGACTAATTGTAGCATTCGTCTACCCAAGGCACTCGAACTCCAGACCCGAACTCTCTTAATCCATCGCAACGGCACTTCTCCACCATGGCGGATCCCAATTTAGGACGCTTCGCAGATCCAAACGCCCCCAACACGTATCGATCATCGCGGGTGGCAGCTCAGCAGGCGAAAGTCCAGCAGGCCCGACAGCAGGCCCAGCAAGCTCAAGCAGCAGCGCCAACTGCGACCAAGGCGAAGAAACGTGCACCGGCCACGAAAACTGCTGCCAGCACTAGTGGCGTCAAGAAGGCGGCTCCTAAGGGTAAAGCGGCTCGTGCCACTGGTAAGAAGGCTACGAAAGCGCCGGCTGCTAAGAAGGCTGCCCCGAAGAATACTGCCCCGAAGAAGACTCCTGGGAAGAAGGCGGTGGGGAAGAAGAAGGTGCAATCGGCTGTTGAACAGGAGTCAGACGAGGAGGAGGCCATCCCGGATCAAGATGAAGACGAAGCCGCCCCAGATCCTGCGTTATCGACCGCGCATTCGGGGTTAGGCGAGGACGAGCAGCATGGCGAGGATGGCGAAGCTGCTGCTGCTGCCGCTGCCACGAGACAGCAGCAAGAAGAAATTGCCCAAGCCGCGCAGCCTACAGAACCATCAGTGACCCACGAAGAGGTCGAAGAAGCCGTTGATGAAATACTTCAAGGCGTGCAAAACCAGACCGCACAACCTGCAGCGCCACCAATAACCCACGAAAGAGAGCCAGCCCCCGTACAAGTCAGGCTGTCATACCCTGATCATGGCGAAGATCGCGAGCTTCTTGCGAACAACCCTCTGAACAAGCAAGCGTTTCTCGCGGTACAGTTTGAACTGGAATACTCGGGCGTGCAATGGATTCACGCAGGGCAGATCGGCGAAGGGTCTTTCGGCAGAGCAAAGTGAGTTGGAGTGTGTTTTCATGATCCGTTCAGGAGACGATCTGCTGACTTTGCGGCCAAACAGCTTGTACGTCCAGGTCGACCCGGCCGGCAACATCTTGCAGCGAATGGTCGTCAAGACCGTCCTAATGCCGCATTCTGCGTGGATCCAGGCGAGACAGTGGCACGTCGATGAGCGCGATCCGATCAAAAAGGAGCACATGGAGATCGAGGTGATGGAGGCGATCGCAAACGTTGAAGGGACACACAAGTGTGTCCGACTGCGGCATTTCACGACCCACGACTCGAAGTTCATGTACTGTTTGTACACTGGCTACCACCCGCGGGGAGATCTCTCTGATCTCACCAAGCACACGAGCCGTTACCAAGGTACTGAAAACTTTATACCTGAACCGGTATTGTGGAAGTGGCTTGAGGACTTGACCGAAGCAAGCTTGCTCTTGAGCAAGGGAGCAGCGCCGCCGTCTGATGCCGTCGAGGGCTGGAAGAAAATCGTTCACTGCGATTTCAAGCCTGCGAATGTCTTCTTGGACAATCCGGATGCGGAGCTCTGGAGGTCTTACCCGCAAGCCGTCGTGGGCGACTTTGGCCTTGCTGTTTTCACAGACGAACACGATCCTTTTAACCCTACCTGGTACAATGCATATGGTATCGGTACCGCTGGGTGGAGGCCGCCAGAGCAGATGATGATGGTTCATTCAGAGAGTCAGGGACTTGCTGATACTGGCAAATTCGGAGATGCAAGCAATGTCTGGGGCATTGGTGCGATCATCATGAGGCTTATGAACCGCGAGATGAACCCTATGCAGCCGCGATACGACGCGGACGTGAAAATCCGGATGGTGCCGCAGTTGTTCGATTCAGCGAGGGAAGTTTACTCAAAGTATCTTTGCGATTTGGTGGATGAATGTGTTCGATTCCGGACATATTACCGGACTGAACTTCCAGATCTGTGGGAAAAAATCGCACGTTATACTGGCAAGGCGAATGTGGAGTACGACCCTGAGATCGACGGCGATGACGAGGAGTTTGTGGAAGCTTTGAAGCAGAACATCCTAGAACAAAAGTACGGCGAAGGCAACGATGCATGCCGCCTCGTGTACGCCAAAGAGAAGTACAGGATTGGAATGGCGATAAACGATCAGGGTGAGCAAAGTCAGGACAATCAGGACCAGGATGATGATAATGGTCTAGGGGATAACAGTCAGCAAGGTGGGGTAATGGGATTATTGAATGAATTGAACAATGGTCTGGATATGGATGACGAGGACATGTATGGGGGGGCATTGGATGAAGAGCTTGGGAAAGAATTGAAGTATCCTGGCGGTGCGAGAACCCTCGACGAAGACTACAACACTGAAGAAGATCAATACTAAGACAATCATGTCCAAGAAGTAGAAAATTACTGTTATATTCAGCGGTCCGGATGTGTGAAGTCGTAGATAGAATGGTATCCGGCTATGTGGTATGTAGACCAAACAATCTACTTCTAAAGAGCCATCTCGCCATTGAGGCTGTATCCAGCTAGTCTCGTTTGATTGGAAGATTCGTACCGGCATATCCCTCGTATGATTGAAGGGGACGTCGAAGTTGATGTAAGAAGAAAGAAGACATGTCGTCTGCACACTCCGATAAGGTCTGGTATCGGTGAAGCTCGGACTTGAAACCCCGACGCTAGCGACTCGAAAGCTTCAAGTTCCAGAAAGAATATCCAGAATTAAATCCGCCAGACCGGCTTTGCGACATTGCCCGTACCAACCAAATCACCACCCATGCAATCCGCCAAAATGGCTCCCACACAAAAGAAAGCCATCGCTACAACAGTCAACGACTTTGTCGTCCTCCCACTCCGATTCCCAGCCCTCCCATCCTTTCCCAAAGAAACGACACACCATCTCTACATCCGCGCCAACGCGCCCAAAGTTCCCACACCCGACACACCGCGGGAACTCTTCCTCGTCAACGTGCCTTCAGACGCAACGGAGGCTCACATCCGCTCGCTGTTTGCGGACCAATTAGGCGGCGCAAGAGTCGAAAACATAGCCTTCGAAGGCGCACGAGTAGGCAAGGGAATCACAGCACCAGTTGCCCCAGCGCAAAGGAAAAAGAGAAAACGTGACGACCAAAATGGCGGCGACGGCGAGGCAGATCCATCCGCGGCAGAAGTAGGCCACCTACCCGAAACCTACGATCGCTCAGTCCACCGCAGCGGCAGCACAGCAGTAGCCACATTCGTCGACAAAGCAAGCGCCGAGCTCGCCCTGAAGGAAGCGAAAAAATCGATCAAAACCGGCAGACCCATCACCTGGGCCGCCGGAATCGAAAGCAAACTGCCGCCTCTGGGCAGCGCCCGCTACCTCTCGCACCACAACCTGCGCTACCCCTCGCGCCACGCCCTGCAAGCCTCCATCGACGCTTTCATGACGGCCCTTTCGGCGCAAGAGGTTGCAAAGGCGCGTGCGCAGAGCAGACTACGCTCGCAGCCGGATGCGGATGGTTTCATTACGGTCGGAAGAGGTGGTAGGGGAGATGCGGCGAGCGAGGCTGCGGCACGGGTCAAGGGCGAGGAGCTGGCGAAGAGGCAGAAGAAGATGATTGGGGAGGACTTCTACCGCTTCCAGGTGCGCGACAAGAAGAAGTCGGAGGCGAAGGATTTGGTGCGGGAGTTCGAAGAGGACAGGAAGCGGGTCGAGGAGATGAGGAAGAGGAGGGGTAAGGCCAGGCCCGAGTGATTGGGTTTGGAGAGGCTTGCAAGAGTATGCCTGCTTAATTGCTTGTCATATGTCGAGCTGATGCCACGACTACGTCGCGGATTTGAAAATCTGGCTGCCAGAGCGTGGCAGTGCACTTTCTGATGATGTCCCGCTCGAGAGAGGATTCTTGCAGGCCTGCCTACGAAATCTCACCTCCATCGTGATCTGAATGGAAGCCATGGAGCTCATGCGAGCGAGACGCCAGGCTTTGCGGCACAACGCCGTGATGTCAAGTCGCAAATGGACCGTACCGGCCAGTCGGCACCACAGCGTAACCTCGATCATACCTTGTCGACTAATGGCCACGGGACCAAAGCTACCTGCTCCCACAAGAACAGAGCCGTGCAATTTCGCACACATCTCCGACACTGCTAAACATTCGTGTCGAGACTCTCGGGTAGATATGTAGAAGTGTAGACGACATTGCAAGCAAGCAGAACATGAGAGAAGCCCGCACCGACGACGTAAAAGCAAAGTATCGCATCGCATCGCTATCGTAAATCGTTTCATGTTTCATTGAATCGGCATATTCATCAAGGTCATACGTACAATCATTTCTACGTGGTAAGAAAAGAAAGAAAGAAAAAGAAAAAGATCGTGAGTAGGAGTCATCAGTATCACAGAGCATGATGTGAAGCCCACAACCAAAACCCCAAGGAAACAAATGCAGAGATTACCTCACCCGCCAAACCTCCTCTTGACACCCCTCGCAACCCGTCCGAAAATCCCGCCTTTCTTCTTCTGATCCGTCATATTGACAGTCGCAGTAGCCGCCCCGACTGAGATTAACGTCCCAGCGACCGGAGGCGGCACAGCCTGACGCCCCACAGGCCCGTGGACTCGGGTGACACGTTCGTGTGCCATCGCAGGCGACTGATGGGAAGGAGGGCTTCGCGGGAACCGCTCCGAGGGATGCACTTGCTGGAGTCGGGGCCGTGGTTGTTGTGAGCGGGAAGAGCTGGGGCTGGAGTTGGGGGGAGACTTCTCGGGTGGCGTTGGGGGTGTGGCTGGGGCCAACATGATGGGGATGTCTGCCATTTCTTCGGCGGGAGCAACGTTTTGGGTAGGTTTACTCTTGCGTGGTGGTGGGGTTCGAGGGTTGTTCTTGGACTTTGTTTTGAGGAGCGGAGCGAAGGCTTCCTCCCAGGTTCCGGAGGTTAGCTCGACGTTGGTGAGTTCGAGGGTTTGCAGGGTGGGAGAGTGCTGGATTGCGAGGGTGCGGAGGCTGGAAGCTTTGGTTTGGGCGTTTGTTATTGAGAGAGTGGTTATTTTGGGGAAGTGGAGGGTGTTGTTGAGTGAGGGTTTGCGGTGGTGGTGAGCTGGACTATGATCTTGCGGTGTTGAGGGTGAGGCGGGTTTGTAGAATGGGAGAGGTCCTTTGGCGCCGAGCCAGGTGAAGTCTAGGGTCTGCAAAGTTGGCTGGAAGGTTGACAGATATGAAGTGAGGTGCTTGCTCGTGTCTTTTTCCTGCTCGGCATGTGGCGATCGCGAAGGTGACAAGCCTGGGGTGGATATTGAAAGATGTTTGATGAACGCCCATCGCCTTGCTGACGCTGGGGCGGCGCCGCAGCTTGACAGAGGTGAAAGAGAGAAAAGGCCCGCGGGATGGATTGGATTGAGGGACAGGGTGTCTAGTGCGTTCATGCAACTCCTTTCGATGGCTATGCGAAGGGATATCAAGGCAAAGTCGACAGTGCTGCGGCGCGGTTGACGGACGGCATAAGCTTCGGATCCGGGACAGCTGACCTCGAGGTGTTCGAGATGGACGAAGCAGGAAACAGCTCGAATGAAAGCAGGGACATTCGTAGCAGCGTGGAAGAGAGGTGGGTACTGACGGGCCAGGAGTTCTGTGATGTCCTCGTCGCCATACTTTGCCTGACGCGCGTTGAGAGCATCTGTTTGTGGCGTGTATGTGAAATTGACTTCCTCTCCGGTCTCTGGATGGATCAAGGGTGGCAAAGAACTCTCAGCAGTATGCGGAATGCTGAACGTCAGGTGCTTTACGTGATGTCCGAGTCGATCTAAAGCGGCAAGCCTGGCGGGTCTCGTCAAGACGCCGGATCTGAAGGTGATGCGCATGTCTTGGAACAAAGTCGGCGCAGCACGCGCGCTGAAGTCATGGCAGACAAGTCGTAGATTGGCCAAGTCCTGCTTGGGCAATGCTGAGATGAGATGTTCACGGCATCGATCCGTCAGCCAGAATTTGAGAAAGGTACTGCTATCCGACAGCACCAGGCTGCAGACAGAAGCAATATTTTCAGAAGCTGGAAGAAGAGTGTTAGGTTGATTGTGAATGTCTTGGTGGAGATATCGTACAAGTGCATCTGTCGCTCGAGAGATCGATCTCCCCGAAAAGAAGTCTGCTTCCCCCACTCCTGGTGCTCCCAACTGAGGTGGCGGACGCAGCTGATGAGAAGGTCGAAAAGGAAGTGGAAGGATTGTGATGGAGGTTCGAAGCAGACGGCCTGCGCTGCTTGAGACTCATGGTGTCGTTATTGGCGTATGTCAGTCGATTACATGAAAATGTACAGAATTGGGTATTATTGCTGGCAAGAGAAAGATGAAATGGACGAAAACACACTGATACGGCGATGTCACGTCTTTTACACACCAACCTATCTCCTTCTTACCGGTGCTGTTGGTGATATCCAATGGCTAGAGTATCGTCTGCACGATTTGTGACTCACACGGGAATCTAGTGGCAGCAAGCAGTGTGAAGAGCGAAGTTGAAGCACAACAACTGCGGGTTGGAAGTAGCGTCAGTTGAGCAAGACACGAAGATAGCACGAAAGTCGAACGTTATAGACGTGATGTTTGGTCGGCGGTCGGCAGAGAGGTCGGGGTAGATGCAGATCGGGCAGTTTCAGATAGTGTGACACCTGCCGTCGCCTACATCAGCCAATGAAGGATGTTGTTAGGGTGGCGAGGTGCATTAGTGCCATGTACTGCGCGTGTGGAGTGAGAGATGCGCGTGTATACATGTCAGATACGCGTGTGGTCAGTATAAAGATGCGTGCAGTGCCGAGAATGGAGTTGCGTGTGGTTACTCGCCGGTGATCGACAACCATGATCGAAAGCGCTCGTTACTTGGAAGTCCAAGGTTGAATATTCCATGCACAATGGGCTGATGGATCGTGTCTTGGACATGTGATGAACGCGCAACGAATGTCTTCCGCGAACCATGGACAGGGCTTTCGAGGGAAAGAAGCACAACAACAGCAGCAACGTGACTTGACTTGACATTACTCATCGCGTTGATTTCTTCTCGCTGTCTTGCTGCAAGACATGACAGGCTGACATGTCTTGCGCGAAAAGTATCACAGAACAGGTCCTCTCACGGGCAGATGTCTCGAGACGGACTACGACGAGCATCGCCCGAGTCTGTTCCTGAACATTTGTCGCCGGAGAGAGAGGGCAGCTGAGCACGAGATAGCTGAACGAACAACAAAAGGTGGTGGCGGGATCCAGTAGGAAGGCTGTACCGCCCGCTGTCTGTCTGTCAGTAAACGGCGTGAACTCTAAGCATCTTGGAGCCAATTCCATGTGGAGAGCTGAAGCGAAAAGAAAAGACCGGTCGTGCCACCTGAGAAGAGAGACAGCGCATGATATTTGCATTGGGCTGTAAGTTGGTGGCAGTCTCGGCAGTGGCGAGTGGTATCTTCTCACAAGCCACGACATCCTTTACTTAGATACTCCTGCATACAACAACGTACTCCTGCGCACTGCGCACAACTGCAATTGTGCTGTCGCGGCCGCCGAGAGTGGGAAGATTAGTGGGGTCAGTGGGCCACAAGGACACGGGCCGGGTCTAGTGTTTGTGGAGGGCAGGGTCTTGGGCGAGGATCAGCGCGATCCAGAACTATCTTTCATCGGTCTATTCCTTCCTGCCCTGCCTTGAGCGAGCACTGTGAGCCGACCGACCACCCACGCACCCACGGCCGGCCTTCAAGCATCGGTCGCAGCACGTCTGAGCACCCCCCAAGGATCAAGCATCCTGTTTGCCTGTCTGTCCATCCTCGCCGAGATTGTAGCATATTCTCTCTTGTCTCGCCTTGCCTTGCTTTGCCTTACAGCACTCACCAAACACTCTAGTCACAACTGTTGCTCTGTTCATTCCTTGCTTGTCAGCTGAGCCTTCGCGACATACTTTCCACCTCGCCTCCACCTACCTACTAACTAACTTACGCCCTCGCCTACCTTACCCAAACTTGCTCTTCCACCCAATGCTCGCCCTGCGCTGATATGGCCTGCGACCCTCCTTCGACGGCCACTACCAACACCCAGGCTACGGCCTCCTCGTGTCACCTCCAATCAACCCATAGCCGTTTATCGCGACAACCTTCTGTCTATCCCGCACCCTCAAACACATACCCAAACGGCACATGCGCCTCACGAGGCTTACCCAGTCGTTGCGACGCTTCAAGATGCGCATACCAATCCGAGAACAGCTCGCCCTCCTCATACTCACCTCCGCCCTCTTCGGCATTGCTGTCATTTCAGTAGCAACATGGATCACAAACCACGCCTTTGTCCTGAATGTTCGCTCTGCGCGTCTCTCTCTCGCGGCCTCGCTCAAGGCTGCCCAGTTGACCTCCAACCTGGATATCATGCGCACCTCCGCCGGCTTCATCTCTACTCGTGTCATTGTGCAAGCCGCCCTGAATCGGTACAATCAGCAGTCTAACAACACTGAAGAAAACTGGACGAGGGCGCGTGCAGACATGGCTTCTGCTGTCGGCGGTGGAGGCTCGATTGGACAAGCCTTGCTCCTCCAGTCCATGGTGTTTCCCAAAAATGATACAGGCGTGGCCGGCCCGTTCAGCGTTCTCAACACGACGAGTAGTATGTGGAACCACACGCTGGAACTCCCTACCCGCAATGCGGACGGGACGCCTGTCTATCTCGGCGACGAAGGCCTGGGATATCCCCCCGCTCTATATCCAAATTTTACCTACTTCTCGGAGGCTTACAACGAGACTTACAGGTCTGCTGCTGTTCGAACCAACGGCATCGAGCTCAGATATGATTCGCCGCCTCTTTTGCTCGGACCGTGGCAGGTCAACGGCTCTTTCTCGCTTGTTTCGCTCACTATGCCCATAGTTAACAACACTTCCGCCGTTGATGTACTTGGATGGTTGACGGTTGTCATGAATGCAAGACTCATCTCGCAGGTCATGCAGAGTACTGAAGGGCTGGGCGATACTGGACAGACTGTGATAGTCGGCCCAGCAGACGGCGCCAACCTCTTCGCCCCCGGAGCACTCAGCGCAAGTTCAGTCACAGCTGGAAACGTTAAGTACGTGTTGCCGCCCATGGCCAATGTTACCAACAGGCGCCAGGAAGAGCGGAACTCGGCCCAACACAAGCCTTTTGAAACTTCGGAGTATCCCGCGATACAACATGCTCTCAGGCTTGATAGTGGAGAATCTGATATGTCTGGCTCATTGATCTCGACCCACAACGAGTATGGCGATGCTGTCTCTGTTGGCTACGCCATACCTCGGGTCGACTTGGTGAATTGGGTGGTATTGGTGGAGCAAGCCAAAAGTGAGGTTTGGGAGCCTATCAACCACTTACGCGATATCCTGATTGCTTGCATATTCGCAACGGCCGGATTTCTCGCCATCCTCGCGTGGCCTCTGGCTCATTTCGCGGTAATGCCCATCAGAAGGCTCCAAGCAGCGGCCCTTAGGTCCGTCGAGCCACCCAATTCGCACCCTAGCAGGTCAAGTTTTGAGTCGTTCGGTTCCATGCCACATCATGACGGACCCAATGACGGCGATGGTGATGGAGACGGAGGTCAGGTCATAATTCATGAAGAGGTGGCGCGCAAAGAAGGCTGGAACATCATTGCACGGTGGAAGACTAGGCATGGAGACCGCGAAGCTCGCAATAGGGAGCGAAAGAAGCGGCAATTTCGCATCCCTGGGAAAGTCAGGCAGCGCAAGCACTGGATCAAAGACGAGCTATCAGATCTTACCGAGACATTCAATGAGATGTCTGATGAACTGATGATGCAATATGAGAAATTGGAGGAGCGCGTGCAGCAAAGGACTGCAGAGCTGGAATTGAGCAAGAAAGCGGCCGAGGCGGCAAACGAAAGCAAGACGCTCTTCATCGCCAACATCTCACACGAGCTGAAAACACCCCTGAACGGCATCATGGGAATGTGTGCAGTCTGTATGCAGGAAGATGACCCACAACGACTGAAACGTTCCCTCGGCATTATCTACAAAAGCGGCGACCTCTTACTCAACCTTCTCACCGATCTACTTACCTTCAGCAAGAACCAAGTGGGCCACCATATATCACTGGACGAGAAAGAATTCCGACTGCGGGACATCTCATCGCAGGTTGTGGCCATTTTCGACAAACAAGCGACTGAAGGCCAGATCAACCTCAGAGTAGAGTTCCAAGGAGTTCCAGAAATCAGCTACAAGTCCGAAGCAGGCACAATTGCAGAACCATCAGACTTCGGACCTGAAGGAACTGGAAGGATCAAAGACATGGTTCTCTGGGGTGACACTCATCGAATCTTGCAAGTTGTCATCAACCTGGTCTCGAACTCGCTCAAGTTCACCCCCGTTGGCGGCACCGTCGTATTGAAAATCAGATGTTTGCCTGGACTTCCAGACGTAGTGTCGCGTAGGAGCTCCATGCAGTCGCGGAATTCGAGGCCTTCTAGGAAACGGACCTCCAGACATAAGGGCTCCGAAGTTACGATCTCTGACACTGGCCACACACAACTCAAAGACAGGCCGTTCGTGAACTTGAATGAGCGACCTCCTTCGCCGCCACCTGGGCGATATTTGAACTTCGAGTTTGAGGTGCAGGACTCTGGGCCCGGCATCCCAGAAAACATGCAAAGCAAGATCTTCGAGCCATTTGTACAAGCTGATCTCGGGTTGAGCAAGAAGTATGGTGGTACTGGGTTAGGCTTGAGCATTTGCTCGCAGCTGGCTGGCCTCATGCGCGGGACTATGTCCATTCGATCGACCGTCGGCGAAGGGAGCACCTTCACCTTGAAGATCCCGCTACGGCACATTCAAACCCGTGCCGACTCCAACGCGAGCTCCAGCATTGATCTCCACGATAACATACGTCGGGCAGTCACTGTCGAGGATGGAGGCGACCGAAATCTGAAACGCCATAGCTGCTTGCATGTTGAGGAAAGCCACGTTGACAGCAAGATTCAAGCACAAGAACCCGACGGAGCAGCCACGCCCACCCGCTCAACCGACCCTCAACCGCGTCTTGTCGGTCTATCCCAGCCTTTCTTCGCAACATCGCAGCCACTTGAGTCTCCAGGATCCCAACCAGCCGCCATGCAGCAAATCACCGCCCAAGCAACGGACCCAAGCAGCATCTCAGCCGGGCGCATCCGCGTCCTCGTCGCAGAAGACAATAAAACAAACCAAGAAGTCGTCCTGCGCATGCTCAAGCTGGAAGAAATTTACGACGTCACCGTCGCCCGCGACGGCCAGGAAGCGCTCGATCTCGTCAAGGAATCCATGCACAGCAACGCCGCACCTTACAACCTCGTGCTCATGGACGTTCAGATGCCCACAATGGACGGCCTGCAATCGACCCGGCTGATACGCGAAATCGGCTACCGGGCTCCAATTGTCGCTCTAACCGCTTTCAGCGAAGAAAGCAATATCCGCGATTGCCTGGACAGCGGTATGGACTTTTTCCTGAGCAAGCCCATCCGGCGGCCGCAACTGAAGAAAGTACTGAAAGATTATTGTGCGCC
>Ga0265797_10000454_pt1 | contig 75216 bp, 70 predicted proteins | sample P2T30metagenome_FD_192433 | JGI IMG/M metagenome (GOLD analysis project Ga0265797, IMG submission 192433) | Plant litter microbial communities from East Loma Ridge, Irvine, California - P2 T30 | ecosystem: Environmental > Terrestrial > Plant litter > Unclassified | place: USA: California...
GTATGTACAACTCCTGTATTGCTTAGATAGATGAATCGAACTCACAGAGTTGTGATGTGGCGTTTAGATTCCGCTGGTTCTGTTAGGCATCCCACGAAAACCTTTTTTCAAGCGTTAGGCGCGAACGTTACATAGTTACCGTCCGTCAACTCATCCTTTAGCATACACTATACTGCTATGCCCGCATCGTCTGCTTCATCCCGTGTGTCTCAAGCCGTCAAGCTTCTCGACATATACAACAAGATGGTAGAGAAGGATGATGGAGATATTGATGTGGGAACGGAGGCGGAATACGAGGAATTGTTGAAGAGTGTCGGTTCTTTGGATGTGCTGAGAAGGAGGAGGGAGAAAAAGGTATGATCGCGGAGAAGGGTTGAGATCCAAAGGCTGACTGGTATCAGCTTCTTGTAGAAGCTACACTGGCTCGTGCTGTCGCCGAGACTGCTCTGAAGGAATCGGAAGCTGCCAGGAAGAAAGAAGCAGCTGTGAGTTACTATTATCTAGGAGCTGTTCTGAGCCGAGCTGATGCTATGCACAGGCTGCTGCTGCACTGAAAAAGGTCAGTAGAAGGTCACAGCAAGCTTAGCTATTGGATTGACGGTAGCAGAACCAGGATGACGAACTCAAGGAATTGAGATTACGATACCAAGAGTTTAAAAGGAAGGCAAGGGACGAAGTGAGCTATTCAACTATTTTGTGCCTAAGCTCACATTGCTGATCTCACAGGTAGACGAAAGGATCAAGCAGGATGAGGAGCATAGGCGAAATCTGGACAGCTCGGAGACTGGAGAAGAGAGATAAGAAGTACTGCGGCTCGAAGCGCCTCCATATCACGAATGCAGCGATCACAGATCTCGTCTGTCATTCATATGCGTACCCCCGGATCGTGGAACTTCTAACCAGCTTCGAGCGTGGATACAGGAGTGGGTATCAGGTCTTCAAGATCTGTAGCAGGAGCGAACCTAGAACGTAAATCCGGGGCTTTATGTAATCCATACTCAAGGCTACGGAAGTATTCGAGTATTTCTTTGCATATGACGTCCGGCGTCGGGATTCGCAAATGTTTCCAATCCGTCATCGTCATCCAGCTGGACAGCGAGACGGACGCTTCATGCTCAGACCACCTAGTCCTGCCCGACATCTCACTCATGTTTCGCTTGGGGTGCAGGAACGGGTCAACGCTGATGCTACCAGACTTATCCACCTGGCTTGCGCTGCGGTAAACGTCAAGTATCAAGACGGCTGACAATATCTGACTATTGTCGAAAGTGGCCCAGTCATGTGTTATGATCTAATCAAGCTGATCTAGCTCGAATGAATGCTGGTTCAGATCAACGTTCTGCCCTTCCTTATCCACGACGCCGCTCACAGACGCAGATGGCTCACTTCACCTTCACATTTTCCTTGTCTTTATGCCAGTATGTGAACTATCTGGCCTCAGGTACGGCAGCCTCAAACTTGCGTCATTACCGTTGGCACTTTGACGAATGAGATTCAGTTCTGCTACCCCGGCGAGGCAATGGCAAAGATCCACTATACCGCCTACTGGGTGATACTCTGGAGTCAGAAGATCTCTCGTACTAGCTCAAGAAGCATAGTGTAGCTATTTATCAGTTCCCAAATCTGCACTGACCCCGCGAGCTCACCGTGTGAGCCATCCGCTATCTGTAATTAACTGATTGAAGCTCAACCTCTCGATCTTTGTCTGGCGCGTAGAGCTCTTTACCTCCAGCCTCAGTGTGTGTGCAGTCCACATAGTCCTCTCTTCCACTTCCGCGAGTCTCAGACCAAATGCTTTGTATCGAAGCGATAATGGGCAGCCACTCCTCGATCCGCCGACCTTGCTATGTCTTGTCGAGCGTAGTGAGTTCTTGTATACTGGATAGCCATATGCTTTTAGTTACAGCCATCTGGTTTGACTACCGGCCATTTTCCAGACACGAAATTATAGATACAGCGTTTCTTGGCCGCTCTGGGGATTCGACGCCTTGCCTTGTCGCAATCTAGCCAAACGGTGCAGCCATAATGGCACTGGCATGTCGTAATACGAATTCAGTTCCCCTCAGCAGTTGAGTCGAGCTTCCCCGCCAAACAAGATCTGTCTGGTACTCGCGACTCAGACAATACGATCGATTGGCATTGAAAGAAGAGATCTGGGGTGGGACGACCCCTGAGCCACTTATGTAGAAAGGAGAGACGTGACTTCGTCAATGCCGGATTGTTGGTAGCGAAACTTGCCAGCGGATATCGGATATTACATCCATCATCGTCAATCGTGTTCGCGAAAGCTATGACTGACAGAGCTGATAAATGGAATGACATCGCTTCTTCCGCCTTTGTGACCTAAATTGCTACGAAATTCGTAAATTCGCAATTGAGCAATGCGGCGGGATCTGCGCACGAGTAGCCCAATCGTAGCACATGCTCAAGATGGTTTCGATCATCACACCTCGCCATGCTCATATGCGGTGAGTGGCTCGGTCCCAAAGCATGACCATCAGAGAGCTGATAGGCCGTGGTCTGAGGTGAGGGTTGTGGATGCGACTCACACTTGTCTCACAGATCAACCGTTGTGGAATCTTCTCCATTTGTCGCGCTGGTTCCACTCTTGGCCACCGAGATTAGTCAGTGCATACATCATGTCTCGCTCGGTCTTCAAGAGGTCGGAGGTCCCTCAAATCCCACCCCGAATAGGCCAGAATCTGAATCCAGACAGGTCTTGGTTGTAAAAATAGGTAGCCGCAGGTAGCCAATGATCAATTCTCACTCGATGCATGGGTATATATGGCCTTACGGTCTATACAGTCATTCTTGCAGCCGGGGTTGATCAGTTCCCATGTTCTATATCCGGTCTTGCATGGCTGAGTACAGGTCGGATATCATGCCTGTATATGTAAATTGTTGAACTTGATTGTATAGCAGCCAGGTTGGTCGTACGCCAGAAAATGTCACGTAGCGTTCAGGCCAGGTATCGAATCACTTTAAATGCTTAGGCATCTCTAGGGCCACTTTCTACATGAGTCAGATGCGTTATAGCATGGCTGGCCAGCTTTCACAGATATGACTTTGACCGAACGAGAAGCCCGACAGATGTTTGAAAAAGAATTCTCCCGCGAGCCCCCGCACAGAGCCAAAACGACGAATCGCTGACGGTGCGTGTATATCAAGCGGTCATACCCCAAAAACTACGACCAGACACAGCACCGTCAACGTCAGGTATCAGTGGATTACCTGGCCGAGAAGTTCATGGCTAGGCCAACACTTGTGCCGGTGTCTTCGTCGGAGTGAAGCCTCCTATCCGTTGCTGACTGGGATTATCGTATTCAGGTAGTACATCAGCTCTTGGCCAGCAGGATTGGTGTCCCTTGGTCTACATCTCACAATTTAGAGTGAAGAACTACGAGTGATGCCTGGAATTGACATGTGATGCATAACAGGCCTTGACGCCGTGAGAGATATGTCAAGAACGAGTGCGTTGTTACTCCACCCTGAGTGCCAAGGGTGAAGACGAGGCGAGGCCAGATCGCGAGGTCTATTGATCGACAAGCGCAGTGTCGTTTTACCGGCTGACAGCGAGGCTCATACAATGCAGTACGTGCATAACAGTCTGTAGCTGTGTATGGCGGCCTTCCACAGTGATTGGCGGAATCCAATTTTGCGGAACTTTCGTCGCGTCCGAAAAAACCGGATGTCATGGGTCCAGATTCGCTGAACTACGAGCGGACGCCGCGAGTGAGAAGAGCGCAAGAAGTCACTGAATTGGGAGTTGCTTCTATCTGACCCGCTTAACCAATGTCGAATGCTCGTACTATATCAAATCAGATGTAACGTAATAACGCGTCGGGAGGTCATACCCGCGTCAATCTTGTCAACCTATTTATACACCTGCTTCTTTTGTGTTCCTTTGGACGCCAACAGACGACCCCGGCCACTATACACGCTATGCAGGACTGTATATCAACATCTTGACCGGGGCCACTTCTTTTGGGGGCTCGCAGTCTGAGTGATGGGTTTTGTGCTGAACGGGAATGAAATTGGTAAATGCCTGAATCGTCGGGACAGTGGCATGTTCATAATGTCTCCGGAGGTTTTCGCGATACCGCCCAGTAGGATTCAACTATTGCATTATCACCAGTAAGCTTGGTTTTGTCACAATTATATCTGCTCTTTCTGGCCATGCATCCGCTATGCAAGGACATTTGACTGAGATGTGGATAGCTGTCGATAGCCCATATGCCCAGAGCTCTCTCTAAACTACTCTTCCTTGAGTCTACAACGTGACCCGTCGCCTATCAGCCCAGGGCGACCATGTATAAAAGTCTGAGACCCAGGTCGGATTGAGAGAAGCTACCACTTAGCATCCAATGAAATTCGGGACCAATAAGAGACTGTATGGTACGATGCCGGTCCCGTTTGTCACGAGTAGTATTGTAATTTCTGCCCTTAGGAGTATCGCCATGATCAAGGCTGCCGACAAGACCTATATGAGAGGCCAAACGTCTTAATCAGCGCCCGAATGTAAGACTTTGACCTGCAGTCGGCGTAAGGAGGCCTCAGCGTCACTCCTACTTATCACCTGCCCCACTGGTCAGGGCTTGCAGCTCGATCAGCCGCTCGCTGACCGTAGTCGTACACTATATACAGGTAATTCATCAGCTATGGGTCAGCCTTGCTTCAACGTAGGTGAAAGACTATTTCATTTGGGCGCTGAAACTGACTGACAGCCAATGGGGAAAGGCGGTGCTGAACAAGACTGATATTTTGGTAGACACACCATGCACAACCCCCTTGCCTCAGCAGACATAGACTGAGTTGAGCGATTGAAAGGCTGCGTTCATGTATGGTACCAATCATAGATCCATCAAAAGACCTCGACCCGTTAGTCAATTCACCACAATGATTGAGGTGAGTAAGTTCAATTGTCAGATGCTATTGTTGGCTAATTATCTTGGTTGAACCAGAAATCATTATCCAAGCGGTCTCTAGCTGGAGCAGGTAGATGCACAACCTGTACTCACCTCCCTTCTCATATGCATTGTCAGCCGGATGGCAAGGTATAGTCGTAGACGTGCGATGAGAAGGAGGACGTGAGAGGATGATTCAGTCAGTGATTGACGCTCTGGTCGTGACTGCCTCTCCAGATCGTGAGGCCGCCCTCCCCTAGCGGTGCGTAACAGCGTCTGGACTCTGAGAATCCATGCGCTTTGTATTCTAGCTCGTTATGAACGGCCCTATCCATCGCGAGAAACGCGTACAAGCATGCTCGCCCACATGAATGAGCGATGCTACCCATCACTTGGCGCGGGCACCCGACCGTGACAATCGTCGACAACTGTAAAAGCATGCTATGGTCACTTTCTTCGGTGAATTCATGACACCCAAGTCCGCAAGTGTCCACCCTTTCATCACGCACTGCAGTCCGAGCAGTCCACCTCGGCGTCTACAACAGCTTCGGTATCATCTCGAGAGGCTTCACGTCTGCATCGACCTGTAATATCCGAGAAGCGGGAAATCGTTGAGGTACAAAGTTGAAGATGTGGAGTAGTTGGAGGGGATACTGCTGGCTCTGATTCGTGGGCATTGATGGAGAGGTATATATAGGTGGACCCAGTATTGACACCGCATCTTGTGTTTGAGTTGTTTGTCAGAGCGAAATTCGATTGAGCAGAATCAGATATTTTTCGCCCCCAGGGTCAGCATAATGCGAGTATCTTGCCAACCATACGGCGCAGCTTGGGTTATAGAGTTTTACTGAGTTGTTCAAGTCTAGGGCCACTTTTCACAACACTTCGTTGGATTGTACATGGCCAGTGCCCAATTTTACGATGGCTAACTGAAGGGGAGGGAAAGCGGGCCGGCAGCGTGGGATAAATGTCGGTCACATTGATAAACCTGTGGCGCGCGTTTACCTTTCTTACTCGAGGTAGGCCGTCGACGAGGTGGTCATCGATCTGGAAGAGAGCCAGTCAGTCTCTAGGTGTTCAGGGGAGAAGTGAGTCCGCGAAAGGCAGGTGTCAAAGTGGGTCAAAAGTAGGGTCATCGTCGAATTTGGAGGTTGGTCAATCTCTGACTTGGCGTGATACCCAAGATTCATGGTGAGGGGTGCCGATACCAGTAGCAGAATAGGCCGGTCTAGCCGCTGAGTCTGAGCGGAGAAGTGGGGAGAGGAGGAAACAACGGGAGCCGAGGTTGGGTGGTAAGGGGAAGATGTGATTTCGAAGGGACTGAGTATCAATATATGACTACTTTATGGGCGGCGCCTGAGAGTGGACAGATGTGACTCGGAGGTTCGGAGACCCATAAAAGGAGGTGGCATTGCCAGAAGAAGGATCCAAGGAACGATTGTCGGTGACAATCGAGCTAAAGGCCTGAACGAAAGATGAAGGAGGGATGCCCCCTGGACGAGGGACCAATTTCCGTTGATGCTTTCGCAGTTATGTCTAGCTGTTGCAGTCACTCATTGCTTCTCCTACGCCTTTCCAAGTCATGCCGGCTTGTGCGCGACTCTGGCCAAGAGCCTTGGTTGATTTTTTCGTCTTTTGGTTGCGACTTGAAATGACCACAAAACCCTCCTCCCTGTTACTTTACCTGCTCTCATCTGGGGACCAGGAATGCTCTGACATTATCACTTCATCGCGCCCTCGACATCGTTTTCACCGAAACCGTTATATCGATTTATGCCTCGCATCTGCTATCTCCCAATCTCGAAATCGAAGTGGTGACTGGCATGAAGTTCTGGTTCTTCTTCTTCGTTTGAACATGGTCCGATCCTCCGATACCCAGGTCCTTCCTGATCTTCTTCTCGGTTGTAATTCTGCATCCTCGACATGTCAGTTCAGGTCAAGCCCAGGTCGCCTTTTCTGGACTCGCTTACCTTCCGAGACCATTTCGTAATCAGCTAGCTGGTCGATGACACGACGCCCAGATTGTAGTTCTGCATGCATGTGATCGCGACCATAGCATAGCAACGAGAGACTCGAAGACTACACTCGTCCCAACGCTCTGATTAGCTAAACATCTACCCCCTCCCACCTATATCTGGGTTCGCTTCATGACATGTAGCTCTATCATCAGTTGCCACCTGACCACCTGACAAAACCAATTCACCTTAAGCGAAGACAGTTCTTCCCTGTGCCTGGCAATGTTCTCTGCCGATGAGCAATATATGATGTGATACGGAAAGCAAACATGACTCACATATTTGCAACGACTTCATATGGAATGTCAACTGGATCGTGCAGGTGGGCGACAGGACTCGATCTGCGGAAACAAAGACTGCGCATCAGTAAATACAACTCATGGACAGGAGCTGACTTACCTCGAAGATTATTTCGCGAACGTCGATATCAGGATCGAAAGGGCAAGCTGATATCCCAGCTGGAGTAGTGGGGAGTCCTGCCTGATAAGTCCTGATGGTATCGAGTAGTGTTGATGGAACTAACATGGTCGACCCTAAGGCACCCAAATGAAAGCGAGTCCAAGTCAAAGTAATAGTCTAATTAAGGTATTGCAGACCTGTTTCGACATCAAGATGGATCACGCCGCGATACGCCATCAGATTAGTGCCTAATCAGGACCAGGAGTCCCAATTGAAACGGAGATGGTCAAAATGGGATGGAGTGCGGTACTGGGAGAACCGCGAGTTGATTGTTGATCATCTTTTATTGTTCATTGTTGATTGTTGGAATTCTTTTAGCTGAGGCAGAGGGATGATACAAGAGAGGCCATGTCGTTATAGCGATAGGTCGGTAGAGGGAACAGCTGCGTCGCACGAAGTACAGCTTTTGAAGTGAACGACCACGATTGGAGGCTGAGAGAGTGAGACTATCGAGTCGATGCGATTTCGTGTAGGTGGCATCGGGAGTGGTAATGTCGGGCGAGAAGATATACGCGATACTGATGGGATCGTCGAAGAGGGGCCAAGGTGGAGTCACGTAAAAATGAAGGATGAGAGAAAGATGGTAGAGCGGGAAGATTCGTCTTGCTGTGTATAGCATCTGGAACCAGAGCGAGGCTCAGCTACGTACGTGGTGGATAGAGAGAGAGAAGAGGGGAGGAAAGGGGTTGTAAGCAAATCAAGTGGGAGTTCTCCGGGATCTGTGGGGCGCGATCAAGGTAGGTCAGCGCGGCCAGCTTCAGTCGCCCTAGACAAGGTCGAATAGAGAACAAGGCGGAAGCTGAGCAGATGACAGAAATAGTCAAGACTGTCAGTAAAGCCACAGGGCCCATCGGGGAGTCTGATTTCAATTCACGACATTGGGAAATCCTCGATTGGGTTGTAGTTGCGCAATGTATTCATTGTAGTGGTCCAACATCGCGTTCTGTGACAGTCGTCGATAATCGTTGTACTATCATCAGCTTCATGATCATGTAGGAGCCTCGCGATCGAAGACACTGGGCGTCAATTAGCAAGTGGGGAAGTGGGTGAGGGGATCTTCGAGGTAAGAGGGGTAGCCAGATGATAGCTGACGTTCTAAGTGGCGATCAGGTATAGGTAGCGGTTGGAATAGACCAGGTATGAGAAACGAACGACGTTAAGGGTTGCGGATTGAGGATAGGTATGATGCTGAGTCGAGTGTGTCACGCAGGCTTTCAATCTCACACGAGTGATACCCACAAGAAGAAGACTCGATGAGATGGGGAGGAAGAGCAGGTGGATGCGGGAGGAGCCGGTGGAAGGATGGACAGAGCTTGCGAGCGATATGGTGGTAGGTGACCAAAGACAAGGGCAGACGAGTCACTCACCACAAGAACATGATCCCCTTCATCCCCGATCTGACCACTCGTTCCTCCATTCATGCCCAGCATGTCCTCCACTCTAAGCCAGCTCGATACCCCCAGAGTCTTACACGACTCGCCTGGATAGAGTAATCGTCGTCGGACTGATGGTCGGTATCGTATCGTGGAAATCAGAGTCGAATGTATTCAGCTGTCGATCCTCTAGATCACAATCAGCAGGCCTGATCAATGGGAACATGCTCTGGCGAGGAGTCTCCAGGTCGATGATAGATTCAAGTATTGCCACCTTTGGCCTTGGTCCGGTCACTAGTACTTTTCATCCTCTTACATCCGTGGACGGAAAGAGTCTTGTCGCTACGACATCGAACGTATCGAGTCGAGGAGGCGTGGATCGTGTGTCGTTTATGGCTTTGTCCACGAGGGTGAATGTTAGTCATCAATCGTGGTGGAGCATGCGATGTCGACGATTGTGAGGAATGAGTGGGGTAGTGATGTCATCCATTAACTATATAGTCAGTATTGCTTTCGAACGAAGCAGGGGACCGGGGTGGAGAAGAAGGAAAGGAGGGCGAATGAGAGGGTGGACACGAAACGAACAAGGAAAGCAGGAGGAAGGTGATGATATCCATAGTAAGGTATATGGGTCTCAAAGGACGACACGATTCCACCTAGTATGAACCAGACGATAACAAAATATGAGGAATAAGTTCCTAAACAATGGTTCACGCAACTCCGCCCTAGACTAGACCGAAGGAGGGACAGTAGGAACGAGTGAACGTAGAAATAGAGGTGAGTCGAGGGATAAGAGGGGCAAGGACAGAGAAAGGACTAGGGATCGACTTTTGGGGAGGTGAATCAGATCACATCTGTGCGTGAGGCATGATTTCGAATCCGGCACGGATGTCCCCCTATCATCAAGACGATGGATAAGTACCAAGACGTCCGCCATGACTGCAACCTGCGCTGTGGGTGACGCTGCACGCGTAGTGCGCAGGTAGGAAGGTAGGTGATATAGGCGATGACGCGGGGATGGCAGGGCGAAGCAAAGGGGTCAAGTAAGGTGAATGATGTGAAGGGTTGGATGCAGTGATGGACGAAATAGTATACAGGAGGTGGGACGACGAGGGCGAAGGAAAGATCGGGAGGAGTGAAACTTGAGCTTACCAGCGTGGATCCAGAAGATCCTGGATATCTTGGTGTTCGCCTTGTCTAGAGCCCTAGCAGTACATGTCTAGAAAGTCACACTGAAAGCACCATGGAGGGTAGTTGCCGAGACGTGAAAGTATGCCGTGCCGTGCTGTCTTGTTTGTATACCGTCTCATTCATCATCCTTCTACCCGAGATCAAAGCCTATCCTGTCAGCACCGAGGCACCCGATGTATACCAGATCGACCGAGTCAGAGGGGTGCGAACAGGAACAGATGATGCCCATACGATCGCGAGACCGTGGGCAATAGATTTACCTTGCGTTATATCATATCGTGATATGGTCTCCCACATCATCTTAGCACGAGTGTGCGATACGAAGTTGAATGATTAGGAGATATCAATGACTAGGAGAAAGCAACTAGACATTGAATATCCTAATTGGGTAATAGTAAACAAAGTAGAAGACGCGTCGCGTCTAGATTACGTGGGGAATTGAGCGGAATGAGGCGGTGCCACATTGACTGTAGGCACGCGAGTAGATAGAAGATACCCAAATGACTCGTGTCTATTGTATCAGGTCACATGTCAAGAGGAAGAAGCGGGGCATTGAAGCGATCTGGTCTCAACGAGTGCTTGTATGTAGGGAGTCAAGCGAGCGGCATCCGCGAGAGGAGGCCGGTAGGTTCACCATCAGGGGTCATCTACTTTTGCGAGTAATCATGGTCAGTCGGACCCGCCTTGCGGACCAGCTACTAACGAAGTACTAAACCTCATCAGCTCATCGATCACCGGTATCGCTTATATCATACTGCGTGTGATATACAGATATGTATATGATACAAAAGCCCGGCCTCGCATAATGGTCAGTCTGGTCGCCATCGACAAGGATTCCAACCAATGTCGTCGAGAGATGGTATTAGCGGAACAGGTTGGAGACCGATGCAGGTCCAGATGCAGAGCAGATATGGGGCTGTACAGAGACTCCATTGCTGATGAGCATCGGCCTGAATGCTGGCCCTTCAGGGCTGATAGGTCGATTACTTTCCATCTAAACCTGGAATATTGAGGTGTCGGCCTCGACGATGACAGAAGGGAAAGGTATGGGGAGAAGGATGGTCTGGCTGTCGTATAAGTCGGTGATATACGAGCGGCGACACTTGACTATCTGTTCATGGGCTCGACCCTTTGAAAAAGGGTAACGCTTTGTCATGCAGGGACAATAGTATCGCTTAAATCATCACTTTCGGTGACGGGAGGCTCGATCATGGATTTACCAGTACCGTCAACTCCGGGATGGGTCAGGGTCAGATCCAGATTGGTTGAGAGCGAAGCATCGGTCGACTAGTGGCATTTGGATTTGGATTCCCGAGAACGACAAGATTAGAATAGAGGGAGAGCTTGGTATGCCGAGAAGGTGAAAAGCATGATTTACCAATTGTTCGATCTCTTCTTCTTCCTGACAGCTGTATGTCTTTCCGGTCGAAAGATCGCTCGCTCCTATTAGCCGCGTGAACAGGGCCACTTTTGCTGTCTATGTAGCGTGATCGTCGTCCTGTTACCCAGCAGATCGAGCGGCAGCAGAATTGAAGCGTACGCTCGTTGCCCAGACTTCTGTTACGACCCATTCTTCGGCGGATACCCCATACTAACATCATTAGCTGGGTCGTTATCCTCGGTTCCCATCTGGACTGTTCCTAGTCAAACTCAGCTTTGACTTGATCATCATCGTGAGCCACCCCATACCGTCTGTTCCTTGTGATCCTCGCTCCTTAGATGTAGCTTGGGCACTACCTTGACTTTGAATTGGTAAACATTGCGATACCGTTCATCATGCCCTCGCCATCGTTAGTATAGGTCTTCGATGGTTTGGATATTTAGCTCGGACAAGTAGGCTCCTATGAGAATCGCTTCTCAGGGAGGGTTTCAGACCGGGTGCCGGTCGCTCGTGGGATCCGGGACGAGCAGTACTTGTTTCTCGAATGGTGATATGTGGATCAGTCACGACTGGAGCTGTGATACCGGGCAAGTATCTGGGAAACTAATGTTGAAATAGTTTTGATGGAAGTGGGGTATAGCCATCGATCCATGTGGGGTCCATCAGATCTCAATGTGACGAGTGACGGCAGATACTGGGTCAGGATCAGGGGCATGAGTACAGCTAGTCATGGTCTTCGCGGTCAGACCGAGAGACAAGGTTATTGCCTGTTCCTCTCACTTCATCATCATCCCCACAGCATCAGCTCGATACTTACTGGGCTCACATCAAGTCTGACTGATCTTGCTATACGTGTATGGTACTGTATTCAGGTAGAGGAGCAGACTCGGGACTTGGATTGATCCTAGTTTAGCAGTTTAACCGTACAACTTTTCCTTTAAGCTTCTCCACTTCGTCATCCACATCCATTGTACGTTCATCCATTTACCGCCTGACTACTTCCACATACTGACATCCGTAGAGGCATAAGAGGATATGCTGAGACTGGAGCGAAGTCGCTAGGCATGGATCGCATAGCATCAGGAGACAATCCGACTGGAAGTACCATCCTGTGGTTTCCTCCTCAACCTCGCTCTGATCATGGCCTCTACCTCCCTGTATACCTCGCCACGCGTACCTCGCTAGCTTGGGCCACTTTAATCAGGGATCTCCAGGGCCATACCATGAGAGACTGGCCAGTAGAAGCAAAGGAGAGGTAGGAGTCACCGAACGCATCGCAACTCGGGAAGGATTAGAAGATCGGTGAGATGTCTCCTTTCGTCTCTCGGACGAAGCACTACGATACTGCAGCCTGCGACACGCTAAGACGGACCTCGATGATAACCTTTGATGGATCCATCATTATCTGGCCCCTCTCCTCCTTATCCACACATCAAGATATCGCTTCCTGCGAATTCCCCCAGAGGAGGATGTGACGATCTATAAGGAACAGAAGGGCTTGGGGGTTGATCGGTGTGCTGTCAGTGTTCACATCGTCTACGGGAGCAGGATAAACACGACTGGTCACCAGTGGTCTTTCTTGTGATGTTAGGGGAGCAGACGGGGGGAAATCATGTGCTTCACACAAAGGAGGGGATATGGATATGCCTTCGAATAAAAGGAACGGATCGGGATTGGTCCTCCTGTAAGTCAGGAGAATCGATCATGTACAGCAATTCGGAGTAGAAGCTGACTGATAGGATGTACAACTACTCTGGCCGATCGTCATCATCGAACTCCGATCAACCCCCTCCGAGGCTATGGCCGGGTTTTCATGAATCGACCTATGTCTTTCCGGTAATCTACCCGAGAGAAAATCCAAAATGGCTGTCCGCAATGTCCACATACACGTCTCTCTCCTCAGAAAGCAGTCCCTACCTGTTTGGGCGCACAATCCGACTCCATCCCAAGTATACCTCGCGTGACGAGACTCTCAAGACTACTCCAAGATCCGAACCCGATGACCACCGACTTTCTTCCATCCATCGCTTCATCGTCATTCGCAATGAACCACCTACTATCCTGACGAGCAGTTGGGTGCATCATCGCGATCGTATCGTGGTTGTGTATAGGGCAGAGCACGGAAGCGATCGATCTCCACATTTCGCGAATGCTCGAAGAAGTCAGAGGAACAATCGATCTTTCCCGACCTCCTCCTCTCCCATCGACATACCACCGACGGGGTGTTCTCGTCAATACCATCCTATATTGTCACGACGAGCCTATCGACCCAGCCCTCACCGGGTCACTCAATTCGGTCCCGTGGCGATATTGAGCGGTGCGCCAATATAGTGATCGGGTCGGAAAGAGGGAACATGCCCAAAATGGACACGCGACGCGGTCTTTTCAACTCTCCAATCCGATGTCCGAAAACCGCGCTTCCATTGCTAGGCTACTTCAGTACCCGTATCAGCGATGTCATGACTCATATCGAGCTCGCCTTATCGGGGCAACTAGAGCTACCACTTGATATGCAGACATCATATTCCCATCGTCACCGAAGTCCCACAGACGATTTTTAGATGTAATAAAGGCGAAAGCCGATTCACCAACGCTACCAAATTCAGTGGACAGTGTCGATGAAGAGGATTCGCGCTGGTCTGAGCCAGTCAAGAAAAGGAGATGAAGTTCTTGGACCAAGGATCGCAAGATCACCGCGCTGCGTACTATATGAGGTGTAGCACACACAATCACATACCATAGCTCACAGAACAAAATACTCAAAGACGCCAATGTATCCGCGATGTCCCGCATTACGCCTGATGCCACGCCTGAAAGTCGTCCAAGGCCTTGAACACCGCCTCGTCCTCCCATCCCTTCTCCAGAGCCTCCCGAACGAGCTTCGCTTGGGTGTCGGGACCTCCATACTGACGTCACTTTTGTTTTGATACGGAAGGAAAGACTCGCAAACTCACCAAGTGCATGTCCATGAATTTTGGGTACGGATAATCACTGCAAACGGACGCAATTAAAGCGGTAAACTGTGCTTCGGTTTTATCGGATTGTCCCGCTTGGATCTGGGTGTACCATCGCTTGATCGTTGGCCAGAGATTCTTCGTCATGGTCAACCTGTCACAGCACTCCATCGCCCTTCCAAAAGCCGAGTTCACCTGAAGAAGGTTGGCAACCCGCTCGCGATCTGTGGTGTTGATTCCCGGCTGATGGAACGTCGCCGGATTGAAGAAGACGCCATCGCCCTTCTTCAATTCTAGCTGTGACATACGTGGTGCAACGTAGTCGATGTATCCCTGCTCTTGCACAGCTATGTATCCTTTCTCGAATGTTTGCGAGTATGGCATGAACCGGGTCGGTCCTGTTTCCATTGGCATATCGGTATGTGCGATTGCCCATTGCAGGATCAGAAATTGTGATGCGGTCTGTTTAGCGAGGGGGAACTTTCGAATCTGATCAACAGGTTGATGGCTGACATCTGGATCTCAGTATGTAAATGTTTGATTGTGCCAAAGAGAAAGCTCACGGTAGTCGCGATGTATCGGCTGCTGCTCCCCACCCAAGAAGGTACCATTCAAACTACCGCTCATCTGATACGACGGTCCCAGCCACCCTTCACTGACCGCTGATCTGCTACTCAGCCCATAACACTATACCAGAGGCTCGACTCACAATACTTCGTTGCTGTAGTAATCCGCGAACGACTCCGGATCGGCCTTTGCATGCTTCTCAATGAAGGCGAAACCCCGCCTCGATGGCTTTCCATCTGCCTTGTCGGTTCTCGGATTCACCTTCATCGCAATCTCTTGGACCCGATCAATCAACTCTGTTGAATACATGTTGCGCATCACGCATACCCCTGGTCCAGTCAAGAGCGCTCTGTGAATCTCATCCATCACCGCATAGCGATCGGATGCGGACCTTTGAATCAGGGGAAGGACCGAAGCCGCATCATAAACGACCAGATTCTGTACAACATTCGCCGCCAAAGGGTACGCCGCAGGGTCGGTCTTCTGATCGCCTGAATCATTAATACCTTGCCTTTCATTTCGCTCACATATCGTCTTGAATCGCTCAAAATCGAGTGTAGTCAGGTCGTCAATGAGACGACTAGGGCTAGGTGTATGCGCGATGGTCATGATCAAGAGTTAGCGAAGAGACCATGCTTATGCCGGCTCATTCCCTATTGTATTCAGCACGGTCGGCGCATTTGCGGTGTGATCGCGGGTCTATGTAGAATCTGCTGACGCTCCATGCTGACTCTCCAATAGGCTCCGCTCTGTTGTGCGCTCGGCAAGATTGACTGCCGAGTATATTTGTCCGAGGGTTTTGATCACCTTGCGTCGCCGCAGCGACCACCAGTTTGGCAAAACCATCGTTGCACATCGTCGCCGCAGAGACCACTGGTTTGACAATGCCCCTTGTTGCACACATGTATATTTCATTACCAATTGAACGCACGAGCTGGCGTCCAATTGGACAGCTCTTTGCTTGTTCTGCACACACGTGATAAGGCATCACGACCTGATCATCCAATTGCTGACATAAATGCGAAAATTGGGTTTCGGGCGGAAATTCCCACTGCGCCGAATCGAATGGTACAAATTGTACTGGAGGGTGATATACCCGTCTGAGGGTGGGATGTGTGTCGAGATCAAAACTTCTACGCAAGCATTTCATGCCGCTTCCCCGTTTAAAATTGACTGGGCTATCCAGAGCTGAAGATAGAACAAACTTGGTAGGGATGAAGTGCAAGATATAATCACAAAGCAAACTCACGGTAGACTGACACGTTAACGCGGGAGCAAATTTCTCACCTTGTCTTAAGCAGTGATATCTTCATGCATCAACTTACCACGCACATATGGGCAGAATCCGGTGGGAAATCCACAAAAGAGCGGTAAATAATTATCAGAACGGATGCAGATACGGTGTAAGTACGGTGTGGAAGACGTTGTTGAAGAAAAGCAAACTCACCGTCGCCTGACCCCTTGACGAGGGGGCAAACCTTGCCATTATCCCATGTCAAGTCCATTAGCGATCAGGGTGGTGAGCGTTGTCTTTAGGCCAACCCATGTCCAGCATGTCTACTGTCATGCCTAGAATGCAAATTGGAGGAAGAAGAGGCGTGAAGAATGTACTGGTTGATAACGTACGTTACCCTTATCATCTGATCGATCGATCTGGATTTTGTCAGCTGATCAACAGTTCGCTGGGCTGAACCTGTAGCTCGGCCTCGCCCAGCGCTGTCCCTCGATCTCAAGCTCGACGCTGTTCTGAAACGGCTTTATGCTACCAAGCACCACGCGGTTTCGCTGGTGACTCGCCTCCCAGGAATCGCACCTTTTCGAAACAACCGTACCTTTGCTTTGATAGTCCCGCTCTACAACATGGCGCCACGGATCGGTGAAAGAAGCTCATTTGCTTCAGTTTCGCTTCCAATCAGCTCTCGTTCAATCCCACGGAAAACACCTCTCTCCTGACCGAGCTCGACATTTCAAGGATATCACCAGATTGGCCCATCAGATAAGGATCGCACATAATGATCTTGTCGTTCCCAAACCCCTTTCTCCCCATTTCGCCATACTCCTTTGACGATGATCGCAGACAATTTCCTCCGACCAGCCTCAATCAGTCGGTGAGCCAGATTCAACGACATCTCGAATGAACATCCGCAAGACCCGACAACTGGAGGTACATATGTGATATTCTTCCGATTCCCCGCGGGACTCGGAACGGTCTGGACCGTGTCCTAGTACGAACTCGAGTCTGGCGCTCTTGACACTTGGCCGATACCACAGCTGGGGCATACCTCGTTCTGGCGACCTTCTATACTACGACACACCCCACGACACACTCCACGACACACCCCCTTAGGTCAAGCCGGGAGAGTATCCCATGAATATGTCCGACCATTCTTCGCCCAAAAGCGGATCGCTTTGTAGCCATCGGTATGGCCACGACAGCTAGTGTGAATTCTCTCCTCACAGACCGACAAGTCAGGGATACAGAATTGCAACCCAGGTGCGGCTCATCGGTCCTGTCCTCCTATCAGAACTGGACAGCCCAGCGTCTCGGGTCACAGGTACTCGATCTCGCCCATCAGCCCATCGTATACATCGGACACCCTCCGCCAACTGCCTACTAGACGTAATATAGCGAAAGTAATGTGGGGATGTAGCTGGCAGTGAGAAAGCCCAGGATAATAGGCAGGAACTAGCCGCGCACTCCGCTACCGACACATGCAAAAATGAGATCCGCACTCTCGACAATCATGACTTCGAGTCGGTGATGGTGCTTTGATACCTCTGCATCCAGGACAACGATCGACCTGGACACCTATACGGCCCTCATCATCGGCAATCCACGATTTGGCCGCGAACAACTCTGGCTGGCTGGCTTGCATATCCTCCTCTCGATGGCCCCGCAGTATTTACCGCCAATCACCACGATATTTTGGCTACAAATCTTGGCTACGAGCTCGATATCAATAAAGCTCCAGTCATCGGGCACTCAGTCATACCAGTGCATACGCGACTTACGGGTCACAAGAGTATGAGCTGCTGTTGACTCGTGTTGCCTGCGGTCGACAATGGCATCGCCCGAGGTTTAAGTTGTGTTTCACCGATCTCAATCTATCATTCAATGTACAATCTCGGAAGATCATGTCGTAATATACCTGGGGTTGATCTCGCTGTTCATAGTGGACGATACCGCGGCATATCATCCGCGCACGCTGGATCAGGAGTCGACTTGTGATCCGTACAGAATCTTTGGGGTGGAGTCACTTTTCATGGGCATTAAAGTGTAGGTCACAATCTGTCAGAGGGTATTGGATACGATCCTTCACATCCTCCCTTCTCTTATGTCGGGCAGGTTTGGTGCTCCCGGCGCGCCAAGATACCTTCGCCTTGACGGGAATCACCAGCTCTCTTAGATCGCTTCTTTCAAAAGAGAGCGCATCCAAATATGACGCAAAATACTTACACCGATCGAGTCCGGAGGTATTACTATACACACCTTTCTTCCTGTCTCTCATTGTTGAGGGTTCGGTTTCCCGTTACGAAGGATCCACTTGAGGCTGTTCGCTGTTCAATCAAAATCGATACTCCAGAGTGAAGAACACGTATTCCGAGAGGGCGAGAAACGATGTCTCATTACAGGAAATATTCGCGTTCGGTAAGACGATCGGACCGAGGACAATCCGTTGTTTCGATCTCAACCAATCTCACAATGGCTCGTTTGCCTATCGATCAGAGATGTGAAATACCTCAAAAGTATGGGTCTCTACCCTGCTACACTATAGGCAGCCGTTGAGGGAGATTCACTGGGTGAGCCATTTTTCGGACCAAAACTGCACCACACTGATTTCAGTTCATGCTTGGCCCTTGCTTCATAAACCTCTTACTTCATGCCGCATATGCTTTCCCTCGTGATGGGATACAATCAACGTACCTCCATTCGCTCCATTCGCTCCATACATCCGGCATGGTCAGGCGTATCTATAGCTGGATCTCCGGCTTCATGCAACTAGAATGGGGATGGGTAGTGCTCTCCCAATTCATGTATCTGTGGTCAGATGCGACGGTAATTGATAGAGGCCAGCGAGGAATTGGAGCTCGTTCTAATCGGCTATTGAAGGCCACTGAAACTTGGCGAGCAGTGAGTCAGAACCAAAAGTGACGAAGCTGGACATGATGCTTAGCCTCAGCTGAAATTTACAAAATGACCTCGAGAAATGACACTTTTGCTATAGGTATCACTGGTATGTAAAAAACCCCATAAGAATCTAGGCCTATAGTTCCGCTACTCGTGGCCCTGTATGGCAGGACGCCTAGGGCCGGCGGTGGCTACAAGAGCAAGGAGTGCACTTATCGATTGGGTTCAACGACCACTTTTGTGACCTGTTCCGCCAGGAGTCACTGGTCATGCTCATCGACTCACGCAGGCCAGTAAAGTGGCCCGGACCGTTCAGATACTGATTATTGGTGTCACTGCCACCGGGCTACAGAATTGCGGCTCCGCAGACATCTTCCGGTCGACGAGCAGTCGCCTGATATCGACACATTCACGTTAACCCTTACGATACGAGAAACGATTCCTCAGACATCGTGGACGTCAACGCAACCCGAGAGATGGCTCAGACTAGTGGTCTCTACGCCCAGAGTCGTCGATCATTATACACGGCGACTTGGGTCGAGTTCAACTTCAGGTTGTCGATCACAACATAGTCCAAAATTGAACGATACTCATTCTCTTTGGCGATACTCACAATACTTTTGCGTATGCGATCGTGATCTGACAACGAGGTTCCCACGGTCCACGTCCATGGAGTCTCATGCGTTCAGTCGTACGACTATGTCATCGATCCCGCGAGACAGTCGTCAAGATGGTATATGTTCAGCAAAGCACCCCGAGGCCAGATGACCCAGCCATGTCCTCGAAAGCGTAGAAGTGGAGCAACGAGACACAGGTCCGGTCAAAGCGCTCGCTACTGGGGGTGAGCTTGACTGAGCAGTATATTTGCAGTCTTTGTCCGGGAGATCTAGATGAGAATTAGGTGGTGACGATCTCTGGAATTCCGCCAGTTAGCCGGAACGATGCCTGCCTAGATTCACGCTCGTGGTCGAATCAGTAAAGGTCGCCAACAGATCGATATCGTGATTCAAATCAACGATGGCTAATACTATACGTTGTTAATGATGGATCCGATGGGAGAGCAGGCAGCGAATATGGAATAGTCCCTCTACCATTCTCACCAGCTTTCAAGATCAGATAAACCGAAAGGATCCTGCGGGCTCTAGTCGATTATATATGGAACGGAAAAGTTATGTATATAATTAAGGACGTGGAGATGAGGCCTGCAAATGCAAGGTGATGTGGCCGAGGTGTGGCACAGTTGTTGGAAGTATGCTGGCCGTTCAGTCTGGATTGGGTACCAAGCGGTGTTGGTGACCGGTCATAAGCTATACGGCATTGTGATCAATGACGAAAGAGGTCGCTGAAGCTGATTACAATATAAGAACAAGCTCGATGTGGGATGACGCAATTGTCAAGCAGCAGTCGCGCTAAGACGGACATCAACATGGGTTGCAAATACCCTCATATAATCTATCAGAATACTCGAATCACCACCATTTTCTGATCTCTCGGGCTGAACCACATCCGTCTCACTCTATACTCGAATGGTCGGCATAGCTTGGCACAGTCCTATACGACTGTCTTCCTCCTTAACTATAGGGTAATCAAGCAGTCCCGATAGTAGAGGTGAGTAGTCACTTCTGTCTACTGGCGGCGAAGATGGTGTAGGTGAGCTGTTGAGAACCGTGATAGTGACACAACTTCCCACTGACAGAGGACTGAGAATCCCCGCGTAGCATCGCGAGGTATCTGTTGTAGGAAGCAAGAATGTGTGGGGTCAGAGTATCGAAGTGACTGTGAGGTGAGTCGAAGGTTGGTACCATGACATGATTTAACCACTTATCAGCCACCTCGTTACCCGTCTATCCGATTGACAGTCCAGGTATTCTCATCTACTACCATATACTCAAGACCTCAAACAATCAGACAGTTCTCATTCACGGTATCAGGTAAACCCGAGACCAAATTCCCGGCAAATCAGCCGTGGACTTATATTGGGTTTTCCTCTCTGTCGGCCCAGCCGGAAGTCATACTTCCCATGAGGACACTATTCTTAGAGTCGCTATCATATGACCGATGTGAGAGCCGCAGTAGCTGAATCGAGGGACTTGTCAACGGTTGTGCTTTGTTGTTAACCGAGTCGGCAAATGATCTGTATCGGCATGAGATTGCTAAAAAGCTTGGCTTCGTCTCAGGTGGGATGCTTTCATAACGCCTACTTTTACTCTATCGTTCTCTCAGATAGAAGAAGTGAACAACATCTTGTAGATTGACCACATGCTTCGATGTATTGTGGATAGATCAGCGGGATTGCATGTCATCAGCACAGAATGCCGTTGCTAGTTTTAATCACTCTTGCATTCAGACGCGTCACTTGACATGCGGAAGTTTCCCTGAGACTGGATCATGAACGGCTACAGACTAGCTTGACAGCAACATCCTCAGCATGCATGCCTCTCTGTCACGCTCTTCACGTATACTCAGAGTCGCTCGTCCCCGCAAGGCGATTAGCATGCATGCTGCTCTTATATGGAATGGCGTAGCCGCAAGCATGTTTGGTGAGAGCAGAGCGGAATCAAACGCGTGACGCGGATAACGCGTTCCCTCCTCATATCTTGTTCGTTCATATACTCTATATGCTTTCCATCCACACCATCCTACTCGACATATGGCCCGCGGCCGCTACGACTGATACCCGGAATACCTTGCTCACTCACAAGCACTCGAGCGACAACAAGCAGGCTGCTTGGATGGCTTTTCGTATGCAGCTGTACACGTTGGCAATGATGAGTATCGAGTGATGACGCGTCCACGTCGACATGGTGAGTCTGCGAGTCGCCAACCAAAGTCGCTCTGCACTTCATACTGGGCTGATATGTAGCTCGATCCTAATTATCAAAGAGTCATCATGGTATCATTGCGAAGTAGATGATCCCGGCAGTCGGACCTGCAATGTTCGTTCGGCTCCCCTAACTTGCGCTCCGGTGATTAGCAAGGTTCCTGTCTGAGTCGCAAGTCGGTATCAACCTTGTATGGCCATGCTGATCATCAGTACCTTCTTCCCATACACCATATACCGGTCTGAAACACCGAACCGATTTGGTGGCACAATGAGTTGAGGTCGGCTTCGCAACTCATGCTACAACGAGAAAAGATTGAGACGCCAAGAAAAGATACGCCGGTGAGTCCATCCCAGTCTCTGAAGTCTCCACTGACGCTATAGCTCATCCGGTGGTTGTCCCTCTTATACATGCGTCGACTCAAGTCAGTATACGTATCCGTTTCGCGACTGCATCGATCTATCGAATCCCGTTCGTCGACTGGTCACCAGCAAATCACTGAGGCGCACGTCTGGCCAGTAAGTCAATACCTCCGTTGATTTCTGCTGACTTAGTAGCTCGCAAGTCACTCATCGAAGACATCGTTACGTTACGGCATCGCGTCTATTATTGTTCTGAAATCCCGAACTTGCTCAACATCATCACGCCCGACCAGTCGTCTCCACATCGTCTATGAGCCCTAACATCTCCCCGACTTCCTTGATGCGTTCTACGATCCACTCATTCCACAAGTACATCCTTCCTGCTGAACACCCTTCTACCAATGATCGTCGAGCTCTTCGGAACGTCGACTCAGCGCTTCATCTTGAACCAGCTATGCAACAACTCAAGTCCGCCGTCTTGACTGACCTCAACGTGAATGCGTCCTGAGAAATCCGTTGCGCCGATCCGCTCTGAGTTGTCCCGTGGAAGCTTTGTCGAACCATATCCAACGACTTTCGTGAAGAGGCGATCTCGAAGATGGGAAGAGTGTCGTCTCAAGGAGAAAGAAAGTCCAAAGGAGTTCTGACATGGTCTGGGTGCGAAGGGGTGCGAAGGCAACTGGAAAAGGTGCCGAGAGATGTCCGGCCAGAGCCGTTCTGTTTACCCGCCCGACTAGTTCCCGCACCACTGGGAAAGAGATCTTCTGAGTGTCATATACAGATGTTTCGTCGGACGGAGTGGACAAGAGGGTCAGTATCGGGTCCAAAATACCAACGATCGCCTCCGGAACGTGTTTATCGATATTGCACGAGGACCATCCGGTACTTCGTACAAAACACGATGTCTATGCCCGACTGGAATCAGAGAAAGTCATCCAGCCCCTTCGACATTTCGTATATTCGCGCGAGCTCGGAATAGCCCTCAGAGCAATGAGGGATTGTGTAAGAGTAGAAGGCCGAGTTATGGAGCCGGATCGGATCATGGGCCAGACATTCATCATGTGAATGACGTACAACGTAGGTTCTTCACTCAATACATTCAATTTGCTGACGCGCAGATATGAGCGCGGATGCTCAGTTACTTCAACCTACCACCGGCACAAGACCCGACAATGCGTGGACCCGATAAGAGACCTACCCGCGGTCTGCGGAGTTCCGGAAGCTCGAACAAGCCTTGAGACGCCGACTGCAAGATCCTGGAATAGCAACCGATTGGTCGGATAAGACAGCAGGCTGCCAATGTATAACACGGTGAAGTAAGCCAAGCATATGAAGTAGCTCTAAGAGAAGGAATGGAGATCATGGTGAACGCGGACATCGGGCAAGTAAGTCCTCGTGATCACAGTCCAAGCTATACTGATGACTCAGCAACTCGAACAAATCTTGGTCGCTCGTACTGCTACAAGTGACCTCTATGTGGACTTATGAGCGGCGACCGTAGCAGGCCGGAGTATGAAGCGAGGAAGTGTGAAAGATGAATGTGAGCATATCAGACCGTACGTCTCAGACGTGATCCCTTGACACTGATTGATCATTAGGTGATCACAGAAACTCTTATCTCTACAAAATATCGCTCATTTCGCACATGGCATCCGAGGAGTCCGGCAGTATCAGAGGTCAGGATGTCGAGTATCAGGGACCCGAACACATCGCTTGCTGCCAGAACATCACCAGGTATGGTTCAACTACCGAAGTCGAGCCTGGCTGACCAGAAGTTTATACGACTCAAATCCTTCCTCATCCGAACAACCGCGACGCGTCCGACCTCGGCGATAGGATGAGATAACGAGTGGGATTCCAATGAAAGAACGGGATCGAGTGAAATCGGTGCAATGATCATCTGCATTCAGCGGTACGTCATTTAGCTGTGAGTTTGGAATCAGCTGAACGACAAGCAAATGCGGCAAGCCCGCGATCTAACGATGGCCTGCTCATCCGATTTATCGGCGCTCAGACCTGATTAGGTGAAACTGCGAGCAGCTGAGCCGGCGAGGAATCACCGGAAGTTTCGATGTTCCAAGTCTAATCAGTTCAGGGGAAAAAGAGGGAAAAGGGGGTCGAAGACCGCAATGGGTATGTATGTTTTTGAACAACAAGGGAGACCGGTCTGACTGGAAGGATATCATGCCATGCTCTCATACTCCGTCTGTGACAATATTCTTCACGGGGATACATGGCCCAATAACGATGAGGGCGAGCATCTGGGCCATATTTGTATACATATTCACCAACTCTATCCAAAAACGAGGACCTATAAAGGTAAGGCCCTTTTCATCGCGTCTGATTTTGCTGACTATCGAGTATTCTTCAAGGTCATCTTGCTAGTGCTTTCAAGCCTGCGAGAAAGACCATCGGGACAAATCGTACACGCCAAGGAGACGGAACAAGTCAAGGAGCAGAGATCCTGCTCATCGTATCGGGCTTAAAGCTGGTCGGGCTGGGAGTATTTATAGCAAGTCCCTTGTCAACATCAATAGTGGCCTGGCTGACGTTCCAAGCACATCGGCGGTGGTGTCCACATGCTCTCGATGCTTGGATAAATACGTCTACGCGAGTGCTCATGAGGGACGATGAGGCAGAGGCTAAAGGCCGGTAAGGGTATGAGCACCGTCGAAAATAAAGGAATCGATGGGAAGAGGACCGATGGATAGACATGGGGATAGCCTCAGGCAGAATGAACTAGGTATGTTCCACTTTCGCAGTCGCGAATCGGCTTATCGCCAGGGAAAATCAACGTTCTCAGTCACTTCCTGTATACTCATCCAATAGCCAAGTTACCTGCCAGGCGAATGTGGGTCTGGCACTGGAAGATCGGAAAGCTTTCAACCAAATCGACGACGGTCGTCTCGAGCGGGTATGGTCTTCCCAGTCTGATTGCATTGGGATGAGCTAATGGTTCAGAGATATCGAGCATGATCAGATATCATACTCTGGAGCATCATTCGGCTTACCAATAACTCGGCGGCACGCAAATGCGATCGTCATTGTATCGTCCAGATCTATCAACTTCACAAGAACCATCAGAGGCGCGGAATTTACACTGTCCCCCGAGGAAACACCCCATACCAGCTGGACCGTCAGTCACACTGGTGCGATCATCCTTGAAACAAACGAAGCGTACAAGCGATCATTCCTGCCGACATCGAATTCACTTCCTCTGGTTAACTTCCGCGATGTCCTGATCGGTGCCAAGAGAAAAGCGATGGATATACCAATCTACGACTAACTTCAGCGATACAATTCACCACCGCTCTTTCTGCGACCTCGACAGCAGTACCCTAGCGCTATTAGATGTCGACAGTCCGCCTGATCATCGTACACTTCCTGGAGATTGGTCACTGGTCACATGCCCCATGCCCGGAGAGGGCCGCAAAGTCAACATCAGGAGCAAGCGGATGACCGGGACCATTCAAAGAACAAACGGGTCACGCGATTGTCGATGGCGGTACTGGCTATGAGAAGGGATGGTAAATTGGCTCTTAGACATGATCGCGCTTGACCACTAGATGGGTCAATTTGTCCGAGGGTCACGAGACAGACGACTTGATCATTGGTGGTCGCGGTGCACTACGAGACACGATCTAGATCGTCGATGCCATCGCCAATTAAGTCAATGCAGTCGTCAGAGTTGAGGTAGTTCCGCCAAATTCGTAAGACCGATCGAGATCCCGATGTATGTATGGGGAGAGCTGGTGCTGTATTCGATTTGTCGTCAAGACTTCACATCACAGGCAAAGAACGCCTATGGTACCAGACGTCACTGTTGCACACGATGACAATTGAGATGCTGGTCACGACCGCATATTGGGTGAAAGTCTAGGATCTCATTGCTTTGCTCCGCGTTTTCAAATTTCGAACATCAGTCAAAAAAACAATTGCGTGAAGTGGAACACCGAGGGAGGCCGTTGGGGCCTTTAACTATCAGAGGGTATCAGTGTGCTTGCGAATTATAGCTTGCAAGACACCAATATCATCATGGGGTTGGTGTCGGCATAGCGAGACATTTCCAAGTCGACCTTACTGCTGCGCTTGAGAATAAAAATTCTGTATGTGAATGGAATCTCTTGTGAGCGTTTCTAAGAGCCGAACGTCCTCGAATACTGGCTCTAACCTTGTTGTACCTTTGTGCAGACCTTGACAGTTCACGTGGACGGCAGACGCATGGTATGTCTGGCGCATTCGGTGTAAAGAGATTTTCACAAGGTATCAACGTAATGTGCGGTCCGGAAACGATATGTGTGCTCGTACATGCGATCGCATCCGACAAATTAGAAAAAACTTATATCCGTTATGTGTGGCAATTTGCCGGCCACTAGCAGCGCGCAACAAGTCCTCGTCATGAAAGACACATGCAAAGACGAGGAGTGGAGCTCATTATCACAGAGTGACGACCGGGTGTCTTTACAGGAGTAGCTGAACTAGGTGAGAGTCACAGATAGATTAGTATCTATGACATCAACAAGCCCTGACAAGATTGCGATAGTTGCGAGAATTACGGTACCCTCCTGACATTATCGGTCAAATAATATCGTATCATGCATTCACACTTCAACGAAGAACACAGAGGCGAGCCAAGCGTCGTGCTAACATAGTCAGGTCATCATTGAGAGCTTGTGCGCAATGAATATTACATATGTGTTCGCATCTTTGAATCCTTTGTGAAAAGATATTGCGACACAAACCAGACGCGCGAAACCACGACAATTGCGTCTGATTGATTGTCCCAATATAATTGATACTTTTTTCTACAGCCACCGGGACAGGTTTTGAGGGGAAGATCGTATGCCCACGCGCGGGCTTTGGTGAACATCGCGAGTTGACAGATTAATAATACATACAAGCTGAACAGTTACGCTGGGGTGTGTCATTGACTATCTCAGACAAATTGCCGCTTGCAGGCTTCAGAAGGCAAACGAGACGTCCTCGAATTCTATTTGCCTTGCACCCCTGTCAAATTTCCCTGAAGTCACTATCGCCTTATACTCGGTCATATGCATACACATCTATGTCACCTCATTGATGTATGCAAGTATGTGGATTGCGTCTGTGATACATACACGTCATTCAAAACACTGCTGTGTCATTCAACGCGTCACGCGCGAGTAATTGTGCTCGCGTTTGCCAAATCAATCCCGAGCCTTTATACAAGTGGTGTTCATAGTGCTTTCAAGCTTGCGTGTCTACAAGTAAATGTGCCAGCCTCGACCCGACAGTCGGTCAGGGATATTGCTTCACATTATGTCTTTAAATATTCGAGTTCCGCACCCGGTTCGTGCTGTTAGATGAAGCGAAAATACAAACGTTTCAAATTACATTGAATCATACAGGAGTGTCAAAAACTGCGGACTGCAAGATCGGCTTTATGGGTGGACAGTCTCTCAATTGGTCATGCTGTGTATCCGACCTCCGTACATCTGCCTCAGACCACTATCATTCACAGAACCGTAACAACCATATGATCAGAGAGGAAGTGCATGAACGACCGACTGGGATTGTTGATTACCGGGCAGGTGTCGTTCCTGGCAGTTGTCATCTTGCCAAGCTTTGCCATTGCCGCAATCCGGCCAACGATCGGTATACACCACCTAAGACCAGTCAATGCAATTGCCGCGTCAAACCGGCGCGAGCGATGCCACAGGAATTGAGATACCATTCATAGAGCATTGTGACGTTGTCACACTCAATCAATTATTGTGACAATGTCACAAAACTATTGTGACATTGTCACAACTGTCCAAATTCTCATGATCCTAAGTCAATTTCATTTGTTTTCTATGATGGAGTGATAAGGCTGCTCTACGGATTTGATGATTCCGCAATACATGAGCAGCACGGACCGAGGCCTAATCTTGTCAAAGACGGTGTCTGATGTTTGCGCAGTATTGAAGTCTTTCAGGCTTAGATTACACAAACAGGCCCAGATGCATAACGCGATGTGATGAAATAAATAAGAGCACGCGCTCGTAAATGGGTATGGGCTGATTATCAGAGCGCGTAAAGTGGAGGGGTGGAGATAGGACAAGTTTAAATACACTAGTAGCGGCATGTGACCGGGGGACCCGAACATTAGGGCTGAAAGCTTTGGGCTTATCAGGATGAGAGGGAGACTTGAGCAGTTTGGCTGGACCACCGGAATAGGTGCGCCATTGTGTCATGGTGACGGACGGACTTGACCAGGAGAAGTGTGCATCACAAGCCGGTCCGCTCTGCGTGACCAGGGGACTTCAGAGCTGTTCAAGTAGATGTGTGTTCGGGGGACTATGCTACTGACTGGGAACCATCTGGTGACCGGGGGACTTTAATCCAGATCAGCTGTAACCGGGAAACACTGGTTTGATTTCTTATGTCCTGGCTTGATTTTCTAGATGAAATAACCATGTTTGAGCAGGCAAGCGCTCATAGCGACGTTCCTTTTTTATTCTTCGATGTCGGCTCTTCCTCTCATACCCAAGCAGAATTTGGTAAGCGTTGGGTTGTTCACCCAATAATAGGGAACACGAGCTGGGTTCAGACCGTCATGAGACAGTTTAGCTTTACCCCATTGAAGGAGGGTTATCATGATAGTAATTGAGGGTGGTACCAGGGGAACTGCTCATTCGGTAATTGGTATTTGCACCTATTCGAAGCAAGATGATTAGGTACACCAGGTCGCGAGGTGGGTAGCATACGAAGTGTAACGTGTGACTTCCAAGGATAATTCGAGCCGCCAGGATGGCATGGACACAGCCAACATCAGTGTTACAGACGATCCTCTAAGCACAGCACCAGCAATGTGTCATGACGGTACATACTTAGCATCACCAGGGACCGACATATTGTGCCTCTATCGATAAGTGAATGCATTCAAGAGAAGGAGTCAGTCATCCGCATGTTAATCATCGAGCTACATCTACCCACAGATGTCAACATATTATCTCAAGATAGCTGCGGCTCAACCAAGAATGTATCGCAGAGCTAGCCAATGGTCGGGAACAGTCGGGAGTGTCTGCATGACAGTGAATACGATTTCATGGCACAACAAAGCTGTGCTATCCCACGTTAGGTACCGGTGTTTGATTGGACTGGCTTAAATCAGCATGTTCGCGTAGAAACTGTCAGATCTCTCTGTCGGAATTAACAAGAGCATGTCAAGGGCGTTATAGTGCCGCTACGATAAGTGTCAGATAGTGTGCTCGGAGTGTCCTCGATTACAGGAAGTGTAGGTGAAGGTCTATTGTGATCATGCTACTATCTGCTGTAGCCTCCAAGTCAGGTTGTATGTCATTACCTATGATCAGGGAGAATGAGTGAATGAAGGGACAGGATCACAGCTCAAGGGTCGACCGAGCTTAACTTGAAAGGAATGTGTGACACTTATAGCTGCTCAAGTAATCTGATCGGTGGCACTTCATACATTGCTATATTATATTCTGATTGCTAACGGCCAAGCTTTGACAGAACGGAATATTGATGAATCACCAGACTAAGGATCCATAGATAGCTAGACCGGGAAGTGAATGAGTAGAAAACGATAGGTTGAGTCTCTGCATACCTCTACACAATTAGATTTGTGTTTGCGGTCCTGCGTATTACGTGTACGGGCTTAGTGATCTGTGTGCACGGTTCTCCATATTCGCCCAGAAGACGGAAAACGAGGCCATACAGTAGGTACAGTAGCTAGGAGCTCAAACGACCTGACCGATTTGAATCTGTATCATTCGCACGCGACAGCTTCCGCTAAAGCTTACACAACTATCCCCACAATGTAGTGGTCTGGTAGTCATGCTGCATGTTCGAACACACCCCGTAGTACCAGGCTAGCTCCTCGCACCCACCAGACGCATTCATAAAGCACCATAAAGACCACACCGCACCTTGCGGTCCTAGCTTTCGCGAGTGATTTCATAGGGACCACAGCAAGCTCGGTTGCACCGTATGGTGTTGCACGGTACGAGTTTGCTAATTCAGGACTGTATGATTGGGAGAAGGTATAGTGAATGGGGACGCGCATCTCAGGCTAATGAATCATTGTCCAACTTGTTCGAGATTGAATCGTAGAATCATGACATACAGTACTGCCAGGTCAAGTGTCGGTCAATGAAGCGCGCGAGAGGCTCCTGAGTACTCTGAGATGCATCAACGTACCAGAACGAGGTCTCAACGTGCCGTGCGGAGATAACGATATAAACACAGGAGGGCATATCTGGTCTTCGCCCGAGTGACTATACATGGCAGAGTCAGAGCACTGAGATCCTGATCCATTTGACCAATCTATTTAGGTGAAATTGCTGATGCAGTAGGCTTTTATTGAGCGCACACGTCCGTGTGTTGGGTTCAGAATGTTTTCGCTGAGAATGTCACATAATACTGGAAGCAGCATTCGTCAAGCAGACCTGGCCCAGTAGGATACAGGACAATAATGATATAACCACAGGCTTTTGCTTAATGATTACATTCGATGAGAACTCGTCAAGTGTAAACATAAATCGGATCAAACTAGCCATGGTTGGAATAGACGCATAGTGATGTTTCATTCACTTCTGTCCAAGAATGGGCTCTGACGGAGGGGAACTTGAGCGTGGGGCAAGTGGCCAAGGGACTGGGTCAGCTGGCCTGAGGATTCACTAGGAAGACCGAGGGACCTAGGGACAGCCCGATAGCATGACAATCAACCTGGTGAGCGGGGGACTTGAAAGCCGTTCAAGTAGATAGGTGACCGGGGGACCATGCTACTGACTGGACGTCGTCTGGTGACCGGGGGACTTGGACCAAAGTCCTGTGCGATGTGTTCGGCGAAATCTAGATAACTTTATGATATGGTTAGCTTATTTTCAGACGAAGGAACAGATGCGATAATGGAATGAAAGCGCATTGGACCTTCTGCTTCGGTGAGGCCCATCGCAGGAATGCGTCATGAGAATGATATCGAACATCAGCGAAATCGATAGTGAATTGTCAAGACTTGTCGATGTTTCATGTAAATCCCATATCTAGGTACCAACAGATGTCCTCGAGTATGGTCTCATGCAACATAAACGTAGAGAATATTTCAGACGGCAAAGAAATGTCCTGTTGACCAGTGAGCTGTATGCCAGACCTTGGCAGATTGACCAATCACTATTGCTAGGCCCAATCAGCGCAAGAGTAGCATTTTCTTCTACAACTGGTCATTAATTGCCATCATTCCTAGCTAGCTAGACTCGACAATCTATGACAGAGTCCAGAAACTGTGATCAAATTTTTACCATTGACGCCTTCTGTCCAACCCATACCTGTCGCGGCCACCTTAGTGCAACAAATATCAATTGAGTATTGCCAATTGCCGCCAATGCTCTCACCACATGACTTCTGTCGCTACCTCAGCAAGAAATCCATACCGGAGCGGAAAGTTTGAGCGGGTCGCATCAAAGACAAAAAGATGTACGAGAGATCACCTTTGATCCGGAAAAATAATCAGCTATCCCCGGATGCTGTCGGCTGTATCCAGTAATTGTGAGTTGGCGTAAGCTATGGCATGGTATCTACGATCCTCATACCTGAACCTTACATACGATCCTACCCACCTATTCTACTTGAGGCCTGCATACTCTCTGAGCTTTACCTCGACGAACACTTTGACCAGATCGTTACCAACGTTCTTAGTTTGATCTTGCCGAAGTCTCGCTCAAATTATTAATTCCCGTCTCTATATAAGATTCTCCAAGAACAAGTTGCATATACATCCATATTGCCTCAATTTGTACATTGTCCCCGATTGTTGATCGACGTTGTTGAGTGACACAATTATAGCATGTAGCAGCAATTCCGGCCAGCTATCAAAACGACACAAGTCAAAACGACACAATCTTGCCGCTCAGAAACATACTGCCACACAGCAAGAGTCGCGCGCCGTCTGTCGGAAATCGTCACTCACCTGAGAATGACAGTTGATGGAGTCATATCATTGCTGTTAGCATGATAATGCTTGCATCTAACGCTCGACGGCAGGACAGGTTGAGTTGCATTTGGGGCCAATCAATCATGTACTACTCGATGCAACTTGATCATGGTCTATAATTGCTGCTAAAACTTGGCGCATCGTAAACATGAATTGCGGTGTGATTGTAGACGCAATTTGCGCCACAAGCCAGTGATGTTGACTATATGATCCACATGCAGCGCTATGACAATCCCATCTCCAGCATAAGCATCCGAAGCCTTGCTACTGGATCCCGACTTCAGCATCACCTCATGTTTTTCTAACATCTCATTGTCGTCGGTTTGATTGGGGAAACTCTTTGAGTTGCCGAAAGCTGAACGAACACCTGTCTTCTTCAGTCGAATGTCGCAATAGTTCTGAGCGAACTGCTCAACAACAGCGGAAGTCTGTTGGTCTGACGTTGCGCATGTCATCATAGGTGGGCGATGTGAACAGCTCGAGTCTTACGCAGCGTAGTGGATGCAACACAAAAAAAGGTCACGACAGCCAAAATGTCCAGAAAATCAGATTCCCGAGTCTTAAAAATTGGTGCGCAGCTTGATATTGATACCACTCCAAGATAATGAGAGAGTGACAAGGCCTCAAAGCTTGTATGAGGTCTACCAAACACGGGGAAATGTACTCAAGGTGTGGTGTAGTGCGATCTGCGCAGCCAGATGGTAATGCATAAATGATCCAGTATCGTCAAATGGCTTAGGTCTTGACAGTTCCTTTGCCAATAATGGACGAAGCGCGCTTCGACAGACCGTCGTACTTACTCTTTCTAGCTGACTGATACACAAGTCCAGACATCATCCAGCACTTCTCATCTTCGTGTAGGTCGAGATGCCCTATGTGGTGGATAAAGAAGCCATTGTGACACTGTCACAACGTACCGATGCTTTGTGACGGCGTCACAAAGTCCTTGACAGATTACGACTTTGTCACGACGCCTTTTGTGACATTGTCACAATAGAATGTGACAATAGATGGACTGATTTGCGTGAGTGTCACACGTATGCATTGCCTCGCGACAGCATGGACTTACAATGTGATCAGGGTAAACAGATAACGTCGAACGGCTCCGAGCTCTGCTGTCACGCAATTCGGGCTGTCAAGATTTGACAAGGTTGTGAACACACTTTTGCGTACCAGATCATTGCTAAGATGCTCCCTGGGTATTCTTGAAATATGTATTTGTATCCAGCCTGAATAACCACAGCTCACTCATGACCTAGGTCAGTAACAAGTTATGCATAAACAACAAAGCCTCAGACAGGGCTTTTGCATCATGCAACCGTACAGCGCAATTATTTGCAGCTTTGCGAAACTGTTGAATATCCGCGGTTTTCACGCGGCTCCCATGCTTTCGACAAAAACGCATCAAGTCAGCGCTTGGAGGTCCATCGGAGCCAGATCAGCGAAGTCTAGAGACCGCATGCGAGGTGGCAAGCTACAGGTTTGGACGATGAAGTCGATTGATTGAAGTGACAAATACAAAAAGTTGTGGTTTTCAAAAGGTAGAATAAATACGTTGTAGAGTTCAGGCGGAGCAGCTATGAATTCTGCATTGGCACAGCGGATTCTGAAGCTCCTAAGCTGATATTTTGGAACGGTCTCGTGCCAGCCTTAAGACAGCAGACATAGTCCCTGGGCGCAGAACAGTATGAACAGTATGGACTGTCAAATACCAGCTTGCCAAACTGAGGATCAATCTGGAAAGCGTTTATTTTTTCAAACAGTACATTCCAGAGGAATTCAAGATCTCGTCGCCAGTTATTTTCCGTCGTCTCACAGGGTGGAGAGTGGGATGGGGGCAATCGCTGGCATTCTCCTGCGTTGTGCCAATGAAATAGGGGTTTGCAAATAACACTTGAAGTGGGACGGCGCGGTGTAAGCAGTAGGTTCAGCCCTGTCGCTGCGATCTGCCGGGACCTAATACCATGTTCTTACAGGTCTGTCTTTGTATATGACTCGGCAACCTCCGGTATGAGTTGCGTGAACTTGCCGGCGACCTTGTATGATTGGACTCGGAGCAGACGGTCGGTTCAGCTGGTTTATGCTCTTCCGGTGACCGGGGGACCTGGGTCACGGCTGTACTTGATCCGGAATAATGAAATGGGGACTTGATCGCTGGGGCTTCAAGCTGAGTCTAGGACCTCCGAGAGCGGCCTAGCTCCTGAAGGACTCAGGAACCGAGCTGAGAACAGCTCAGTAGCTACAACAGTTGACCAAATGACCGCGGGACTTGACCTGGAGGGTGGTATACAGTACACTACAAGCTGGCTGGCATCTGTGACCGGGGGACCTGGTTCTGCGTAGGTGACCGGGGGACCGTATCCGCTGACAGGAGAATCACTGGGATGACCGGGAGAGCCGCTGAATCAGGAGACACAGCAAATTGATACGCTGGCGATAGGCTAGCAATACTCCAAATATGTATAGCGCTGCGTTCTCAAAGCATGCATTATCGTTCAGTCTGCCAGGAGAGCATACACAATCCTTCGCACCCGCACTCGACTACCTATCCGCCTGCTTGCCAATCTAGAAACAGTCTCTCAACGAACAGCGAACAGGCCCCTTCCATCCTTCTCTCACTTCCCGGGACGACTTGCTCTACAAGTCAGACAAGACCTGAGGGGGGTCGCATGGCTTGGAATCGATGGCTTACGCTGATAGAAACCATGACACACATCCAATCCTTCAGTCCTGGGGAAACTATGCGCCAGATGTAGAGCTTTGGTTGGCGTGATAAGCTTCGAGTCGCGAGCTAGCGAGTGAATCCGAGTGGATCGTATTCCTGACTGAATGTTAGCCAAGAGCAAGAAATGAAGTATGTCGTCTGGTAGGAGGGCAGAAGACCCGGTATCCAGAGTAAGACAGACGAAGTAGGAAAGGTTCGGTTCGTGGAATAAGACAGGCGAGGTAGAAGGGCGGGAGAGTAGGAAAAAGGCATAGCGCGAAACTGGAAGGGCATGAAAGGACCTACCAGAGAGCCTGCCACATGAACATAGGGAGTGTCGACGAGTGGGTGTGACCACCTCCAACACTGGGCGACGTAGACATCGGCTGAGAGGATGCGATAGATGCTCGTCACCGAAGATTAGCTTGACTGCGGGATAGTAGCAAGGACCAGGGTGTAACGAGGATCGTCAAAACGAGACAAGGGATGCAAAATCATGCGAACGGCCGGATAGTCACAGGAGGGTAGTGATACAGCAGGCGATGAGATAAGGGGTATGCAGGGAACGCGGAAAGAGGGAAGCCAGCTCACCAAATAGTCCGACCGGTCCATAGCGACATAATGACGAATGCCGACGTACTACCCGATGGCAGCTTGAGTCGGCTTGCGACGGCGGAGATGGCGAGAGATGGCGAGAGATAGCGAGAGATGGCGGAAGGGCGAGAGATTGCAAGGGCAGCGTTCTCATCACCGACGGGGGCGATGCGACTCATATGAGCGATCTCTGACTACATCAGCATCGATGCTGTTGGATAAATGGGTCTCATTGACGGAAGGGATCATGTAACGGGGGTGAGTGTAGAGACGGGAGCAAGGGAAGCAGAAACGCAACGGACGTCAGGCGGGTTGAGGGAGTGACGTACCTGTCGCATTGTCACCGCTGGGAAATTAGTCGACCATCTGCCTTTGACAGGGACCTGCAAGACGCGTAGGCCGTTTCGCGGCGAGGATGAGTGACCGGTATCAACACCAAATCGCAGAGCCCCATGCGGTCCTGCATAGATCAAGGGTGGTCGTGCTGGCTGCTCCGTCGGATCACCGCGAGGTAGAGGGGATTGGGTGTAATCAAAGCGATGAACACAATGTCTCAATCACTGATGGTCAGCCTTTACCGGCAATCATCAGACAGCAACTCACGTTTCATCGCGTCGAGGTGGGTATCCAAACATCCCAAGACACCGACGGATTCCGACTCGACCATGAAAGAGCGGACAGAGGTATCCCTTGAACGACAAGATGTACTCGACCATGGAAGACAGTACGGCATCTGGGTACAAGCATAAGTCGACTGACTTGATAGCGCGACCGGAGGGTGTAACAGCTTGAAGCGTGGCTGCTCAATCGTGTGCATGTAGTGACATTCGGGTAAAAGTCGTGAGTGGTATTACAAAGCGAGGCCGAAGCGATCGCTGCGCCAAGTTGTGAGGAGCTGATGGGATGCGTTGATGGGGCCCAACGAGACGTGAGCTTGGTTCGAGATTCGGATCCTCAGGTGGACCAGTATCCGCGTATTCGGCCAAGGTATAGACCTGTGCATTAGCGATTACCCAGTGAGCTGCCAAGGAAAGGACTCACCTCCACGGATCATCCACTATCCTGGTGGAAGATTGGAAGGATGTCGTGTCCAGCGACCGATGTGTCCTATCCTTAAGCTCAAATCAATTGTCAAGCGGAGTACATACGGAATAGTAGGTAGCATCCAGAGTTCTCGGCGATGCACCGACTGTCTGGACGTCGCTATTGTGGTGATATGACGAGAGTGTTGAGTTGGTGATGCGCATGGGCGCAACACGTAAGGGGTTCATAATCTGATGTGCAACGCCCTATGCGGAGGAGAGACTGGCCGGCAGCAGTGACGCCAGCGTTGTCGCATGCTGTCCACGCCCTGCTGGTCAGCCATGTATATCTCGAACAGACCATGGAACACGTACCACTATGTTGTCGTATACCCACCGGTCTCATCGGGGATGATGCTTATCTCCGCCAGTCCGTTATCCTCACATTGGTGACTGCACTCGAATCCGGCACTGACCGGTGCGGGTGAAGGTGTTGAAGCGTCCGGATATGAGTGACCGCATGTCTCCTCCTGATCGATCAGTTGTAGGTCCAGTCGACCTCAAATGTAACACTCACCAATGTACGATGCGACTGTTCCAAGCTCGAACCTCGTCTCCAGTGTTCTACGACAGCCAACCCGGCTAGGCTCTAGCCCTCAACGAGCGCAGAGAGCGGAATGGACAACGTTAGTCTGATACAGCTACGCCGTCAGCCAGGACTACCGATAGGAGGAGGAGAACGCTTACAATGTGGTATGTCGATGTCGACACAAATCCTATTTCGCCATCACCCTCGGTACATCATCCTCATCCCTCTCAAATCATGATCCTTCTTTTCGTTCTCACCTTTCAGGTGACCACTCTTTGGTGACTTGACTACATGATAGGTTGTGGACCCTGCGGGAGAGCCAGTAGGCGATGATCTGAAGATCTGAACGTGCTCGATGTGAGAAGCTTTTGGAGCTCTGGCATGATTGAACGAGGGCTTTTTAAGTGATCAGCCATGATGTCGGCGCGAACCGTGATCGCAGTGGACGTATGTTACGTGACGTGGTAGAGTTGTCATCGTCAATTATCGTATTCGCGCTCGCTATGATTGGGTTGATCGAATATGATGTGACATCGAGTCGGATTCGATTGTCGTTGTTTACCCACAGCTCATCTTCACTTCCACCCCACGTCTCGTCGAGAGTTGAAGACGACTCGACTCGTGGACTGAGAGAATAGTGTCCTCAAGAAGGTAGTACAGGATAGAAGAGCGAGGAAGGGTTCAATCCTCGAGTCGCGTGATCGCGTGAAGTAAACAACGATGCTCAGGGTTTAGTGTACGAGTACAGCCTGTACCTGATTCTCTCATGGGATGTGCCACATCCGATGGGTGCGGGCTTTCACATCACCGAGCTCTCACAGCTCACCTGTTCCATCCTTATCACTGCTCTTGACACCTGAACTACCACGATGCATCAGGATCAGCTCGCCGTCCAGCAAGCCTAACAAGTATCAGCAAACCAAACCGGGTCTACAGAAGCTCTCATAGCAGCTGGCCGTATTTCGGGACTGTAGGAATGCTTAGCGAACCAATTGCCCGACGTACTCTTTTGATTGTGCGAGCGCAGAGGCTCACGCCAGCCCTGCTCGACGTCAAATCGTCTACATCGCGCGAGGTAGTCAGTCGGTATCACCGATATGATGCTTGGTCTCGCGTGTGTCGCTATCAACGGATACCTCTTTTCGAATTTGTCTGTTTGTCTGGCACCATATTGGCCCGTAGACAAGAAGATGACCAGCTCCGATCTGCTGTCGCATCGCTGTCTGAAGTCCTTTGGTATACAATCCGAGCTTCGTGTCGCAGGCAGCTAGCGGTAGGTCACTGCGAACACTCAACAGGCGTGATGCTCAACGCCAGTAGCTTTGACCAAGCTGACCTGATCAGTGAAGGGGGACCTGGGGATGAGGGGTTGGTCAACCATGAGTCAGGGTAAGTCAGAGAGCATGGAAAGAATGGTGGAGACTCTCACGGTTCTTAGAGTTCCGTGGACGACGCTTCTTTGCTGCCTTATCCGCCTGTTTGATCGCTGAGTCTAGTACAATACGATCCCCACTCACAATTGCAGCTACTCAATATCTCGGACCCAAGGGGGTACCCCTGATCACCATGGAGTCAGCTCCTGTCTGGAGGCCACGGTCATCCTATCAAACCCCGTCGGTACTCTCTTGATCGCTCGTCATCGGTTTGACAGCCCGGCATCAAGACAAACGGTAGCCGCCGTCTCGCATTCACGAACGAGTTCTGGCTTATTTTCTGCCTCGAAATCGGCCGTGTCGTCATTCACCGAGCTCAAGATACCATGCCTAGACGGCCATATTGTCTAGAATGTATACACCAGTGATCAAGCCGAGCCCACCGGGACACCCCCATCATGCTCTTCTTTTGGGATCATTCAGTTCCGAAAACGCACCGATCCGCCTGGTGGTACACTCGAGAAGAAGCAATTCCCTCATTCAAGAGTCATGCATCGTATATGAGCGGGTCTGAGTGACCAGCTTTACGGACAATCTTCCATATAGGGACTCTATCTGGCGATCGTCATCAAGAGAGAAGCTATACCCGGACCGGAACGGAAGTATGTCAGGAGGCCAATAACCCTCGCCAAAGTTTCGTCGTCAATCTGATCTGGATGACTATCAATTCAGCCTTCCTATCTTGTTGTGATCGGCCGCTTCCGTCAGATTAGAAAGCGCATGTCCACGCAAGGGGGCACGCTGCCTGTCAGCGATCGGGCGAACACTCAGGAAGGACGACCTACGCCCATCGGCTTCGCAGTCTCGCCTGATTTGGGAGGAGCAAACACTCGAGGGCGCCAATACTCAACGTGGACTGAACTGAGCGGGCGCTACTATGGAGGGTCGCAGCTAGGCGAGCATCGTCTGGCGACTCCTCTAGTACTCCCGACTCGTACGATGGATCGAGATCGACCACGCTGGGAGCGTGCGAACAAGATGAAGCGCGTCCGGTGACAAAAGGACTCGACCGAGGGGATCATGATACAACTACGACCTCCGACTTTCATCGTGTATCTCACGACGACAACTGAGCTTTCAGACTATGAGGAGAGAATGACTGATCATGTCAGACTACCCACTGAAGAGATCCCAGTCTATGCTGTATACAAGAATCCGGTCGCGAAAGATTACGTCGGCACGGCGCTGACGTGAAGTCCTCATCGCTTGGCGGACTAATGCTATCACTGGTTCATATGGTAGCTGCAGATTGCTCTTGGAGACTGTCCTGTCTCAGTGCGGGTCACCTTGAACACCAGACCTTGTCTCCCAAGTGTCGTATGCATCGATGAACTGCTGTGTCGCATAACGACACGAGACCCTAGGGGATATCCATCCTGTGCGACCGTTTCGGTGATTGAGAGAAGTTTCGCAGCGTATAGACTAAATTACGGTCAGTTCAACACTCGAGAATGCACAGCAGTCTTCCTATGAGCTTCTCTTTGCATCAACATCTAACTTAGTCTGAAGCAGGTTTCCCATATTGACGACCTGGCCCCATCCGAACCTGACAGAGTTATACCTTACGATGTCACCAGTAACCCACTGCTCTGTCATATCCGACGGATGCCTGGAGGGGATCGCCCGAAGAGGATTTTTAGATGGTATGCCCGGCATTTTATTCGACATCACGATGAAAACCAACCGAGTGGAGATCCCAGCTACAGTGAACCCAGTCCGACCGTTTACAGCGAGCGGTTCTATGCTCGCTGATCTGGTCGCATGCATATCACAGGTCTCACGTACTCATGTACTCGATTTGATACCATAGTCTGATCTCAACTGTCCACGAACGTATCACAAGCCGGATCACGGATGTTTCTGATAATTGCATGAAGCGAAAAAAAAAAGATGAATCCGGCAATACACAGCTATTTGGGGTAAGTTTGCCAATTTAGTCTGTTTGTATCCTCGCTAGAGATCAGAATTGATGTGTGACTACCGAAGAAGAGTGCATGCATACATTGTCGCGTGTGAGACTTCTGATTCATCAATATGCATACATGTAATTCACTACTCAAGCGTATTTAACGCTGAGTCTGATCTGACATCAGTCTGAATCAGTACAAAATACAATGCGATGAATTCGCAAACTCGCGTCTCCAATACAACTTCCAAAAATTATAAAATTATCATCACGTGATTGCACTTTTCTTTGGCAGTGATGGACATGACTGTTCCTGTGATATCCACTAGTGATCATAAAGTCTGAAGCATGCATGTATAGCTGATGAATGTGGCTGTATCACTTGGAAATACTATAGAGAAGGACAAGCATCCGTTTTGTCAGAAATCGTTACAAGTATTGTACGCGCGTCAAACGCAGAACAAATGATATTTGTTACAATGTTTGCGGGAACACCAAAGCGACATGACTGCTCGCTGAATGGATTGGCACACTGCTGTGAGAGCTGCACTCGATGGGTAGCTGCGCGAGTTTGAATGTGCCTGTCACGAATGATGAACTCTTCAATACCGAGTTATGACGAGGCTGAACTGTAGTCTTGCCAAATAATGTTTGTATTTCAAGCTAAAACCAGAGCAACGTTCATATAATGAAAGCGGATACCATTTCCGATCTCAATTGTCCAGCCAGCGAGAAACATCTCAAGGCCGCGAATGTAGTTCATGTATGATCCTCTGCTACCCACCAGAATATTTGCGTCGCATTCCGTGTTGCGCGAGTATATCGCAAATTCAAATAACACGACTTGTGATTGCAACGCGCCACTGCAAACAAATCATCTCACTCCGAGCTGACTTTTGTATGCTGCACTAGCATCATATGTTGAAGTGAAGAAGTGGAGTGGAAGTGGACCGCAGGTAAATATGCATGACTTGATCAATGAGTGCTGCGAACAATATTTGCAGTGTCAGGATCCATTTCCATTCATCGCGAAGCCGCAAAATAATTGGCAAGGGCGAGCGCTACTTTATTGCGCGCGGCAAACGCTACACATCCCTTTCGACACTCCTCGCTGACTTACAGGCCCTCAATTGACGCCCAATAGACATCCAAGCATGCATGGATGGATGAATGCATGCACGCATACATCACATCGACGATGACTTCCACGCCGCAAGCAGCTGAATCGAGTGAACTGTCATGACAAGTCAATAATGCGCCATCCCGACCTTTCGCCGGACCGTCTAAAGTGGACGCCAAATCCCGGCCAACGACCGGGAGAATGATCTAGGGTTTCAAAGTACATGTAGCTCTACGCTCAGTTATACACAGTAGCTTGAGCATTATACGCCTTATCCACTGTACTATGACACAGTGTCAATGACCTAAAACTTCCAAAAGAGAGCTATTTCAGGATACTACAGGCTTGTACGCGTTAGTGACGCGGCTTGAAGGGTTCGCGAGACACGTGACTTGCCTTAAACAATAATAGAAGGACTTTTTCGTATTCACGATGAGCTGTACCACTACCCCGTACGAGCCCGACATGAGCATAGCATCTGTATTCTCTCGTCATCGAAGTCAATCAGAGTCGCGATCGAGGTATCTGATGCAAGAATGCTGTCCTTGTTTGCTTCTCTACCTTGGTCATCCATCCAAATGCTTGTTGCTTCTCGGTGCGTATTAGGGGGCACGTGCTTCAAGAGTTCCTCCTTTGCTGGGTCGGTCACCGTACAATAAGTCATCAGCCTTGCGATCCTGAACCACGAATCGCCATGTCACGTCATATCTACATACTGATCGATCAACGGGGCTCGTGAGAGGGTATATACATGAAGGCAGTATGTAGACCACTCCTGATCTTTTCCTGACCATCTACCGACGGATCAAGTCGTGGTCGGTTTATCGGAAGCAGGTGATAAAGAGAGGTATTCAGGAATCATCTCTTCTACTCATCGTCTCGGCCTAGGTCGTCCCATGGGTCAGGGCGAACATCCAGCACGAGATCCAGGTCTCTACGGACGATGTGGTGGTCGACGGCGTTTTCGTAACAAAGGATTGTCCAGTAGTGTTCAAGGCTGATGCCTGGCGTTGAGCATGTACCGTTTGTTGTCATTGTGAAAGGTCCAATTCCGGTTGCTCGGATCCGTTGAGACGACTATTACCATCAGGGTAGTGACGCTGCATGTGCACAGCGAAAGTGAACGACATACATGGAGCCCACCAAACGATGACCCCTAACGATCCACCCCTGACGATCCATTATTCTAGCTCAAGCTTTGTGTCTATGCCTGCAGTGATTGCGTATTGTTCTAGTCCGTAGTTGTTGGCTGTTTCTGGTGAGATCAGATGCTGGATCGTCGGTATCAGTATTCTGAATTATCAGTACTTCACGGACGCGAGTATCGACGACCCTGTAATTTGCCTATCTTGCCTGTTTAACAACTTGGCCATCGATCCCAACTTCCGGAAAGAAGAAGTGCTAATGTACAGCACGATTCCAGCCCAACTACACGTATGGTGGACAAGTCGTGTAGAAGAACATCCTTTGGAGACACTACTGGTAATTGTTATAGCGTCGAAGAAGATAGGAAGAGGAGACGAAAGAGATACAGGGATTAGTGTGCCCTTGTTTCAGACACGGGAAGGAGAGAATAGTCGAAGTGGTGACCTGAGAGTCATAGAGGTGTCCTTAACTTCAGGTCTTCGGATCGACATCACACTTTTCGTCAATTGGTCTTGCCTTGCTGCGACTTCTCACGCCCAGAAGTCGCTGTTCAGGACTCTACTCCGTCACGAAACCATTGACAGCAGCCTGCATTGGACCATCTACAGGTGAGGATAATCGTCGCAGTGATGGTCACTACGTCCCCTGTATCACCCCCCTTGTCGAGCAAGGGTAGAGCCTACTCAATACCCTAGTCCGTATATTCGTCACGCTTGTTTTGATCGACCAAGGATGTTGTAGTCAACACGACTTGTGTGGTTGGTGGATGAGATACGAGGATATACGTCCAAGTGTTCCAAGTGTGCCTAGCTCATCGATGGGAAGCTAGCTTCATCGATACAGCGACCACTTGGCGCATCACTTCTTGAAGGCCTGATTCGCTCATGAGTGGTGTCTGAGGCTTTTGTCAGTGTCGGTAGTATCGGATCACCTTCAGGTGTCAGCCAAGATCGGAGTGTCGACGAGCAAGCGCTGTCATCGTGAATTATATGATCTCCGGTCCTTGTCTGAGAGGTCGAGTGAGCATTCGATACCGCTTCTGCTCAATCCAGGATACAGAATACCCTGCGTCGCGGAATCCAATGGAGCTGCGGTAAATGAGGCAGTGATCAGGGTAGGCGACCAGCTATCATGGCGTTTCGACCTTGCTGGTGAGGGGCGCTCTTGCAGGCCAAGCTTCTACCAAACAGCATGTGGTGCTGGCACATCCGAGTCTGAGTTCAATCCCTTATCGGGCGGACGATAGTAGTATCTGACAAATGGAAATACACTTTGATCAACAAGGTTGAGCGGGTGTTTTCGCGCGCCTGTACATACGAATCAGATGTGGCGGGTAAACACGTGAAGCCACGTGCACTGATGTTTATGCCTTTTCCTCTTTTCCTCAATTCGTCTGCTCAATCGTACATATACAGTACTACATACCAGACTTGATGCCATGGCCATGGGAGGCACTGCCCATCAGCAATCAGGGCGCATAGTATCCAGTGGCGCTACAGATCTCCTCAAGTCTCATCTCGTTATCGACCACGGGAGTGGAGTAACCTCGACTGCACAACGGTAAGTCACACTTTCACTATCTCTCGAGTCTCTGGGCACTGTGACTGATGAATGTATAGACATGGATCTCGACTGTCGGGGTCTCTGATTATTGTGGAGCCTAGTCTGTTCCAAGAGGAGTATTGTATGAAGCTGGAAACGTTTGTCGAGGTCAGTCAACTACCCATTCTCTCAGCAATCCAGTGCCGGGTGCTTGTGACTTTGCGACTGACGCTCACAGTTGGAAGGGGGACTCTTCCGTCGAATACAGAGCTTGGAGCCAAAGGAACGGGACGATTCCCGCTACCGTCAAATACTCGCGATACCGACCGAAAAAGAACTCTCGTCTTCTGCCGACCGCCCACAATTGTGGGCTTTTAGTAATGGGGATATACCGGACTGGTATCGACAGCATGGCCTCGAGTCGGCTCGGATCGAAATACATACAGACGAGTACATTTTCCGCTCAACGACATCGGATAGCGATGAGCCGATATTGGATATGTTGCCGCATCTAGAACTCGGTCGTCGCAAAGACACTCGTCGGCGATTGGAATACTTTGCCCGTTTGGCTGTACAATACTACGCTACTATGGAGAATAAGCCAGCCAGAGGATCAGTCTCCCAGCTTGTGGGATATATCATTGAGCAATCAAAGCAATCGGCGGTCGCGGTAAGCTTTTCCTAGACTCGGTGTCTGCCCTAGCGGCCTATAACTTGAGCTCATAATCAGGATGAGGTAAAATGGGGCCAGAAAGGTGTTCGCCCATTTTGCGACAAGTATTCTACCATTCTCGATTCACTGGCGCCCCAATTGAAGAATGCGCGCTACAAGAAAGAAAAGGCAGAAGGGGCTTCGGGCGATCAGTCTGTACCGGCCAACAAGAAGAGATCAGCATCTACAAAGGCGATTTCATCCGATCCACCCAGCAAGCGAGCAAGAGAGGAGCCATCGGATGACCAAGGCTATCATTTAGATACCCTTGCGACTCTGGCATCCAAAGAGACGTATTCTGATACTACACCACCTCGAGATCATGGGAAATCAACTTCGCATCTAGTGACTACAGTCTCGCTCGATCACTCTACCTTAGGTGCTCAAACTACCCTGGTATCAACATCCGGAACCGCCTCCCCAGATCCCACAGCCACGTCGGCTGTCTCAGTCGATACTTCCGATACCGGTCTGATACTTCCTATACCCATCTCAACTCGTCATCACAGCCCTCCCGAAGACTTTCCAACAGCCGATCATAATACAGATGCCATGTCCTCTGCCCCATCCGTATCTAAGCAACGTAATCAGTGGGTCGAGATAAGACCGAGGCGACCAAAAACGGTCGCGATGAGGAAGCAAGAGCACAAGGACGATACAAAGGATTGTGTGGTGGGCAACCAGGATAAGAAGGAGGATTACGGGGATGACGTACAAGATCAAGGGGGTATGATGAGCCCTATTCAGGAAGAGAATGAGGGACAGACCTTCGGTACTAGTCCATCCAATCCAGTCATCGCCGCCCGGTCCACCAGTGCCCTAGCCCGATCCACCTCGAATCAATACACCGAATCAGGTAGTCATTCGGAAGACTACGAAACTCCTTCGATAGAACCTCAAGGCGCGAGCTACGATCATGCCTCCTCACCAAGGGCTACTGAGGTTGCCAGTGATTCCAGAGCCTCAAGCGTAGCCTCCTCTCTCCCGAGTGCGATTTCGACAAGACCTGGAAGCATAGTGCTTGCACCCAGTAGTCTCGTCGGCAGTTGGATCCGACGCGGTCGGCTGGGTCATCGCTGGCTTCACGATCAGCTCGACTCACTTCTCGATCTTCATACGGTAAATCTGCGTTGGGGATCCCTCTATTACTGAGTACAACTGATCACTAGACATGTCTGATGGTGGCAGGCAATGACGAGGCTGAGGCTGAGAGTGTATTAGAACGACTGGAGGATGGATGGTGGATACCTAATCTCGACCGAGATGTGTCAAGATCATCGGATCCAGATCATCAGGTGAGAGTTTCTCCCGCTTTCGAATCTTGCCTTTTTGCTGTTCTGTTCTCATTACATCACCGCCTTGTGCTCGGCTCGTCCTTCGGATCCATCTCATTTGATGTCCACCACTCCCACCTTGTTTCCCGCCAGATTATCCTCAACCTCCTACCTGGCGAAGGTCTGGCCAGGATCTCATAGGATAAACTTTCATATATCCGCTCATCGAGGGATGATCGGCGTCGCCAATCGCCCTTTCCTCTTTCTATCCATGACCCTTCTTAAACAATCTGCCATACTACTTCACCACTCGCTAATTGAGTTGATGTGGTTTTAAGGCTTGAACTGATATATAGAATCTTGTAAAATTCGTCGAGGAACTGGCCGATTATATGAGACAGACAGGTGTGCAAGGGCGACTGAAGCACTCAGGAGACATTTTCCGGTCGTGGCCTGGTCCTCCTTGATACCGGATAACGGTGGATCCCGATATACGCCTCGATTGATCCAGCAAGGCCATACTGCTTTATCGACGTATCGTGTTGGTGGGTTAAGCCCACACACCAAAAGTAAAATTCGATATGGTCAACCGGTGAAGCGACATCACGCATTCATCGAGAAATCTGATGGGAGTCGAACGAGCTCCTATGTATTCGACGTATAGCCACGGTGGTAAGGGCCCAACCCATCTTGCTTATTCGGACCCTCGGTCTGGTTTGAAGCCCCGAGTATCGAGCTAGTGGCTGCCATGGCCAGACCTGGGATCTTCTAAGGCCAACTCGAAGGCTTGAAGTCAGCGACCGTATTGGTGGCCAAGTCGAGATGGCCTGTCGCCGATCAACTCGATCTTTCAAGTGAAGGGGGCATGGTGAAATCACTGTAATGTACCATGTCCAGCTTGTCGTTGTAGTATATGAAATCGTTTGTGTGGCCCTCAGGTGCTTTGCAGGACTCTCGTAGACTTCATCGATTTGGTCACCTTGCTGTGTCCAAGATACAGATCAGGAGAGGAACGGTGCTTGAGTGCCTCTTTATCGAATACCATTTTCATACTCATATAATTAACGAAAATAAGAACTTCTACGCAGAGATTCCCGCTTATGACGTCGCTTCACCACCGAGTGTGATAGTCATGTCCCCTTAGCCTATTCTCACCAGACCAGATAGGTTGTCGAGTCGGACAGAGAAACTATCTCATCCTGACTCATCACGTCCAGTCTCAGTTTACAGGCATTCCTCCATCAGCTACCGAAGCCTTCTCCACACATCCTGGTCCACTGCTGGAACGCATTGATACAGTCTGAACTTCACCCTGATCATCGAGGGAGGGAGCCCACTAACAACACTGAAATGACATGACCGAAGTCTAGTAATCCGTCAGGGCAACACTGTATTGCGGCGAGTATATTGGCCAAGCTGGTTGTTCGAGGTGAATATATACCGAGAAGTCTATCCGATATCTCGGGCTAAACGGGATCGAAAGCAGTAGCCTTTCGAGTTCGATGCATGTCGTGGTACACTCAACACGATGTGTGCGTGCGTGCCTCATGGTCCATCGACACGCATAGCTGTAAATCCAACTTCTAAGAATTCCTCCCGACTCTCGAGGGTAGAGGAGGATTGAGTCGACTGTGGTGTTAGCTTAGTCTACAACGACCTATAATGTCAATGAGGCCAACACCCACCTGTATGAGGCTCAACAAGTATGATACCTTGTACCTTGTAGCCAAGGTAGTCATCAGTGGGACTGCTGGGATGATAGCTGTCTGGTTTGAGACCTGGAGCGACATTCGCCATCCCGATGATGACCATTCGTGGTATCGGATGTCGTGCGCTAAAGGCTTTATCGGTCATATTGAGCGACATGCGCGATGTAGCGTCGACTTCCGAAAACAGTTGGATTATACAAGATAGCTTCGATGACAGGCGAGACATGAAGTAAGTGGAAGGATCGATATCGATGCCAGGAGGTAGCACCAAGTTGATATAGCCGAGAGACTGGGCGCCTTGATGTAACGCCGCATGATCGCATTGTCGAGCGATGGACAAGCATCGATCATCTCCGGGTTAGGTGAGAGCTCGCTCGTTCGTCCAGCCGTACAGTCCAATGGTCTTCAAGCCAACGAGTATGTCTTACAATACACCGTCGCTCTGGACGTCTACTTCCGCTCAATCCTCCCTCTACGTCTCGTTCCCTTCAACCTTTCGAAAGCGTCTCCACTCTCCACTCTTCATTCTACCATCCTTCATGGTAGCTTAATTGCTCGAGGTACAAGACTGCCCTAGCGCTTGTTCCATCGAGACGTCCGACCTCTTCGTATATTCTGTTCGACCCCAATCGTCACGTGTAGCTGATAGTCCACGGACTACCGAAATGAGACAGGGCGGGTGGTGTATCGGGTGATCTTGGGGTTCCAGCTCGAGGCATGGTCGTTTAGAATCTTCGAGATTAGGCGTATCGAATGCCAATGATCGGCTGCGGCGAGCAAGGTTTGCCAGGTAGGTTCATTGATAATCAAGGAAGAGACTGGACCGCGGATGTAGAGTGGTGGGATCATCACCGTCAGGTCGGTTCATATGTTGATACGCTTATGATTTGCTTTCATCTTGATCCTGGCAGACACCTACGCTCGGTTGTCGAGTCATACTCAGGTGTGAATTGGCCAAGTCGATGAGGCTTGACCGGATCCGGCTTACATGGTTAGTTGAGTGCATATCGAGTTGTAGTAAAAAAGCCCAAGACTGACCTCTCGGCATTCTCATCCTTTCCGAAGCATGCTCCACTTCAACAAAGGTTGAATTGTCTATACCGATACTGAATGGCATGGCTTGTCGGATCCCCTTCTTGTTCGAACGAAAGAGATGTCTGATCGAAATGAAAGGTATTATGTAGAGTAAGTTGAACGCGCGAAGTCCTTAAATCGAGTCTCAGGGCGCCTAATCTTTCGCAGCGCAGGAATGATTATCCCTTAACACTCCCATATCACTATTGCACTCGGCGAAGCTGTTCGTGGTGATCGGTTCGAGTTAAGTCTCATGATCGCACTGGAAGCACTACGAATATACCGTAGAACGCATATTTGAAGATCAATTCTTCTTCTCTTCAGTTCCAGATCACTCTTATCTTGCTGGACAACGATGACGACACTTTTGAGATCGTGCCCAGTAGGCTTGACTTTCGAGGATCCCAGGGTACCAGACAAAGCTGGATTTGGCCATAAGAGGGACACCGCAGACGGTGCTATAGGAAGACGAGTTGCCGATGTGAGTGTTGGCTCGAAGAGTCTTGTATTGACGCCTTTGCTGTTGATCACCAGTGCATTTCGACCTCTTCACCGGGGTCCATGCCTACTCTACGGTCTGCAGAACCAATTAGAAAAGTGGCCCTTAGTTCAATCGTACAAATGCCGCTGCTTGCATGGCCCTGTATGGAGTACAGGACAGTCCAGAGATTACGCCGTGATGTCTCGAAACATACGATGAATTATATCTGCATTTCTCTCATCATCGTCTACGTCTACGGTTGAGTTATCAGACTACCCCAAGCTATCGCTCGTCCATCCATTGCCCTCCCAATCCCTGTAATCCTCTAGGATCTCCCCTAGTCAAGTCACCATGACGATATACGCGGTCTCAATAGTGCTTGTGATAGCTTTGCCTGATAGGTCAAATCACCTGCCTACGGTAGTCTAACATCGCGTCAGGGATCCACTTGCCATCTAAAGGCCATCAGGACCCGATGTGAACCACTCTTTTGCCTCGAGCGCCTCATCGTCAACTGAACCAATCTTTGATCCCTCGCACCAAATATCCAACACACTCTGGGCCATAGAAGGGATTGGGACCTCCGGTCCGTCCATGACCATGTCGGTGAATGTGATAAGTGGCCCTGGCTCCGCTGATTGAGTTGTACCGGTAAGATCATCCCCATGGATCGTCAGTGGAGGTACCAAGCAGGCGAGAGTAATGTCGTCGGAGACTAATCGCTTCAAGCCGTATAGCGCTGATAAGATATTTGATGGCGAGACGATATTGATCCGTTTCGGTACCATTTTGCATATGCTCTGTCAAGTCAGCTGCGCTTCTCCGGTTGATTGATAGGCTGTATTCACTTTGCAGCTATACCACAGATCGTCTCGTAAAATTATCTCGCTCGCAACAGATTCACTTGTCCAGGAACCAATTGCTACCCCCAGTTGGGCCTCCGTCGCAGATAGACATATTGCTCCAAGCCAGACAATCTTGGCATTACGCCGACTGACGTGCGGGATCAAGGTATATTGAGACCCGGTGTTTGTGTTGCCGCTCCCAACGATATCGTGTAGAGAACGAAAGGGTGCATATGATGTCGCACAGAGACCTAGGAGATATCGACGAAGGAACAATTCGGATATGATGGGTCGTTCTGATGCTTGATCGAGTATCGGCAGTCGAGTCAAAATGTACAAACACCCGACGATGGAGTTCTGACTAATCGTCTCGGTTTCTTTCTGGACGGTGACGCTTAAGCTCGGCTCAAACGAAGCCGTATCTAACGTTATACCCTCCCATTGACATGTTGATGATTGGTACGGATCATTCGCCTTAAGATCGTGTAAGGCGGTAGTCGTCAATGCAGGTAATGTAGGGAAAGCTCGATGGACATGTGAAGCCGAAAGAGCTTGATCAACTCTTCGAATCGGTCCACAACGATGTCCAGAATAGGCCGTAGGTAATCGAGCACCGGTATAGTCTTGAGGAAAGAGGGGATTCAGGAGATCTCCATATCTCCTGTAGAATGATACTGTTGCCTTGTTGAAGGACTTTCGCTACAGAGTCAGATTTCTTCGCCACGGGTATGATAAGGACCTACCTGCTTTTTGGCCATATCATCACAGTAATTATAGAAATCCGCTTTACCCGGGGCTCTTTTCCTCTTTTTGATGCCCAGCGGTCTAGGTGAGGAGACCTTTGGGTTATTGCCGGTATTGTCGGCACAACCATGGCCCTCATTTAGGTTGTGTTGTCCGAGGTGCGTTCCGTCGCCAATCATGGCTCCAGTGTTCACGTCCATGGAGATATGCTCCAGGTGTCCAGCCAGCGGCATGACGGCCTCGCCTCCAGCCGGATAGCTTAGACCTCGATGTGATCTGACTGATCTGACTGATCGGACATCATCGCCAGACTCCACATTCTGCCTCCCCTTGCTGCCTCTGCCTTCTCCCAGTTCGCCGTCACCTCCTTCCGGCCTTCCACAAGTATCCCACTTGAACGTTGATATCTGAGCAACTATGAAGTCGAACTGAGTCTGATCATCAGGGTGTATCGTCGTTTGTTGCTTCCTGTTATCGTCCAATACCGGTATAGGCTTAGCTTCACCATTCCATCCAATTTCCAGATTCGGCAAAGTATCCTCTGCAGTGGTGATAGCTTGAGTGATCCAAGACGAGACGATGACTTGCTGGAAAGCGTGAATACCAGGAATCTGATCCGTCGATGCGTACAAACTACGCCTTTTCGCTTTGACCGGTTTGACATCGTCTGAACAGTCGTCGAGCGAGGCGACGATACAGATGATTCCGAGGTTGTCGTTCTCCTCTGATATTTTGCCCTCGAATCTCTGAAACGTCAGTGGGCGTATTTCGTACGTAAGACATGGCTTACAGTAATCATCGCCTGTAAGATATGCAGCTTGTGAAGATCAAAGGTGTTGACCAAAAAGTGGAAGGTGAGACCTTTGAAGACGTCCGTCCCTCTACTCCTATCGGACTCGCGACCCTCTTCTCTGGTTGTCGGATCGGATAGCCCCAAAGTCATGTTCCAATGAGGTGGGCCACCTACTGCTACTCATGAACACCACAATGGATAATGAAGGTAAGAAGCATAAGATTATACCTTGATTGAAGGTTGAAGTGACATTTAGCTTCCGTCGGATCTGACCGGTGAGGGCCTAAAAGAGGTTTTCGGATGTGGCACACATATACAACGGAGGTTTCATTCCAATCATTGCATTGAGTTAGTTCACCTCCCTCCGCGCACTGACCCTGGTCTCTGCGGCTCGGTCTGAACCTGAAGAGCTGAACAATCAGCTCAGATTAAGCTTTGGGGGCAGTGATGTAGTTGTCGACATACTTAAGGGTAGCTCGAATGTCTTTTATCTTGCCCTTCTTCCTAGCTACACCATACAGATCAGTACACAACGGCGATTCTATGATGACTCGTTCCCTCTTCAAAAGATGACTGATACCCCAAGATTATTGCGAGTCAGGTCATGCTCGATATCACTGGCTTCGTCAGCCACTTGACAGATCATTGATACCTGAGGCAGACTCACAAGGGGCAATATCGTACTTGAGCCTCCATACCGATGAATCACCATAGACGGAGACCTAGATCGGTCGCCTGATCCACTTATGATCGATATGGCGCCTGGGTCATAGCTCCCCAGGTGTTGCCAAGAGGCTATCGGTCGGGTACTGGATTGGGACGACCGGGTTCCCATGTTTGGCAAGTAGAGGGCGATATGATCGATCATCTCCTCATCCAAGCTTTATACATATGAGAGTCTGATCTGATATAATCAGTACTATCCTATGTAGCCGAGAATTAGAATCAGCTTACACTTTACTAGCCTCTCAACCGCTCCCACCTGATCCACTCGCATCGGATACCATATCTGGACACCTCTCGCATGGTGTATATTTAATGGCAGCGAAACAAGCTAGTCATCAGCACAACTCGACATCTCAAGGTCAAAACTCACATCATTCTTGTGCCAGGCAAAGACAGGTATCATCCTGTCCAGTAGATGGATATGGTCTTGGTAAACCGTCCCAACTCACGCCTTGATACTTGATGCTGCTCTTACCAGCGACGCCATTGAATGGGGTATCGACAGTAGCCTGCCATTCCAATCTTCTATCCTGACGCCGTGAACATTGAATTCATCGGAATGCGCTTTCGTTGTAAGGTCTTATCGAGAATCGTGGTCTTTCGATGCTAGAGGACAGGATTTCTGGCAGTAAGCGGTAGTGACAGAATCATACTCGCTCGCTTACAGCTGATCGGGTCGGTGTGTTTACACGTCACTCCATCGGATCCTTCCAATAAACCTCAGGATACCTGCCATACCTCTTTTCTAGTACATGAGGCGATAATCGATCCCCAACCTTCTTCCAGACGTTCCGACTGATAGTCGTATCGATGGAAGATGCGTCACTCACGAACTCCCTGAGTCGAATCACTGAGTCGAACCACAGTTCTCATCATTCTTCTCCCCGCCATATCGTACCTGGACCTGAGGGATGTATTCTTCGCATTTCGATTTGGTATCGGACGCCGTCACCTTGATTGGTGTATGTCCGTTGATGAGGTCATATGGCCCTTTTGTCGATCCCAGTACGCGGCTTATCTGGCAATGGTCTGTCCGATGATATAGGTGCCTTAGTCTCTAGGAGAAACGCCTTCTACCGAGTCGCCCCGAAAGAGTGGCACCGTTTTCCGGCATCTACATCCGAACGATCTCGTAGTGCTCCTTGGCCTCGAGTGAGCGGTGGTGACATCTGGAAACCCTGTTGAGCGTCAGCCCGCACGGGGCAGTCGACTATCAGATATCCCTTGAGTAGCTTCCTCTTCTTTTGAATGGGCTTCGATCCATCCACCGTGATCGGTCATTTATACTCAGTCATTGCGGAAGCCCTGGCGCGTCGCCCAACATCTCCTACTTTGCCTGTTGACGACGACTACCACAATCGAACAAGTCATTTGATGCCCCTGTTTGCCTTTCTGCCCTGACTGATAGCTTCTAACGTTCTTGTGCGCTCTGGGTGGTGGCGGAGCATAGATGACCGGGACAATAGTAGAAGGTGAATGAATGAATTGAAGAGACCGAAGTGACGCGTCGAGGGAAAGTGGCCACGTGGGTGCCATGCGGATATGTCCCCAGACATATTCAGCCATCCGGCCGCTCCCGACTATATCACCATACACGACAAGGTGCTATATTTCTGTCATGCCTCGATTGTTCTTTCCTATCGCTTATACCCATTATGTGAAATGGTAATGTTGATCAAGTATGACGGTCCACCGTACAGTCTGGCAAAGCAGAGAGATTGCTTACACTTGCCCTCCACGAAGTCGTCTATACTGAACCGTCGTTCGTTCGACAGATACGGTCCATGTCAAAAGTGGCCCCATTTTGACACGAGATATCTGGCAGCAAACAAATGCTTGACCGAGCCCATAAGGCTCGTCAACCCTACCGATGATGATCCCCGGCATTGAATCTTCCTTCTGTCATAACCCGATACTTCCAACAGTCACCCAAGATGAGCTCAGCATCCTTCTCTGGCCAGCCAGTGTGCCTTGGCTCGACCTGATTAGATACGGGCGGGACAAGATCGTTCCAAGTTTCAGATCAATCAGACGAGGCTAGCTTATACTTGACCGCCTCTATGATGGGCAGCCAGAAGCGTCAGTTCCTGAGAAGAAAGAAGCCACTTCGAGGTCTGGGTTTGTCGTCCCGCCTGATCTCTTCCATTGGTGAGTTATTCAACGATGTTGTTGCCGTCGACGCACCATACATTGGTGACCGGTGGCCTATCTTGGCTCTTTCACGTTCATACATGACTCCTGACCTTGCCAAGGATATTACATTTTGACTGAAATTCGTACAGCCATTCCTGACCGAGTTATGCAATCCGCCACTATGACTCGGCATTGCTCAACGCAAGATCAAGGTAAGATCGGGCATGATGCCGAGAGTGTGCCACTTGTAGGTGAGGTCGGCGGAATCGTGATTCCCTAGTGATGGCGATTTGACATCGATGGGTCTGGAGAACATCGGACCACAGGAGTGTCATGATCCGACCTTATAACAAGATCAAATCGCTGGTCAGCGGATTTGATATTGATCCTTTTGGTTTGGACTTCAGCGTTACATCTTGTTATGTAATGGTTCTGACAAGGCGACATGCGCTTTTCCTGAGTGCTAGCTGGTACCTCGATGAACACATCCGTTCTGGTCCTGTTTCGTTAATTCCTTCGAGACCGTTCCGACGCACCGGATATACTGACTCCTCAATAGGTGACTCACTGCAAGCTTGTTGAGACAGTGTTAATCGAGCTCAGTATTTTCGCTCAAGTCATGTATTTGACCACAGCCTGAGACATGGGGCTTTTCGTTTAAGTCGCAGGCGTTTGTCCGAGAAAGCACCTTCGTCGATGTGTGCTGATGTGAAGCTGCCTCGGATGTACTGACAGCGCACGGTCAGGTACGATACACTAGTCGCAGTGCCGGCTGGAAAGCCGTACCTGCGAAGGTACCAAACTCTCCATATGTAGCGTGAGGTTGACCATTACAGAGTTTTCGTTGCGAAAGCTGATGCGTGTCCCAACTTGGATGTCTATGTTGAACCGACCAGGACTGTGTTCTTTTGCTCAATGTCCGCATTATCCTTGTCCTCATCAGCATCATATCTCGCAGGACGTGGAATAGCGTGATGGTTCAGTAGTTCAGCGATACCGTCACCTTCGCTTGTGCGTAGGTGGACCACAGCAGGAAGCCGTCATCATTCAATGACATGGAGCACCTCTATGACAACAAGTGGCCCGAAACGGTATGCCTGTAATGCTAGCCCATTGTATCTGATTCAGTGCGAGTGACTGAACTTGCGACCGTTGCAAGGGAAGACAACCTTTTGGCTGGTCGGAGCTGGGCGAAATGTGCTTTCGTTGTACTTTTGATACCTGCAACCCTTTCTTCCTTTCATTATCGGGGTCAGCATCCTCCTTCTGAGCCAATGGCGAGGGACATCCTCTTGTTTGCTCTCTTCCCAAGCTCCTAGCAGGTAAGAGCATGTCGCTTTCGAAAGATGGGCATGTGGAATTTTGGGACAGCCAATCCCTTTGTCGTCTTCCTTGTTCATTTGACTTAATCGCTGAGTAAAGCTACAAGATTTGCTACAAGATACTCGAGAGGGCCATTGGTGCCGATGTCACGATTAGGCTCGCATCTAAATACTCAATCAAACTTGGTCCTAGTCGTTCCCTGCGTAGCGAGCGGTCTTATCGGTGTGGCTTGTCATAGAAGACCAGCATCACCCGCTATGGGCAGGTCAACAGACATGGCGGTACTTTAGTCAGACGTGCCGACAGCAACCAGATGTTCTCTCCACAAGCTGAGAGACGCTAGAGGCGGCAAAGAGCTTGTTGCGCGAGCCTTCGGATCTCAAAACACCTATCATATCGTCCAACCAACCAAGCTTCCCGAGGTGCGAATCTTAAATGACGACCATGCGGTCGTTCTGACCTGGCCTATTTGTTCCGACAACAACCTGTGTCTCCTTCTATCGAGTAACGAACAGATCAAGATCACCAGAAAGAGTTTTCGAAGCACGTCAATAGTAAACAGCAAGAGCCGCTAAAGCGACCGAAGTGATGATCAGCATTTCGGAATCTGATGTGGGTACCCTTGAGCGGGATGATGCACTTGAGCGGGATGATGCACTGGTGCATATCATAATGAGCTTCCCCCCTGCCCCTCTGTTTCTGACACAATGACTACATGATCAGTGTGAGGTATTTGGTTAGAGAGCATTGAGCAGTGGAACGAAGAACAGCGACCCCGGCTTACCACCGCGCTGAGGTCACTGGTCCAGATCGTATGTAGGATCAGCTTCGTTTATTCCGCTTCAGGCATGGGTCACTATCTCATGAGCCGACTTCCGCAGATGCCCAGATCCTCATCTAGACGGCCAGACTTCCTTCGCCCGACAAGAGAAGTGTGTAGAGCCGAGAAGCAGGTGCACATTCTTCAGAGTGTGAGTGTCACTAGATGTCATCAGACGCTCGAGAGCGAGTAATCGAATGTCGTCTGATGGGCTAGGCAGCAAGGAGGAGAGGGGAAATAAACTTCCATTCTGCTCTCGAACGTCCAGGGTTTGGTTTTGTATGGGGCTGCATGGCGATTAGAAGGGAACCTGCCATTCGCACTGTCATGCCCGCCGTTGATCAACACTCTCCCTGATTATAGTCGATGCCGCCATTCACTGACTGTTCCCGTTCGGAATTCGCACGATCAACTCGTCGTCCCCAAGACCCAGTATGAGTGTAGTCATGGAGGCATACATACGGAAGGCAACGATGGCCGTACCCTATAATTACTAGATTTCTCGATGGATCCACTTTGGAAGTTTGCCTGTCCAGCCATTTGCTTCTATCCAGTCAACCCTCTCACTGTCTTTGAGGACCCCAGCGTCGCTCTGGTTTGAATGATATTGTAGGGCATGATGGAGATACGTCTTGAGTAGGCGGAACTGATCGTGTAGTCCCTCGTAGCCGAGCCCTCGCTGGTCGAAAGTGGGGACGAGGGGTTGGACTTCTGCTTCAAAGTAGACGAAAGGGAGATTGATGGCGAAACCGGACTCCATATGCCATCTTGATCCTTTCCCTTTCTCTCTGAAACCTACGGAATCAATCTCCAAGACGATGAAAGGAGTAGGTGGAATGACTCACGCTGCACTCCACACCGAGTAATACGACATGACTCCACGGCTTCTGTCAAGCGCTTCCATAAATCCTGTGTAGCTTGTCCACCTCTCCTCGGTCTCTCAAGACAGATGTCATATGCCTCTAACAATTTCTGCAATACTCGGTTGAATGCGCGAAGCTGCACTATCAGCTGTTGGGCGTTGGCATGACAGACACTTACTGTTTGTTTCTGTTCATCGATTCCCTTTCTGGATTTTACTTTGACGACCCTTGAGTAGCTCACTCGGTTATCCTCCTCCGAATCTGTATCATTTCCTCGGTCAATCCCCTCGGGCGACTCCGACGCGTTGTCGTGATCGCGCTGTATAGTCAGTAGCATCCTGACGATCTAGATAGGTAGTAGATCCTCAAAGCGTACTTGATGAGACGCTCCGGAGGACGGAGGTCTGGATGCAATTGGTCCAATGCCTCTCAGCCCCACATCAAGCTCTTGTGCAGGAGATAGGGACTAGAATACGTCAGCTTGGATCTATTCGACTTTGGTAATCTTCTTACTTGTTGCTCCGTGCTCGAGCTCTTTGACCTGATCAGTTTCATCGTGTGACGTAGATGTTCATGATCAGGATCATCTTTCTGTATTGTCAGTCTACGCGAGTCGAAAGCGGGACTCAACGCACCGATAATTCACTTCGCACCCGCTGAATGTACGTCAAAGCAATGCGTGCTTCATCTTGATGCTTGTGTCCGTGGTTAGGTCGGTTCGTGTCGAGTGGAGACAAAGGTGATGGTCGACCGGGTATTCGACGACTCATGCTCGATTGGATTTGTCTATGTTGATTGACCATGAAGATGAAAAGAGGTTTTCGTTGTTTGCCTTTTACACCACGTGTCATCGGTTCGAAGGGGTTTAAAGCCTGTTTCAATCCTTCGAACAGATCAGGCACAAAGAGATATTCATAGGTTCCGTAGTCATGCGTAAGAAGGTAATCGGCTAAACTGGTAAATCGTTCAAATGGTTAAACCTCTGAGCTGTGTTTGTTTGATCAACTTCACATCGACTCGAGCACGATCAGACTTTATCAGTAGAAAGGCGACCAACATGTCTGACGACACCCTCTTCCATAGCATGGACGATGAAGACCTCGATGACCCATTTTTCATCTCTGGTAGGCCAAGCATCACGAATGGTTTGAGGTTCCCCGGGGATGGTGGCTTGAGTTCATCACCTCATCCGGATCACCAAATGACATCTACCAGAAGTGGAGAGAATAGACGGTGGACGCATACTTCAATTGACCAAGATCAGGGGTCGAACGATGGTGCTACTCCAACACGATCTTGCCGCGCGGTATCGCATCCGACACGAACACAAGTCAACCATCTTCGAGACGAAGTGAACACTCTAACACAATCGTCTTCCAAAGCTGCGGATGCGATGCGGATCTCAGTTTCCCCTCCATTCGGAGAATACACATTGAATCAACAAGACGAAGCTTGGATGAGCAGTCCCAGGGGGTCGGGAGCAGAGTCCCAAACCCCGGAATCACCTCGAAGAGGGACTATAGATAGGGTAGGTCGATCCGCCATTCTTCATCTTCAATACTTCACGCCTCAGTTCCTAGCTAATTCGTCAGCTATCCCTTATTCGATCTCCCGACCTCCTGTTCGATCCGCTACAAACCGATCTACAGGACCAGCATGATCGTTCCCCATCCCATTCGCGTTCGCCCACCATCCCACAAACATCGTCGTCGAGGAGAGCAACGCTACCGGCAACGGCCGTCGAGGATGTGAGCAGTCTGACTGCATCGACCCAGAGAGCGAATAGAGACTTAATTGGCGGGTTCCGAGAATCTTCTCCCTCGGTGATATCCAGAGAAAGCTCGAAGACGGTACGGGCTATCAACGCGAAATCCGATACTAGACGACGTGTACAGATCAAGCTCTTAGTAGAGGTGAATGTATACCTTGGTACACTCGCCGAAGCTTGGTTGAAGTATGTGCACGATTTGAACGAAACCGCTGGTTTGGATGAAGGATACAACGGCAACGACCAGTGGCCAGCAATCTCAAAGCAATGGACCGATACTTGGATTCATGTCAAGGAGACTAATCAGAAGCTAGAGGGTGAGTCTCTCTCTCTTCCTCTTTCCCTCTCTTTCGTTTGGCCTCTCACTGTGTTTCTCTATATCTCTCTCTCACTTCGAATCGTAACGTAATCAGACCTATGAACATTCAATGACGGCTGACTCTCTATAGGGATCCGAGACCGGAAAAGCTCTGGCACCCCGTGGCACAACCATAATGGTATCTATTACGACTTACCTCTGAGCTGGTTCAACTACCGACACCGATTGTTGTCGCCGTCACGGGTCGCAGATATGTCATCGCCTGCTCGATCGAATGCAGTAGAGCTCATGAAGATCCTAGAAGCATTGCTCGTCAAGGCAGCTGGGTATCACGCCGAATCGCGTAAACATCCGGTCACCCATTCTGCCCGATTCGCCAGAGAGGTTGGAATCCCTGACATGAAATGGCGCGGGAAATTGGGAAGTATCGATGTGATTGGATATCCTTAATACAGTGCCATAAAAGGTGTAGATAGGGGATTTGTTGAGTAGTAGCACGAGCAGACTAGTTGAATCGTTATGAACATGCATTGTAAAACTAGAGAAAAGAGGGATCACAGCAAGACCGCATCCGTATGATCCGGAACCGCATACTTATTGTTTATCGGCACTGAGACCGCGGAATCAAGCTGCAGTAGATCCAAAGAAGGCCAACATCCAGCTAGACACTTCAGGGTAATCGTGTTGAACCAGTTCTGGATAATTAGCTACATCACCCGGGGTGTGATAAGAATACGGACCGGCTATCTCCTGTGCCAATATATCACGTTGAAGTCGCTCATAAACGACTTGTCCCTCTGAAATCAAATCGGCCTCGAAGAGCTGTTGCAACCACTGTGAAAGCGGATCGCACAGCAATTGCTCCTGTCGCGCCGCCGATAGACCCTTGGCTCCACTGAGAAGCTCACGTAGAGTCCTAATGATAGTCTTGTTGGTCACGTCGGATGCCTTCAAAGCTGTGGACTTGGCGAATTTGGGCATGAACCTAGTTTGAAATCGCTTGATTGCCATGTCTAGCACCCTTTCGCACTGTTTCGCATGGTTTCGAGTTGTTGAAGCCCGAGTAGCATAGCATTCCAAAACTTGCATCAAAGGAAATAGCGTATTAGCAGGATGCTCGCTAAGAGCGCATTTCTTGACACCGTCGTGGAGAGCGCCGAAATCTTCGGTAGTATCGATACAAGCCGCCACTTGCTCGCTGAGATAATTGGCTTGCATCTCGACCAGCTGAGAGAGCGAAGCGTTATTGTTGCCGTAGAGATGGAAACGAGCGAGATATTGGGTGAAAGCTTGGAGCTGGGCTTGCTTTCGCTGTGCGATCTGGCTTTCGGCATGTTTCAGCTCGAGCTGAAGGCGAGACCCAGCTGCGATTTGAGCTTGATGTTTGGCCTCTTCGTTTCGAAGATTGTCCTTGGTACGACTCAACTCGGTGTCAAGGTTCTGTACTCCTTCCTGAAGCCTCTCGATCTCTGCCAATTTATGGTCGAGAACATAATGAGTCTCCGATAGACGGCCGGCCAGCTCGTCGTTGGCATCGTTGGAGTCGCGCAATTCCTTGTTTAGATTCGCGATGTGTTTCTCGTGATCTTCAACCTTCTCATTGAACTTCTGCTTGGCGGCCATGGACTCGGATTTCTCATCTGCCAGCTCTTTCTGGGTTGCAGCGAGGTGCCGACTGGCGGCAACCAACTCGGACTTCTCTTTCGCCAAGTCGGACTGAGTCACGGCAAGTAGCTGTTGACAGCTTGCCAGGGAAGATCGCAGAGTATCGTTGCCCGCCTGTAAGGATCGCTTCTCGTGCTCCAGAGATCGCTTGCCGCTTTCGAGTAACTGTTTCGCTTTGTCAAGCCTGTCGAGCTCGACATCATCCTCAACATCGAAGTCGAAATCACCCATCATCATGCTTTGTTCGCCAACCTCATTCATGTCTTGCTGTCTTTGAGCTATCTCGTCAGTCAAAAGCCCAGCAGGTAGCACCCAAGGATAGCTTACTTATACTCTGATCAAGCGAGTTGCGCATATTGATCGTCAAATAGACGCTCGTATTGGTGACCTGAAAGTCTCGTTTCGACAGACTTCTGGGAAAGGATTCCGCCATATCCCCGAGAAAGTTAGATATCGCATCTTCGTCGGAAGATGGACTTTCCTCGAATAAGCTACCATACCTGTTACATCAGCTCAGTCTATCCTGGCGGAAAGAAACGTACGTTTCCAGAAAGATCTGGACACTCATGCAGCACGGTCGGTCAACGAGTCCAAGCTCTAGCACCTTGTGCAAGGCGATATGAGCCATTTCTTTCGGATCGTGAACATTCCTTATACAGCAAAGAATGACTTGTCGATCGGCTTGTTCAATTTCGTCTACCAACCTCATTACAGCCTTTCTGGCGATTTCGATGGACGTAGTAGTAACTTGACGTCCGGCCGCAGGGAGCGAAGTGGAGATGATAGGGATCGCGGTCTTTTCCAGGATCGCTTCAAAGCCTGCCGGAGCTCGAATCGCATTGTCGGTCATGAGACGCGAAGTGAGGTATGACTTGTGACCGGAGAAATGGGTCCAGGAAACACGCAAATGGTCATCTGTAACCTCCACCAATGGCTGAGCTCCTAGCTTGAGGACGAGATCGGCTTGCTTTTCGTCCGAATGATTCCCCATCTTGGTCTTGTTGTTGATGACCTCAAGAACCAAGGATGCGACCGACATCGTCTTTGGCACGATCACAGTAGAGAGAGCCGGGTCGTTATCGGCTGTCTCGGCATGCAAGATACACTCGACCTTCATATGTCAGATATAACGTCCGATTGAAATGTAAATACGCACTTGATGTTGAATGAACTCGTTGACATAATTGACTGTACACTGGGCAAGGTGGTTCTGACGACATCAACGATTATTCTTGGGATATAAGGTGCAGACTTACCTCCTTGAAGTCTTCAGCTCCTGGCTGAGGAATGAGCTTAGTACGTGTCTTGTTGCTCGACTTACAATATCAACAAGAGTCACCACACTGTAAACATGGGAGGATATCTTGGGTCCGAGGGTAGTACTAGCTCGAAACCAATTCGCGAGCTGATCGTTGCAGACTTTAGTCACATCCTTTATCTTAGCATGGGTGGCCTAGATCACGAAAGGTAGAGGACTTACGTTGAAGAGCTTGGAGTAGATCGCAGCACCTAGACCGATTCGGTTTTGATTGAATTGCTCAGTTGTGACTGGAATTTGTTCGCCTGCGATAAATCGACATCCAAGCATATCGCGAAGTCGACCCAGAGGAAAGTCCAGAAGATCGGCGATGGGATGAAGGCTCAACTCAAGCATAGAAGGGGAAATCAAGTCGTGCTCGGTCGGAACATCGCGAATCAACAGGATAGCGAGCAGGGTTTTGGCAATTCGAATGATATCGTCCGGACAGATGGTCTGCAAGCAAGACCATAGCCAAAGTATCTGATGTTTGTCTTCGGTTGAGGAAGTGATATCTCTAGATGATTGATGGTTGATCTTGCTGCCCATAACTGAGGCGTTGATGTCGGACTCGAGAAGGACGAGATCGGGTTGCCCATTTCGAAGGTAATACCTCATGAGTCGCAGGACGTGGAACGAGTCTTGTTGATCATGCGGCATAGCTCGGCTGATTTCGAGAGCCTCACAGATGAACTCGATGCCGACCAGGGTGTTTGTAGAGCTATTGAAGCGGAGCTGGTGAGCATCAGCATATACTGTGTGAAGAGGAGACCACAAGATAGATCCACTCACCCTGGTTCGAGATATACATCTGGTGGAATCCTTGTTGCTTGAAGTTGGAGCATTGGTGAACATTCCAAACAGCTTGGTGATGTCGTTGATGGCAGCGAATAAGTCTTGAATTGCCGCATCGTTCTGGGAGAAATTGGGGAGCTCCCTCAAAATTCGCCTAATAGTAGTACTTTTTCCAGCTCCGCTAAATCGTCAGCTCTCAAGTCACACTACGATTAAGATCACTGACGAGATTCCGACAGCTAAGACAACCATATTCTCAGTCCCACCTCGTACTTGTATTTCCATCTCCCTCAACAACTGCGCAAAATCATCGGTTTTGGCTAAACGTCAGCTTTGTGATAATATGGGACTCTTCTTAAAGGAGCTTACCGGGTGACTGCTCCTGATCTGCCGGCGGCCTCAAGACACACTAGACCATCAGCGTAGACCAGATACCAAGTGGTAAACATGACGTACTAGAACCCGCTCAAGCACTCTGGTGCACCACTGAGATTGGTTCGCTCTGACTTTAAGGCTTTGGTAGACTGGTCGAGTCAGCTTGAACCTTTAGGACCATGCACCTACTTTCTTCAGGCGATGCGCCTTTATTATGACGTTCCAGGGCGACCATGTCGCTTGGATTGTTGTCGTTTGACATGTGATCTACCTTTGGAGAGATAGAAAAGTAATTGACAGCGTTGAGGGGGGATGAAAACCTGTTTTCGAATTCCCTCCTTCCCTACGCTCAGCTCGACCCCTAGTCCCAACCCTGCCGTTTCAGTCGTTCAGGGCACATTGATAATAGGCGAGCTGGACGCGCCTTACACCTGGTTGTGTGCTTTTCGAAAAAGGGGTTGTGTGGAATGGCCATGACGCTGTTGACAGAATACCGGTCCTTGTCATGGACATGTGATGCTGGTTGCATAGCTCCACTGTATACTCGCGGTAACATGACTGCTTCGAGTGCGTGATCCGCTACCCTGCGCTGCGTCGACAGGCGTTGGTGTTATGTATATAGAATGCGATAGTGTTGATGCTATTGTTTACCGAGATGTTGGGACGCGTCAGCGCAGCGATATTCTCGTTCCTGACCCGCCTCGTGGCAAAAGGGGTTTTCGGCAATACCATAGAGCACTGTGGCACAATGCTGATATCTCGCCTTGCCTGGTCATTTGAGCCTTCAAGTATCGCATGAGTAGCCCCCACTGGAGAGCAAAGCCTGCAATGGGAGCCCTATCAGCATCAAGGTTGAGTATACACCACTAGGTTGATCCTGCACTCGTGCAATGTACTAATCCTCCTCCCCTTAGCAGTCCTTCCGACTCTCGATCATTCCATTTATAGGGACCCCTGATCATGCTCCCACCTGATCGAAAGACAGCCTCTTTGCGATCCCCGAGATGTTATCAGGCTCACTACCGTGATCTACGGTATCATTGACAAGTCGGACATCTGGATAGACCGGAATGATCAGCCAGTTCCTACTGACGAGTTCATGCAAACAAGGGCAGATGGCAAAGCTTTATTCGCTGCAATGTCTACATGGATAACATTTATCAGTAGTCCATATCTGGGGCCACTTTTGAATGGTGACTGGAGGGGTCAGTCTAGAACGCGCTGAGCAACAAAGATCTCCGGACGCGGACCTTGTGGTCGCGACTCATCGCATATTGCCATAGAGCTCGATGTACCTCTATGCATTCTCGGCACTCCAGATGGGGTCCAACTCTTTATTCACCTCCGATCATCTCCTATAGCTGTAGTCGTACCAACAAGAGAGGGTTGTTGGCACAAGAAATGAGACCCGCTCCGCTCTGTATTGCTGGCTCCCAATCCTCGATTTTCTCCACACCGCTTATTCAACATCCCCACATGATAATCTGGTCTTCGGTGTAACCATTGATACCTATAATTCCCTCGACCGATACACTGTGAGTTGTATCGCTAGCTAAGGATGATTGAAGCCTTTAGATCGTCACCGGAAGATCTGGTCTGACATTGAGTCAGTGACCCAATGCCGTATTCTACTCGCGAGACTGAGTGTTTGGGTGTGACCAGACACTTCAATCAGAATAGCTCATAGGATTCTATGCTATGTCATCGAGTGTTCCCACATCACGCAGTTGTATGTATCCTACATCGCTCACAAACCACTCAGTGTCGTGACACTGACTCTGCGACTTTTCGATTGGAGGCCATGCTTTCCCTGCCTCCCAACGTCGGTATCTCAGCATGGAGCCTGCGTGAAGGTGACAGACACAGAAACAATGAAGAGAGATAAACTCCGTGACGATAGCCTCTGAATATCAGGTAAAGAAGCAAGAGGCATTAGTAGAAGAAGCAAAGGACACGAAAATGAGCAAAGATCGGAGAAACGATAATCGTGCATGAGGTAAAGATCGCGTAAGGTCGTTATGTACATAAGGCGTTGATTCGTGTGTATCACGAGATAGATACCGGGCTCGTAAATCGGTTCGCAAATCGTCAATTCAATCCAATCGAGTATATATGGTATGATTGGGGCGAAGCGCAATCGTTCAGTTGAAGCTCGACATCATTCGACGAACTTCACTGATCTCGGTAGCGCATTGCTGATCCCAATTCTGGTCATTGTCATCCTCCGCTCGGATTATACAATGATCAAAATCGATCAATCGAAGAGTAGCGAGGTTTTTGTTTTTGGCGAGTATATGTCTCCAAGCGACATCACCGTGAATGACACCAGCCTGATGGATATCATTATACAGCGCCAGGATACGCATTCTGTCTATTAGCCCTTTTGATGACAAAGACGAGCTTGACTGGAAGCGATGAATGGCTTACCGGACTATTTCATTTCTTGCATATTCTACAGGAAGGTGTTCACCTCCATTTTCGTGTATAGCAACCCAGATTTCTTGATTATCGATCACACTTGCCCATAGTCCCTTGTATCGAAGAATGGTTCTACCCTGTAGGTGTAGGAGCGGTCCTGTGATTGCCAAGTCTTCTTTCCGGATAGCTTGCTTGACTGTAAGGAAGTTTCGCGTAGAGTCGGGATCATTGAATGTATGAGGCATGGCGATCTTGCATACCGATTCCGATCCATTTGAGAGACCGACATGATCGAGATCATGATCCAAGTCGGGATCGTCTGTCGAGCCATTCAAAAGATTATAAACTTGCCATAGAGCCCCACGCTGCTTGAATTGACCAATAAAGTACGATTCATCAAAGATAACCTCTTCACTAGTCGTGGAAGGCGAGAGGAGTCGAGGAAGATAATCATTGGACGATGAGTCGAGCAAAGAGTTGACTTGCATAGAGGGACCATAGCAGATGATGCCATGATCCAATGGCATGAAGACATCAGATAGTAGTCGAGCATCGCAGCCCAAGGACATTCGCTTGTTCCCAATCTGACCATCAGCAATTGACTGGATGTATGTATGTATGTGGATGCTTACCTCATTGACCGGTATCTCTACAGGACTCAGGGCGGCTGGAACAACATGAACGGAAGAGATAACCTTGATTGGCGGTGGTATCTGCTGCTTCGATTTCGGCAGAGGATCCGAATCCGACTCCAAAGATCGCTTCAATGGCTTGTCGGTCGCGACAGCTGGGGAGCGTTCATCGGTGAGGGTCGACGACGAGTGATGATCGTCGGAATGATGCTGCGACATAGGCCGGCCAGGAGCACAATCGTCTTGTGGGCGCGAGTGCTGTAGTATCGAGGCATCGGCGACCTTTTCAATCTGCGATGTAGTAGGGTCGGACGCGCACTCGGTTGTAGTCCTTGTCGTCTCGTTAGCTGGAGCAAACGAGTGATTCGATGCGGTAGCGGAGCGAGATGGATGGGAAGCTACTCCTGGTCGGGCTGTTTGGCTTGGGGCAACACTCGTTGAAGCCTGAGAGCCAGGTCCTCGATGAGCTGATCCGGTTCCATCGGTCGGTCGGACCGTCTCTGTGCTAGTCCTACCCATATCGCTCGCGCCGAGATTATCGCTCGAGTAACTAGGCAGCTTCTCCTTCATCGCTTGAAGAGCGACGCCGACCAACAGCCCAGCTGGACTTTGCCATAGACTACGAGGAACGGCGACACCAGTGCTTGCGATGGTGTTCGGAGCTGCAGTAATGATTGATTGGCCGTCGACTTCTTGTCGATGAACGAGGAGGAAGATTTCATCGTTCTCCAGTATACCGAAATTCACATCTTTCGAATAGAGCTCAGTCGTCAACTATAAGTCAGCGTTGTAAAATGGCGGACACGACCCAGCCATCAGTGACAGGTTGGGAACAGGAGCAGGATGCGAGCTAAGTGAAAGGAGAACGGCGTAAAAGGGGAACCGGTATGAGAGGAGAACGGTATAAGGGAGAGAACCGTTTGAGAGGATGGGCTATCGAGAACTTACCTGCTCCAGAGGACTGAAGGATTCGAACCCGCCTGATACCTGTGACTGCAGACATGTACGTTCGTTTGATGTAGAATCCCAATAAATTCCTGGATAGTCTATGGCTCCTCGTATTCGATTCAGATCATTGGAAGTGACAGTCTTGGTAGTTTTGAGTTCGACGACAGCCAGAATAAGCTCTTGACCTCCAGAGATAAAGGCGAGTTCGTAGTCTGGTTTTCCAGCCTTGCCCAGTCCAACAGTTCGCCAATAGAGAGATTGACCAGGTTGAACCGCTAGCCTGAGAATACGATTCACTGGGAAGAATAGTGAGACCTGCTGATGACCCTGAAGTCCTGGTTCGCCAGAAGCAATTTGCTCCTCTGCATCTTCGTTCGTATGCAAAGTATGATTAAGCAGGTAGGTGCGTAATCCGGTCAAGTCGAGACCTTCGAGACGTCCAGCGAACTCGACCAGACAAGATTGAAGCGATGAATACATTCTCGAGGGTGTTTCGACGTCGACATTGAAGATAATGTTATCTGGGACATTCCTTCGCGCATTGTTGGTGACCTCGGTAGGTTCGTGTGTCGGTCCAGCAACGGTGATGACCTTGGGTGTGATGGCATCGATGAGGCCCAGAAGGACGGCTACACCGTCTGATTGAGTAGACGGAAGCCTTCTAGTAGCCATGGTTGATCGTTGGTCGCCAGGTCAGAGATATAGCAGAGTATACGAGTACAAGTATGATTGACAAGAAGGTGAAGGCGAGAACAAAGGGATAGGCATCAGCGCAACGACACGTGTCACACAAAATCGATAGGCGCCTGAAGTGGTGTGCCTGATCTGTTCGAAGCATGAAAAAGAGTGATATATTTCGTCGAACAGACCAGGCACGGTCTGTTGATACTGGACGCATCCAATGACTGCTTCAGATATCGCTATTGAATATCTACTGTACTGCCTTCCAGTCGACTGAGGCTTGGCAAAACCCAGTAGGAAGCTCCATGCATGATCACGTACTGGACCATGAGTACGCTGAGCTCTGAATATCGGCATTTGCTCGGAGATGGCTAGTGCCTGCAAGTTCCATTCTCTCAGACTGGGCGGATCCGAGACCATAATAAAGTGGCCCCGAGATAGCGTGATGCTATGACACCTGACAAGCATGCATAAGGCCACTAGTTCTATAGTCACACATGACTTGAACCTAAGGTCATTGGATCAGGACGATCTAGTGAGTCAGCGGCGTACTACTTTCATTGGTTGCCCTGTGATGTTGTGAAGTACTTTTTTCCGAACAACTCGATACCGAGTGGTTCCGGTGGAGCGCACAATACTTCATGATGAAAGAGCTGGACGCTTACATGTCACCTGCGGCTCTCCTACAGTAGGCGGTCCAGACCTTCTTCGATACTAATGTGATTTCGCTCTCAACAGTCCCGACCCATCTGACGAGCTTTGCCAGCCCTTTATTTTTCATGGTGTCCGATACGATATTGACCTTGCAACGGATATGATGACCAGCATTTCAAAGACTGTCTTTGTGTTTTTGACACTACTTTGGTGACGTGATGAGAATCACACTGGACCACGAACCTTGCTTGCTGCTTGGTCCAGATCTGCAAGGCTCAAGACGGGCTAGACTCCGTTCGTTGTTGTGAATAGCACCCTTCTGTCTCGCGTTACACACCCTGCCACGATGTATCTCGAGCAGGTACGGTCTAAATCGTCGGACAGAAGTCTGCTTCGATATCCTCTCCACGGTGGAACCAGTCGACCGGTTCCTTCTTCCAGTTTAAGTAGCAAGGTGGTTTCTGATAGCGTTGTCTAGATTGTCATTCAGGTAAACATGTATCCGTACAGCTTGAAAATCCAGATGCTTAGCAGAAGAATACGTCGACCGACGGCCTGACTGACTCCTCAGGCCTATCTCTTCCAAGGTGTAGACTTGGTATATCGAGGACCCAATACTTGCAGACGATCTGATGAGTCGGCCGCAGTGACTGCCTCGCAGGACGAGAACCTTTTCTTCTGATCACTATATCACAAGGAGCTACGTTTGACGGACATACCGTTTCGTTGTTCATCCGCCCCAACAAGGGCGTCGGAGCGAATGACTTGAGGTGATTGTTATATCAGCGCCTTCCTTGACATCTTACACTTTACATGGTCGTAACCCCGATTTGATGTGGTCCTAGCTGATATCTTGGCCTGGATGATGAGTCAGAGGGGCTGATCACCCAGTCAGTCTGTCCTGGATGCTCAGCCAGAAGAGTGCGATCGCGGCTGAGCGACCACTCTGATGGAATCTCCTAAAGTCCGCTCTTCTCGCCATGAGTGCTTTCTCTTCCCATTCTCTGCGCGGCTTTCACTTCTTATCAATCTTCAGGCCTTCTTCTTCATGTTTGACACTTCCAGTGTTCGCCAAAGTGTTGGTGAAGTTATTCGATCAGACGAATATCTCCGCCATGCTCGCATCTGGCGACAAGATCCGATCTCGACACGACCGAGCCTGAGCTGACATATATGACATCAACCGGGCGTGTCGGGAGGAGACAATCATCATTCCTCGGACTGAAGGGGGCTATGCGACACCTGGCCCAGCGAGATCGAGTTGATGGGACGACACGTCGAGTCGCTGTGGTACGTGTATGACTTGGTCAGCTGCCGGTCATGCTTGATGAGGACCAAAAAGCATAGGGAAGAAAGGATGAGAGTAAGATATTCGAAAGCAACGATCAATGCAGGTCGACGAGGATATGTCGCGATGGGTGGCACTACAACAAGTCAGAACAAGGTAAGCATTCGAGAGGACGATAGAGCATGGCCCTAGGTTATGGACCACATGTTCAACGAGCTGCGTTGTAAATTCAACGCAGACGCCTAGAGTGTGGGTTTGATCAGTACGTGAGTAATGCATGGGGTCAAAACAGAGAGAGTACATCGTCAAGGAGAGAAGGAGCCACGGTGAAGTGATAAGGCCCTCCTCGATACAGGTATCGGCGGGGTCGATACAGGTAACGATGTCATCCTGTAACTCAGACGAGGGTGGAGTCTTCGTATGAGATGAGATGTCTTTCAGGGGAGAGAAGAAACATACCATAAGCAGGTAGCCCCCATCATCCCTAAGCTTATTTTTGACCCGGGCACGATACGGCGACGTCTGGCTAGTAGCTGCCAGCAGTAGGCTCAATCACCTGAGCCGGATCTAATCACCTAACCTGGTGGTAGTTATCGTCTTGTCAGAAGGTCAGCCAAGTTAGCCTACAGAGAGGCATATGTCAGAGTAAAATATTACCATTATGATTGACCGACCGATCGAGATGGGTCAAAGCTCGTACTGCCGATTAGTGTCGTCATAACTCACGGAGAGAGTTGGACGGACGCGGTAAGCGCAGATCAGAAGGAGAGAAGAGAGAGAATGACAAAAAAAAGGATTGAGGAATTATCATTAGACACCTAAGTACCGACTTCAACATATGGAAGATGACCACTCGAAGATCGACTACTCACCTGCTCTCAGCTCAGTAGTAAAGAGTGGGTGGGGTGTTGAGCTAGCCTATATGGCTGCACCACCTACAATATATACCTGTTGAAGACGATCCTGATCATAGCAGTGGGTGCTAATCCACCTTTTCGGCAGATTTGAAATTCGGATGTCGAAAACCTCTCTTAGGAGCCGAATATGTCTGTACTTGATTCAATGCTTCTCTGCGTTCATTCACTGCGTTCATTCACTGCGTTCATTCAGTGGCTCCAAGACGCGTAGGCGAATGTGTTATTTGACTCGTATAGATTGATGGAAACGAGTTCATCGACAATCAATCAACGCGCGTCAAGTCTAGCGTGACTTTTACGTAAGATCACAATTTACGTAAGACAGCTGCAAAGACGAAACAACAATCGTTGATACACTACTTCCGACTACATACTGTACATGTACATCTCATTATGGGTATAGCAGATGTATCCCCTTTCTCCTTCCTCTCTCACGATCCTGTGGTACAAGGAGGTCCGATATTGTATAGGTGAGTAACAGGCCTGATCATCGTAACAGACGTGAAGGTCGAGGTGAAGGCGCATAGCTATGAAAGGGGAGAAGCAGTGGTTTCCGTGATTGACATCTGAAGGCCGAGCCCTCGGAAAGTAGCATATACGAGGCTGATAATCCAGTCATCAACAACAGAGCGTCAAGTGTACTCAATGTCAAGCATCGAGAATCGAATGTCTATCAACTACTCAGGTGGAATCACAACCGAGTAAAGCCCATCGTTTCGGGATCAGGCGAGATGGATGTTCCGCATGCAAGAAGAAGAGTATCATGTGCGAGTTCAAAGAACATCGTACGATATTTGTGCCATACACAACAAGTCCGAGTCAAGAACACGAAGCAGCCGGAAGTCAAACTCCAAGATTGGTCCGATTAGGCCGTGATCTCGGGATGGAGGATGCTGGTACTACTCAAACCCAAGGTGCGGCGAAAAGAAAGACTCATCAAGCCCGACGACATCAGCTGGATGATGGATCACAGCCAGATCTTGCAAGTCAATGCCCTCTTGAAATCAAGTCAAGCTGATAATAGCCGGATGACTGTGGCCACGAAGGCGTATCTCCAAGTACAACTGAGCAGAGAACTCGGCCAAATTCGATGCCTCGCCCTCCCGCCAAGAAAGCAAGGAATGGTCCACCTCGAACAGATGGCGACAATGTCAGCTCAGTCACTTTTACAGATCCTATATTCGCCAAATTTGATCAAAGCACAAAAGACAAGATGGAACCGATTGTTTTGGCGGTGTTCGACATGATGGTCGACACGCAGAGTGGTAGTGTGAGTCTCTTTTCATCCGTTCTTACTTCCCTCACACTTTCAACTTGTCCGTTGCCTCTCTCGTCGACGCTCCGAGCCCTATGTTTGGCGTTGTTCGTCCTTCCATCAATCACCTTCTATTTATTGGAGGGCGTCGATTCACGCTAGCGGCGGACTGCGGCCATCACAGGCATGTCTGCTGGCGAGAGCTTTGCGGTTGATCCCTTGAGAGGGTGACTGTATCTCTGTCGACCACTCCCCACCACATCCCCTGTCCCCTTGTCTCTTTCAACCTCTATCTTTCCGCTTAAATCGACGTCCCTCTGGTTAGCAATGCAAATACTAAGCTCAGTCGACCGAACAGCAAAAATCCCTGGCGGCGGAAGAAAAGATTCGCGATCAATTAAAAGCCGATATCGACGAATACAAGAGATTGATCACCACTCTTGACCCGTCCAGCCTCATATCCGACAGATCATCAACAGACAAGATCAAGGAGCTTCGAGACGATCTTGATTCGCGGATCGAAACGATCGCGCAGCTTGAAATCAAGTATTTGAGTTTGTTGTAAAATACATCGGTAAGATTCCGATATTTGTGTATTACATGTATATCGTCATGATGGCTCTCCAAAACTACTTCTGAGCGAAGCTCACAGCTGCTCTGCTTTTGTTGGCCCCTGCGCGTACTATGATGCTGGTGGTTACCTTGTTGGACTAGTGCACTCGAATCCCTTTGTTTTTTATGGAGGATGATATCGCCCATCGGTATGACATATCAGGTGCATCGTCTGTGTACCAATTGGATAGTCTTAAAAGTGGCCCTCGATCGAATCAACAGGGTGATAGTGACGAACCTGGTCATTAGTGTTTCGACCGCAGTCGAGAAGGGTTGTTAGTGACAATCGAAAAAAAAACATGATCCCACGATCTTACCAGTTTCCCATAAACGTCATCGGGACCCTGTGAATGGTAAACTACTCCGCTGTCATTTGCGTGTGAATCTTGGCAGCTGGCTTATCTGGATCTCCTGACTTCATCCCCTGTTGAGCGCTGTCCGAACTTGACACATCCAGAGCAGTGTACCAATTTATTGAGGCAGGTATCCGGAAGAGGTACATGCTACTGGCATTGAGCACACGTCTAGAGTGATTGCTAGTACGCTCTTGCGTATCGTCGTGACTTATATGCATAATTATCTCAGACCGTAGATGTATATGTACAATCGTTCAATGAAAGAAGAGTCTGCGAAACAGGAAAATCGAATCATGTAGTACTGAAGATTAGAGCCATTGAACCCCTATGTATCTTCCGACAGACACCATCAGTCCGGATAGAAACGGCAAGAGCGGAGTCGATGATGTCAAGCGCGAGCGTTTGGGAGAGAGTGATCTTGAGGGCTCATACCGAGAAATCGGCAATAGTACTGAGATTGGGTCGGATGACACGAGTTCGCCAAGCTCCTATATCATCAGCGCTCGATTGGTCATATGGGGTGGAGTGCATGTAAGATGTGGGCAAGACAGTGGGTCACACATATCTGGTATGTTTGACTTAAATCGGCAAGTAGAACTCACCTCGGTCGGAAGGATCCTCCACATCTTGGTGAACGGTAAACTTATGCGGTTGTCCCTGGCCAGCCTCCTTGTTCAAGTCGTCGTGGATCCTTACTTGGCTCTCGTCAGTATGGTGTAGATTCTCATCGAACTCGGAAGCCCCAGGACAGCTCGAAGTGGGAGATGCAAGTGAAGAGAGTATGCTCGACTGTCGAGGGGTGGATGTGTGTACTATACACGTGAGCATTTGGAATCAATACCTGAAACGGAACTCACTGTCATTCAAGTCTCGAGTCCAATCGTCAAAATGGCCAATCCGATCCATCTGATGCTGATGCATGTCGGGTGTCTTGGAAGGTGGAGTTGAAGGTGAAGTAGTAGTCGACGAAGTGAAAGGTTGGATTACCTGGTGAACCGGGACAGCAGGACTTTGAGTAGCCAGATATTGATCGAGGTGCTTGTAGGTGTCGACAACTAGATATCAGTGCATGACCTTCGAGCAGTGAATGTTTGATATCAGCAGACAGCTTACCGGGTGTGATAGGACTCTCCACAGTGGCTCCAGGCGCACTCGATCTCGATCGATGAGGAGTGTGAATCAGCGAGCTTCTAGGTCCTGATCATTAGCTATCCACTACCATCAGAGCTATGAAGTGTCTTGAACATACCATCGTAGTCCTGCCTGGGGTTGACCAAATCCACTTCCAACGAAGCTCCAAGTAGTAGCGGGGGTAAGATGGGAGGGTACATGCTAGTCGAGGACTGTGTCGAGAAGGAGGTTGATGGTAGAGTGTTGGCAAGTGACAGCGATTCGGGTCTCTCGGTGGTCGCGATTGTTTGGGTGACGTCTTGGAGGACCTCTTGCACATCTGAAGTTGTAGCCAAGGAGGTGTGGCAGGCAGGGGACGTATCATCCGTTGAACGATCATGACCTTTTCCCTTACCCTGTCGAGTATGCGTGGCCAACGA
>Ga0265797_10000456_pt1 | contig 74940 bp, 83 predicted proteins | sample P2T30metagenome_FD_192433 | JGI IMG/M metagenome (GOLD analysis project Ga0265797, IMG submission 192433) | Plant litter microbial communities from East Loma Ridge, Irvine, California - P2 T30 | ecosystem: Environmental > Terrestrial > Plant litter > Unclassified | place: USA: California...
GCCTGTCCCGGTGTACGTGTCCCATGAAAGGGTCTGCTGTTTGTTGAAATCTTATTGTCCATCTCAGGAGACAGATCGATTGAGACACGCTGCTATCAGCGTCGCCCACACCTTTCACAGACTGTTCGTCTCTGGGGAGGGTCTCTCGCTTAGAAAAAATCGGACTTACCACGAACAACAACTTGGTCGTACCCCAGGCAAGAGAAACATATTCAGGATGATGCTGGACGAGGACGTCCAGAATCTGGCCGTAGTACAAAACGCCAGATGAGAACCGCGACAGCCATTTTCGTATTTTGCTGTCTTTCGATCGAAGGTTGTATCTCTCTTGCGCTTTTGTGACTTGTTCTTGCACGTCTGCTATTGTATGGTTTTGCTTCAGCCATGCTTCGCTGGCAGATGGGTTGTTTTGTTGTTGGAGAAGCTGGCGGACCCTGGCGAAAACGATCTCGGCGTTGTTTGGCGGCTTTGGATTTGGTCCTCGGCTTGTTGGAGTTCGAGTGTCCCTCATCTGGTACTTCATCGTCGTGTGTGCTTTCTGGAGCGTGCCAAATCTGTGTCCTCGAAGATGGGGTGCCACACGTTCTATATCGTGCAGTCGATCGCTGCGCCGGCGTCTGACGCGGTGCTCTGTGGTGGCTGAGGGCATGCATGCATGCATCCGTCTTGCTCAGCCGCACCAAGTACCCAGGTTGGTACTTACATGAAGGCAGCTCTGGTCGAGCTGTCTCCGTTGTCTGCAGTTTCATGCTTGGACGCGACCATCCATACCGATACCCCAAAAGCCATACGAATACTTCCACAACATGGACTTGGATCGCACCAGCAATCATCACGAAGCTCTTACTCGGAACCTTCCTCTTGGGCCTTTGAGCGACAGTTTCCGATACGCACGACATGACCCCATGCGACTTCCAGACGTACACCTCATTGATCGTTCTATGGAAAACTCAGCGTCAAAACATCACGATGTGGAGTACATCGGGCGAGAGGGTCGGCCGCCTGTTGTGGTGAGGTGGGGATCTAGGGACAGAAGAGCGCGTTTGAGCGAAGAACAACGCTTGCACGCAGAGCGCCTCATGGAAGACAGCCGCATAACACAAGAACAGCGTCGCACGGATGACTCGGAAGGACGCCGACGTGAAGCGGCATACATGGCCGCGCAAGAGGATGGCTACAATTCGGGGTTTGAAGGGACCGGAGCCCCCGGCACTTCACTAGAACGTGACCTGTCTCGAGAACTCGGAATCCCTTATGCGGGCGATATCGACGTCGTCGCGATTTCTGGACTTCATGAGCCGGTATTCCCCAGGAGCCGACCAGGATATGGCCAGTCAAGTCCCAAATCACCAGATGCATTGAACAAGCGCCATAAATGCCCATATTGCTCGACCGATTTCGCACGACATCATAACTTGAAAAGTCACTTGTTAACGCATAGTCAAGAGAAACCTTATGTATGCCAGACTTGTAATGTGCGATTCCGACGCCTACACGATTTGAAACGACACACTAAGCTTCACACTGGAGAGCGACCTCACATATGCGATACGTGTGGGCGACGGTTTGCGCGTGGAGACGCATTGGCCCGCCACAATAAGGGACCCGGAGGTTGTGCGGGTCGAAGGTCGAGTGTTGGTGGCGAAGACGTTCGCACCGAAGTACCGGAGAGGCAAGCGGTACCCTCAACAACGCTGTCGCATCGATTGCGTTCGAAACTTGTTTGTCAAACAGTGTCTCGTGACGACACTTCCAGCGAAGACGCGAAAATCTCGGCCTTCGTGAAAACTGCTATGGAGCCGCATGTCCGCAAAGCTCAAACGGGAGGACTCTCCCGTCTTGACACATCGAGCTTTTTGCTCACGAGAAAGCCGTCTCCCACACCATCAGAGGATGTGGAGTATTCGTCCCCATATCAGACATCGTCGTCTGGATATTTAACCAATACTTCCGATTCTCCCCCACCAGAGGCGGACAAAATGGCACAAAGAAAGCAATTCTGGAAATGATTGTTTGGATTGTTCAATTCTTGTATTGTAGACATGTATTCTTTGTGTGATCTACGTACTACAAGACGAACCATGCATGGCAGTACTGTTCCGGTGAGTCAGAGCTGCCCTCAATTTTATGTCAAAAGGTTTATGTCGCTGGAGCACATATCTATCGCGGTCTCAAATGTAGAGCTCAAACTTCATAAGGTACCTACTGATCCCAGCTCGATTAATGTGGCGCAGTGCAAGTCTCAAACATGCAGCCTGCTGTGCAGACCGTCTAAGCGCCCATGGTTAAGCGAGCAAGCTCGCCAGCTGACCGAGCTCAAGATAAGCACCAAACCTAGGTGAAGCGAACGCGACGAACTACCCCATCACCTCTTCAAACCACAGAGCAATATGCCCCCACGACATACACACGGATTCGAACCCGGCCGCGACTTCCGCGGGAGAGATGTTTCACACGAGCGAAGTGTTTCATTCTCGCAAGATGATTCCACCAAGGAAATTGGAGTAACAGAAGAAACGCAAGACAATCCATGGGCGAGCGAGTCGGAAGGTGATCGGCCGAAAACCACTCCAAGCAATCAAGGACATTCTAAAGACCGAGCTCGTAAGGGTAGATCTCCAAGTCACGATACGGATTTTCGCTCGTCTCGACGGTATGGAACAACTCAGCTTCGCCAAAGGGAGCCCGCAAAACCTCGTCATCAAAGCTCTCCGGATAAAGACTCGTCCTACTCAGACCGGTTTGAGGCCTCTACTGAAAATGAGACCTCAGAGGCCGGTTCATACTCTACTGAGCACCCCGACCACAGTGATCTGAAGCGCAGAATCCAATGTTTGCAGAGAGAACTTGCCTCTTTGCAGCACGGCGATATTGATCCACATGGCCCACGAGAGCGACCAGCGTCTCCCACGCCCTGGACGGTTTTGCACGGAGTGCGGTGTCTGCACACCGAACATGTGGCATATTATCTCGATGCTCCAGAAGTTGAAAACGACCAGGATCTGAGGCACTTTCACTGGCAAGGGAATAAGCGCCTGGTTCACCTCAAAGCTTGGAAACGTAAGCACAACCAGCCTTTCATCGTCCATCGCACGTATCGCTGTGCAGACGATTGGGAGGAGCTGTCGGATCCCAGCGAGAAGGTTAGTATCCTGTCTCGCGAACTGGATCTTGCTATCTCATCGTGGCTGGATTCGAGCTCCGGCTCCGCTATCTACGATAGAGACGGTGTGTACGACCATCATGAATTGATCGGACCTTATCTGTGCTTTTATCACTTTCAGAACGAAGCAAGACAGTCGCTCTCGGCATCTGGAATCGTCTCACAAGATGCACAATTGCTATTGGATTATCTCAGTGCGTCGACCACGCCGATTGCGCAAGAAGCCGAAGCTATGTTCGCATCGGGAAAGGTCACCGCGAGGCTCATGCCTTACTTGTTCAAGCCTGGCGCTCTAGTATGCTTCGAAGAATCTGGTGATCTCGTGGTGTGTGAGCAAGTTTCTTTGCTTACCATGTTGCCGGACGAGCCCAAAGAAGGAGATCTGCAGCATACAGTTTTCCAGTTGTCTACTGTGAGGATCGCATTCGATGGCATCTTTCGTCGTCTCCGTCCATACAGGCACCTCATGGACTTCAGAGCCATGGGAGATGAGCCACTCAGCATAGCAGACTTGTCTGTTCACCCTTTGTCAAGTATCCCAAGCGAGCGTCAAGCGGAACTGAAGCGAAGAGGAGACACCTTCATGAGGTGCCAAGAACAGCTTTATGTCACGTACCCAAGCAAAGAGGAACATCAAGATTTTGTATGACGCCAACATCATTGCCACATAGTCAGGGCGCCGGTCTTCAAAACGCTAACAGCTGCGCAGGTCGACACACGTTTCATGGTTGACGTCAAAGCCTATCACATGCTCCATGACAAAGAAGCCTCCCAAGCGTCGGATAGGGGTGTGCCAATCAACAGGGCTACTATTGATAGCTTGGAGAGCACCGAAGAATTCCGGCTACAGCTTCCACCAACAATCGAAGGCTTTAACATGACTGAGAAGAAATGGAGTAAGTATCGCCCTCAAGAGTGAGAACAAGATGCCAATGCTGATCTTATGCAGTCCACCTGCAAGTGAGCGAAATAAAAGAGGTGGAATGGAGCCCTCAAACATTCCACAGCGTCGAAATCGAGCCAGAATCTAAAGAACTGATTGAGGCGTTGGTTCGAAACAAGATCGAGCGAGAGGAAGGCATTGACTTTGTCCGAGGCAAAGGCACTGGACTTGTGGTTCTCCTACATGGGTACGTGCTCCATCCGATATCAAGACTATTGCTTACTGAGATTAGGGGACCGGGTACGGGAAAGACGTTGACCGCCGAAGGGTGAGCCCTCCGGACGTGTTCAACTACAGTCGTTGAGATGATGCTGACGTTTGGCTCGTAGGGTTGCTGAGATAGCGAAGAAGCCACTTTACCGCGTGACTGGCGGCGACGTTGGCACTGACCCGAGAGCGGTTGAACGCGTAGGTCTCTAAATCTCTGTATCAAGGGCTTGAAACACCGCTGACTAGAGCACAGTACCTGGAGTCTGTCTTCTATCTGGGTAGACGTTGGAATTGCGGTATGCTCCCATTTCAGTGATTTTACCATTCTCGTTTCGAACCATGGCCGCTAACGACACCAGTGGTCCTCCTCGACGAAGCAGATGTATTCCTCGAACAGAGATCATTTGCCAACCTAGAACGAAATGCCTTGGTATCCGGTGAGCTGCAGAATCGGGGACAGATGCTCTCAGAAGTCTACGGCGCTAATGATCTGCAGTGTTCCTTCGTGTGATCGAGTACTACGACGGTAAATTCGTACGACCCTCAAAGACTGTCTCATGATGCTGATCGAGTCAAACAGGTATATTGATCCTCACAAGCAACCGCGTCGGCACATTCGATGAAGCTTTCAAATCGCGCATCCAACTTGCCCTGCATTTCGACAACCTTAACGCCGACCGACGGGCCAAGATCTGGGCCAAGTTCATCGACCGCCTGGCGGAGTTGAACGAAAATGTTGATTTCGACGACGTGAGATCACACCTCGAGGCTTTAGCCCGACCGCCAATGAACGGGCGACAGATCCGAAATGCGGTCACGACAGCGAGACAGCTGGCTCGCTTTCGCAAAGCTGAGCTGAACTACACGCACTTGAAGCAGGCTATTGGTGTGAGCCAGAAGTTTGAGAACTATGTTCGAGATGTCAAGGGCGGGCAGGATGATGACGAAATTGCTGAGCAGGATATGCTAAGGGTTCGTGGCAAGTGAAAACGCCAATGCAGAAATGACTCTTCTGTTGCAGAGTGTTGTCAACGTTAAATGCAATTCCGACATCAGACATTCTAAAGCTCCCTACCAGCTCTATCCATCGCTTCTCCAGCTTTCCACAAGCCCCAGATCGGAACAGCAACACTCCAAGCGTACGCCCCAGTCCTCGCATACGCCCATCCGTTCTCGCTTCTGATGCTTAGATAAAACGCCATGTACAGCGTGCGGGCGGTGAAGAAGGACAGCGCTGCCTTGTTCAGGTCGGGGGCCGGGAGGTGGGAGATGTTGCCGGCGAGCTGTGATGGAGTGACATTAGTCATCAATCGATCCCGACTGTCTTGAGCGGACCCCCGAACTCGTTGTGGGTTGGAGAGATTGTGGACTGAGCCCCGGCACAAAGTAATGGACTAGCTAGGGACGAGGTCGATGTGCAAAACTTACCATTGCCGCAGCGAACAGAGGAAACACCTCCATACTGTTCAAATGAGCGCCGCGCGCACGGACTAAGTGGTTCCAGGTTTCGGCGGGCAGTTTGGACTTCCATGTTTCGAGGTTGGTTCGTGGCCTGTTTTTGATGACAGAGTGAGTTCAGGTCAGATTTCCCGATGAGTGTACAGACGATCGGTTATCATCAGATGTGATTCCCACGTACATTGCCCTCGAAAACTGGTTCTTCGTTGCAATCATCAAGCGAGTTGTGCCGTAGAGATGTGGGAGAAGGCTGAAGATGAAGGCGGCCGGGATTGCTTGGATGGAGTAGTTCGGGGGTGTTGTGCTGTCGGAGCGTAAAATTGATGAAGACATATTTTGTGTTTTTGGTCGATTCTGGTCAGGAGGGTCCAACCGGTGGTCTCGAGAAATCCCGAAGGAAATTCCTAGCAATTTGTCTGTATTGTGATGAATGTTAAACTCGTATCTTGAGTATTCGCCGAAAATCGCAAGGGCTTGATCGATGATGAGTTGATGTGAGCGACAGAGGACAGATAAGTCGCAGAACACACTGTCTTATAGGTACACCCTTGAGCTCACTTCTCGAAAGAGGTCATGGTCTGTCGAACTCTGAGAAAGACCCAAGAGCCAAATCTAGACACCAGTCTGCCTTTGCAAATTATTGATGATGCTCAGGTTCCAATACCAATGCCCCGAAGCGGTTTAGCTTGGTGGAGTCTTGCCTTTGCCTCTATTAGGTATCTAGCTCACATCCATGGATCGTAGCAACTAAATCGACAAACCTGACATGAATGACTATCTTATGCGAGACTGATGATCTGTAAGAAATGGACAGCCTGGTTTGGTTTCTTAGGTCATGACACAAAAGATAACCAATATCGAAGGAGAGATAAGCCCACGAGGCTAACAATCATGGGCCGGGCTCCGAACCGCAGGCCGAGGACCTTTCGGATCTTCTCCGCGCCCATCGATCAGCGAAATGTCGTTGGAAGACCGATATCAGAGGGAGCTATACTCATCGTTTTCTATGTGACTTATTCCCATCGACCTAAGATCTTTGAAAAATCTCTTGTATCGCAAACAAGTACCAACCCGATGGCGCAAGACTCTAGTTCCGGTCAAACAAGACTACATTTATCACTTGAGAGAGCAAGACTCGGGCAAGGACCAAGCGTGGGACAATGGCTGGAATTACCTGGCTATTCTCTTGCTCGAACAGTGGCGTCTCTAGGCGAAGATGTGTGTCGATCTGATCCTATCAACGACTACTCTGGAGTGCACCTGCTAACCTTTCTCTCCGAAATAGTGGGTCTTGATCGATACAGAGCATGGCAACATCGACGACAACGAGATGTACCTACAAGTCGGCGCCATATCATCTTCGGGAGTCTCGCCGATCGTCCGCGTGCCCGGGTCAGAACACTGGATGATGAAGCGCGCGTTGGACTGCGGCGCTCATGCAGTGATGGTGCCGATGTGCGAGACGAAGGTGAGTCTATACCAAACGCTGCATCGCGTCAAGTAGGGAGCACTAACGAGCGCGCGTACAGGAACAAGCAGAAGCCATCGTACGAGCCTGCAAATATCCATCAGCACGTTGGCCTCAAGGTTGTAGAGGCGCTGGCGCGATGTTTGCTTCTGCAGCCTTTGGCCAGACCGGAAGAGAGTACTTGTTGAGTGCCAACGAGAACGTGAAGGTCTGCGTTCAGATCGAGAGCCGCAGGGCTGTCGAAAATATCGAGGCCATCGCCGCTGTGGACGGCATTGACATGTTGTTCATCGGTCCGAACGATCTCGCGGCCTCTATGGGCTATGTTGCATTTGAGCACGCCACCACGCCAGAAGTTCAGGAAGCTTCTGCCAAGGTTCTCCGAGTAGGGCTTGAAGCCGGGAAGTACGTTGGCCATTTCGCGTTGAATGCTGAAGAGGCTGCTTTGCGATACAAGCAGGGCTTCCATTTCGTCAATTGCGGAGCGGATCTTGTCGCCATCACTGCTTGGATGTCAGCCGAGATGACGAAATTACGATCTGTACTGGGCATTGTAAAGCCGGTAGAGAGCATGAAGGGGGGATCTGACGTGCATCAGAGCGAGTCGAATGGATACACATAGTAAAATGAAATGTCCAAGATTTGTTGGCGATTCGCTCAAGACACCCATAGTAGCGACGATAGAAACTTCCAAGACGCAGATGTAGTGAGAGGGTAAGAGACGTGAAAAGCAGTTGAGATTCGTGCAAAGTGGTGACTAGATGGAATAAGCTGATCAGAAGCGAATATGATGTCAAGAAAGAAAGAAAGGTTGCTGGCAACGTTCGAAAAGGAAAGAAACACAAAGCGAATAAATCAAAAAAGCAAAACCGGAGTCTTCACATCGTACTCCCAAGACCAACCCACATCTCTTTCAAGCCAGAGCCGAGGCTTTGAAGCGACGAAACGACCATCGAGCATTCTTCTCTCCGTCTACTCGGACTCCTTCCACTCGTACTCGCACTCCTCCGCGCCAACCTCCAGCGCCGCATCGCACTTGATCTTTGGCCAAAGCTTGTCCTGCATGCCCTTCTGACCGGCGAAGTTACCGTCAAGCCAGAGCGTTCCCTTCTGGATGTCGCTATACTCGCCCTTGAGAACAGTCATGGCAAAGAAGCAAGGTGGTGGGGTGGACGAAGTCCAGCCCTGGGTGATGGAGACCCCGCCGATCTTGCCGTCATTGGCCTCCCAGCACTCGACGGCGTTGCGCATCGTCCACATTGGGTCCATGTTCCAGCGGCCCCACATGTCGGCCAGGTCGTTGGCGCCGCCCAGCGTGCCGTCAGCGGTGCCGTCCCAGGAGTGGAGGGTGTAGCACTGGTTCTTGTCGGCATCCCAGGCGTTGACGGCGTCGGTGCATTCGGATGCGTCCAGGTCGGGTCGCACTAAGACGTAGGTGCGCTTGAAAAGGCGGGCCATTTGCCACAGAAGAGATTGATCCTGTGCAGTGTGTCAGTCATGATGATATGTTCGAAGGGCGAGTTAAGGCCTACGTACGGCTTTGGGTATCATGGCACCGACGACAGCGTTGGCCTGGTCAGCGACGCCATTGTCTTTGAGCCAGGTGCCCCAGCCAAAGACGCTAACGGCGGGGTCTGTTGACAAGTCAGCGATGCATCTTTGTTTATGTCAAGATGCAGAGATGATCTGCTCACTGGAAACCTGTCCAAGACGCATGCCTTGAGGAATGATGTCCTGCGACTGGCCCTGCTTGCCAAAAACAGCACCGACAAGGGTTGAGATGGTTTCGTTCTTGTTCGCGGCAGAATTCTTGATCATGTCTTTGATGGCCGCAGAGGCCTCACCAGTGACATCCGTGGACCCACTGGAACGAGTGTTAGTGAACTGTCGATCGGTATTGGTGATCACGGAGCTGCTTACGACGTTGGCGCGAGTTCACTGAGGAGGCCGAACACACCGGAGGCTGCGGCCGTGGCACCTTGCCAAGCGGGGTTGCCTGGGACAGCACCGGCGAGGTCTGCCGCTACACCAAGAATGCCCCAGATGTTGAGAGGCTCTTCCGACTCGCCGTTGGGAAGTTGCAGGATCTCTTGGATCGTATCGACGGTGCGCCCGATTTGTGAAAACATGGTCTCCATGCTGTTACTCATTTCCGCCATGTAGGTATGGAACTGCGTCATGGAGAGGAAAAGGTAGTAGAGGCTGCCCTTGTCAATTGCGTTAAACGCCTCTAAAGTTCGAGGCGATGTCAGTGATTGCGTTATGATATGGGAGGACATCTACTGACCACACTTGACGGAGAAATCACAGCTGGCTCCAGAACCCAAGCAATCCATTGTGCTGTGATTCTCCTCGGGGAACAAGTCACGGTAGAGTCTCTGCGCCCACTGCGAATGATCGGTGTTGGCGTTGATGTAGTCGTCGGCAAATTTCTCCGCATCGTTGCCCCAGAACGTCCCCATGTCGGCGATGTCGCTGTAAATGGTGTTGGCGACGCACGGTCGAAGCTTTGTATCCTTGAGTTCCTGAGGGTAAACGGCGGCGACCGGAGCGAGCAGCAAGGCCAAAGAAGCAGCGGTTGCCATGTGGCGGTTGTTTTGGGGAAACATCATGCTGGATAATGAGGGAGAAGAAAAGCGTTTAGCGGTGTTGAAGAGGAGACTCGAAGAAATGAGGAAAGTGGTTGAACTGTATCCAAAGAGAGATGGGAAGAGAGAGATGGAAAGAGATGCTGTTGTGTATGATACTGCAACTTTCAGAGGGAGAGTTACTCCATCTTATACCTTACCGCTCTATGCAATGCTATGCTATAGCATAGCAGATGTACAGAAATATCGCAGCCCAGACCCACAGACTTCGATCCAACATTACCAGTGCACTCAGGCGCAATACCAACGCATGTTCGTTGTTGTTGTCGATGCTGAAGGATGTAGCGATATTGGTTAAGCGCCTTTGCAACTTCAGCGCAGCCTGTCGTTGTTCATTATTCTTTGGAGACGGATCCGGCAGTAGGATGACTAAACAAATCGCATCAGCCTCAAGGAGCGGCTTCGAGGAACAGTGCATCGACGAGCCGCAGCGACTCCCGAGCCGAGTCGTTTTGTTCAATTAGAAGTTTGTACCAGCGCCATGGCGGCTTGGCTGTTCTATCAATACATGAAGATAGGGTGGCCAGAATGCATGCGATGTGAAGCCTCTGAAGCCTATTTCAACGCAGATACGGGCTTGGCCATCAAGCCAGGAGTTCAGCTGGAGGCAGTGTCAATATCGAATTTCAAACTACAGAGCACGTGGGGATCAAACGATGGTGGTTGGCTGGTAGAGTACGTGCTTACATGCTTACATACAGAACACTCTGTTCCTGGAATGATGAAGCCGTCGATGTTCCAGTAACAATCTCCTATCCATGGCTCGAATCTTCGAAGGATCTGAACCGTCTTACTGTCCAGGGGTTGCTTGGATTCGACTAGTCGAGACTGCAGTTAACCTCGTCGTTCTCGGCCTTGCGTGGATGGTACAAGCTATCTAATCAACGATGCTGTACCTTTGATTCAGCATGGAGGGCGACTCCGATCTGTGCAGAATTGGGTTGGTAATTCAAAAGTCCTGTGAAACGTCGAAGAGAGGAGATTGTATGTCGCGTAAGTGGGATGTCAGAAGTGAGCGGGGACATCCTAATCGGGCTAGCATATCTTGCGTGTCACGATGTGTACTTGAAGAGGCTCTGTTGACACGGCGCCAAGTGTCAGCCGACCTCTCTCCCGCACTCAGGTGAGCTGCATTCACTATTGACACGACCTACAACACCGTTGCCATGTCGGCAAACAGCTTGGAACCGGCTCAAGTTTGAAGCCTCGCGACATGCGAGATCTGAATTATGTGTTTTGGGTGGACGAACCGGCGGACAACAGAATAGCCGACTTGGCGGCAGCGATACTGGAAATGCCCTTATCTAAGGTATACGTACTTACTAATCCCAGATAACATGTCTCTATGAGGGTTCTCTTCCCACCACATCGCTTGTAGCGAGCCTGTAACAGTCAGTCTTTTCAAAATTGGTATATTCATCTTTTCATTTCCAGCCATGGCTCAAGTCGTCAACCAAGAGACCAACACTGGACCAGACGCTGCGGCTGAGAGTGGTGCCACTCCTCGCATATCCCAGGCGTGCTCTGCGTGCCGTCGAAAAAAGGTAGGGATCGAGTTTCCGGAGCACTGCGCTGAATGAATGTTCTCATCCTTGTCACAGATCAAGTGTGACGGCCAGCAGCCATGCCATACCTGCAGATCACGAGATCAATCTTGCGAATACCCTGGAAGCAAGGATAATGCATCAGCCAGTCGCCAGTACGTGTCGTTCTAGTCGCGATGTGGAGCTCTTCTGACCTTTTAGTTATGCCGCCTCATTCGAGACTCGATGCGTGCAGCTGGATGCGTTGTGCCAGAAGTTGACCACCCTTTGTGACCGACTTTCTCAATCTGTCGAGACACTAAACCTTGTAACGAGCACTCAAAACGATCTCAACAATTCTCACAACGAAAACAACTCACGGCCCAATGTTCCATCTACAGATATCCAGCCTTCCGGAGAAGCCTCATGCCTACCGCAGCCCGAGGCGATGGACCCTCTCCCGGAAATCAATGAGCCCATTCGTGCAAGCGGGGCAGTCAACCTGCCTGAGAGCGATACACAAGACGTGAGCGAACTTGACGTTAACGACGGCGACGTTGACGAGGACTCGCATGAACCCGGCAATGAAGTTAACAGTCCGGCCGGAAGTCTGGTAAGGGACTCTTATGGGAGTTTTCGCTTCATCGGCGGTGCGTTGAATGCCATGCTTGTCGAGGTGATCCAGGAACTCTCGGCAAGCAGTACGACAGCAGTACTGAGGTCCGGTGCTTCCGTCGCACACGATGATCAGAGTGTCGAGCTGCCTTTCTTCCTCCCTGGTGCTGGTTGGCCAGAACTACCATTTCTCCCCAAACCTGAACAGCTTCCACTGCCTCCTCAGTATGCGGCAGATCTGCTCATTGGTCTTTACTTCGACCGAATGCATTACACGTTCCCGATTGTCTTCAGACCAAACTTCCTACGAAGCTATCGACAAGTCTACCGTAGTAGGTCGGCCGACGACATAAGTCGGGACCGCAAGTTCCTGATGGTCTTTTTCGCCATCTGTGCGTGTGCATCAAGCCTACTACCATCTAGTCCAGGCACGCAACTGACCGGTAATGAATATTACGAGAAGGCGCTTCTACTTTACTATTCATCCGCCGGTGAAGCATCAGTGGAACGAGTGCAGTGTCTTGGACTCTTAGCACTATGCACTGCTGGCTGGAATACACTTGCCCGGAGTTGGATGTTCGCAGGTCAAGCTGTGAGAGCAGCCATGGATATTGGCTTGCATCTTGACGATCAGCTTGTAAGTGTCCCGATCGTACTGGGTAAATGCCATGTTGATGCAAGGTGCTAATCTACTGACTTGTAGTTGAAGCGTAGACGTAGGTCTATCCAAAATGACTCGCAAAGCGCCGAGCATTTGCTACAGCAGCAAATATCTCGGCGCATCTGGTGGAGCGTGTACACCATTGACAGGTAAGTGCCACAGTTCCCGCGGAATAATTATTCTAGGAATGCTCATTACAGCCAGAGTAATGTCCATCTGCCTTGGTCGCCCGTTTGCTGCGCAAGACGAAGACTGCTGCTGCGCTCTTCCTGTCAACCGTCGTGACGAGGAGACTTCTGCGTTCGGCACTGATCAGGACAAGTCAACGAGCCCAAGGCTTAGCCAACGGATCGAAGATCAACCTCTCACTGGATTTCTTGCATTTGCCCGGCTGTGCTGTGTAGCAGGACGATGCGAGTCCCTCAGTTCACCTTTGCGCACTCACGATCTGGCCTCATCAAACCCATTCAAATTGCGTCGCTACATAGCAGAGGCACATGCATGTGATAAATCTTTGCAAGCCTGGCTGGAAGGTCAACCAGACGAGTTCAGGTTCTCAGCGAACGCATTGGATACCGACTACTCTCGAAGCCCGGAATTCACCATGTGCGTGATCGCTTTCATCGTACATGGAGGCTCGTTGCTGAAAATGTATCTGTGCGTTGCAATCGGCGGAATTTATATGAAAGTCACTACAACGCTAATGTGAACGCTAGATGTCTTGCTGCGATGCCTTCAGTATCAACTTCTCGTGATCCAGAAGTCGATCCATCCACTCTGAGGGAACAGTGCATCAGTGCCGCAACGTGTTGTATAAGTGCCGCGGAACCTGTCGTTGACCTGGTTTCCCCATCTCATTATCTGGCATTCTGCGTTCACTACTTGACGCTTTCAGGTGTGGTTCTGTAAGCCATCCAGAGTTTCTGATTCATGAACATGTGCTGACAGCTTAGGATTCGCCTATCTCCTATTGATCAGGACCGAGACCTCGAGATCACCCTCGCCATCGATGAATGCATTAAACTTCTGAAGAATCTCGAACAACGTTGGTCGGGTGCTAGCCGAAGTAGAATCATCGTTGAGCAGCTACTATCCGTACATCGCCGTCGCTATGAATACGAAAACGTCGACCCTTCCATCGACCACCCAGCAGCCTCCCATGCTAGGTCAAGCGGGAACAAGAGAAAATTCGACGACGGCAATCACGAAGCAGATTCAATCGATAACAGTATCAACAACGACAACGCACTTTCTGAGGTCATGGGTATTGACCTGTCAAACCTGATGAGGTTGGATATTCTTTGAAGCAGAGACCGTCAGTCGATTAATATGTACTATTGCGACTTGGCATCTCCAGGGATCAGTACATCTGCCGATAAGCCTCCTTGTCGCGCCCCGCACTGAATCGAGTCGCACTATCTAAGCAAAGCATCTAACCCTAAATCCTGCGGCTCACTAGGCCCTCTATCTCCTCTTCCTCAACCACGTCTTATCGTCTTTCCGGATGAGTTCCGGCCGACGGATGGGCGGCAGATGTTATCGCGTTGCCACTCGCTATACAAATACATGTTGAACAGGATGAAAGGTTTTAAGACGCTTGTAGCGCTCTTGCAACACAACCACCGATCATCAATACCTACCTCATCTTCACACAACGATAAATCCTTGGTCAAACAATCATGGCGGACACCGCCTACGCCTCGGGCACCGACGACGCCAAAGACCAAAAAGTAATTGACTTGAAGACCATCGTTCCGCTGGACGTGGACGTTAGCGATGGCGTTGTCGTCGACATCACAGAAGAGTTCACAGAGGCATACTACAGAAAGCTACGCTGGAAGATCGACCTCTGGCTCCTGCCGCTCATGTGGCTTTGCTACGGCACCCAACAAGCCGACAAAACGTCAATCAGCACCATGGCCGTCTTCGGTCTCCGAGAAGATACTGGACTCGTCGGCCAACAGTTCAGCTGGCTGTCGACAATCTTCTACATATCCTACATGGTCTGCGAGTTCCCTGGCAACTACCTGATGCAGAAGTTCAACGTCGGCAAGTTTCTGGGCATCGTCATAAGCTGCTGGGGCATTGTTGTGCTCTGCATTGCGTTCGCACAGAACTGGGCCGGCCTGATGGTACTTCGCACGCTTCAAGGCGCTCTTGAATGCACAATTTCCCCGACATTCATGCTCATCACGGGAGCCTTCTACACTTCCAAGGAACATACCCTCCGCGCTCTGATCTGGGGTACTTCCAATGCCGGCATGAACATCATTACCGGCCTCTGTATGTATGGCATCGGTTCCCATGCACAGAAAAGTCCTGGTAGTATGGCAGCTGTAAGTGAACCTGGTGTAGACTCGTAAGAAAGCAGGCTGACATGGAATCAGTGGAGAGGAATTTCTCTGTTCCTAGGCGCGCTCACGATCACCGTCGGAATACTAGCCTACTTCATCATCGGCACGCCTCGCGAAGTCCGCTGGTTGACTGAAGAAGAAAAGCGGGCCGCCGTGTTGCGAACGATGAAGAACAAGACGGGTTCAGACCGTGAGAAAAGATCCGAGTTCAAGCGAGAACAAGTTTGGACTGCCTTCAAAGGTGAATGATCCTGAACCTTGCCATGGAATGCCGATCACTGACTTTGATGGTCAGACCCTCAGACCTACTTCTTCTCTTTTATGAGCATAGTCAACGCTTTGCCCAACGGCGCTAACACAACGTTCGCCAAATTGATCTGGCAATCCTTTGGGTTTACGCCGCTCGAGACTCTACTCAAAGGCTCGACTCCGTACTACTGCGTGAGTATTTGCTGGTTCTTGACCGTCGGCGCGCTCACCTACAAGTGGCCTGGCCTTCGTTGTAAGTCGCCTCATCGATTCCGTGCCCCGTATTCCAATCGACCAATAGAGCTGACCAGGATCAGTCGCATTGGCTATGTTTTCCCTCATCCCAGCTTTCACCGGAATGCTATCGTTGTCCCTGTTGCCTACGGATTCAATGAAATGGACCAGATGGGGTATGTATATCCTTCAGGTCTTCGGAACGCTCCCTGGCGTGAGTAAGTATTTTCCAGCCCCGCAACATTCACATATGCACGACACCTCTGACAACTTTCCAGTGATCTGGACTTTCCTCCCCTCAAACGTCGCAGGCCGAACTAAAAAGACGGTGACCGCCACTGTCCTTTTCGTCTCTTACTGCGTCGGCAATGCGATCGGCGCTCAAATTTTTGTTGCATCGGATGCGCCCAAGTATGTTCGAGGCATTACTGCTTGTGCGGTCTTGTACATCGTCGAGTTTTGTGGGTTTGGAGCGTGGCGGACTTATTGTAAGATGCTCCAGTCGATCTATAGGTGTCGGGGTAATCGCTGACTAAGTGATACAGATATCTGGCAGAACCGAAGACGCGCCCGCGCTGTCCGAGAGCAAGGCTTGAGCGAGGAGGAGAGTGAGAGGCAGGGAAAGCTGAACGCTGAAGCTGACATGACCGATTACGAGAATATCCATTTTAGGTATCAGTATTAGCCTGTGAACGGCGGTGACGTATGGCGATGATGAGAGTGTTGGGGCTGTGGAGTTGCACAATTAAACCAGTTCCCTTGCAGCGAAGGTATCTAGTAGTACAGGATAAACATTGAGTCTCACCAAGAAATCGTTGCGGCGACGCCCTGTCGTTCCGTGTCGATCACATCGACGGAGCTGCAGTACTCGTTCGGCTCCGACGTGGCTAGTCGTGTCCAAGTGATGAGTACATCATGTATTCCTGGATCTGCAGCTTGGAAGGGATGACTACGTCGCAACTACAAGCTGGTTCGATCAGACCGACACCAATCATTTGTCTTCACCGGCGAACACTTTTCCAACAGCGACAAGCTCTTCCCACCTCGAATCCGGACGTATCTCAATAGTTCCCGCGGGAGTGACAGTCTTCATCTCTTCCACTCTAGTGGTACCGAAGTCGTAAGCGCTATCATCGTTTACGAACGCAACGAGTATGCCGATCCACTTTTTCATCAAACGCTGCTCTTCCGGAGTGGGCTTCTGGTTGATTGAAAAGCTACTACGCATCAGTTTCCACCGCCGTCAAAATCGAACAAAGATTTGGGTACTTACTTCCAAAAAGGCTTGTCCATGGCATGAGCGACACCAAACGAAGGCGGTGCGATCTTCTCGGTGATGAACGAGAGTCTGTATGCGACTTGGCAACGCCAGATGTCGCGTACGGAGACGCCGTTCTCGGTGAGGCTCTTTACCATGGATCTGGCTGGAGCGCGGACTTGGCCGTCTGCGATGATCGAACCTGTGATGCTGTCAACGATCAAACCTTTGCTCGGGTGATCAAACGAGGCTTACCGAACACTTTTTGCCACTCCTCTAAGTCTTCAGAGACCGGCAGGTTGTAGAACTTCATGATTCGGTCCGTGACAGCCGGTGAATAATAGTTCGAGACTTGGATTCGGAGGGAGTCCTCGTTAGGTTGTGTGGGAGCATTGTAAGTAGAGTACAGCGTCTCCTCGTTCAACACCTCGCACGACAGAAGGCGGAAGCCAGCGTTCTTGAAGTCGTTTGCAAAACTCGCGCTGTTGACGTATTCTATCATCCCGTCGTGAATGAGGATGTTGTCGGTTACTGGACGGAATGTATGGTTTTGCAATTTGAACGTGGCCTGCAAGAGATCTTGCCAGCTCTTCTTCCGTAGTTCCGCAAGTCTGCCATTTGCAGAGAGATCTGTAGGTAGTTCGAAATAGTCGCAAAGTTCATCGAACTGGCCTTGGGTATCACTCAAAGACTTGGGCTGAGCGGGGATTGCATTGGAGTCCATGAACACTCGATAGAACAGCGGAACATGCTCATGCCTATATCGCAGCTCGTACAGCATATGAGCTTCGACGGCGTAAGCGCCAGCACTCCGGCCGGCGAGTGTGACGTTATTGGGATTGCCTCCGAAGAACGCGATATTCTCGTGCACCCATTTGAAAGCCATACGCTGGTCCAGAAGTCCGTAGTTGCCGCCTGAGACTCCGTCACTCTCTTCAAGAAGTTCGTCACCAGCCAGGAATCCAAAGACGTTCAGCCGGTACCCGATTGCCACAACGATTGCATTCAACCCGCCGGTTGAGATCAGCTCTGTTGGATCCATGTCAGGTGTCTGAGATGGATCGCCCATCTGGAACCAGCCTCCATGCAACCAAAGCATCACCGGCCAGCCATCAGTGCCTGCTGGGCTTGAGCTTGCAGGCGTCCAGATGTTCAGAAAGAGGCAGTCTTCGCTGTAGCCTTCGCCTCCGCCGTCGGCCTCAGCGACATGGAACGCCTTTTGTGGGCAGACAGACTTGAACCGCTGGGCGTTGTAGGGTCCTCCAACATCGTCAGCAAAGATGTGCGAGGGTGGTAAAGGCTTGGGGCTACGCCATCGGTTCTCTCCCACGGGAGGTAAAGCGTAAGGCACACCGGCGTAGCGGCGGGCTTTGTTGTCGTATTGGATGCCACGTAGCCGGCCTTTGTTACCCAGCTCCACCTCTACTGGCGTTTCTTCGTAAGATATCGTGTTTCCCATTATTTTGAGCGAAGTGAAGCGCCAAAATGTCTTCGATAGAATTGATGTTTCCGATTCTCACAATTGAGAATAGATTCGAGAGAGCTGACAAGAAGTAACGTACTTACACGGCCAGAGATTACGCAAGACTCAGGAACAGCAGATAAACCCTAAGCCGCTCATGAATTAGATAGGCCCAACACCAGGTTGGCTGGTAGGTAGTGATGGCATGGAGGAGAAAGTAGAAAGTAGATGGCCGTGAGCATCTTCCGCCGCCGGCGGGCCTTCGGGCGCGGATCTCGGCTGGCCGGCCAACAACTCCAACATTTTGCACTCCCCCTATCATCGACCTTATCTGGTGTACACATCGAGAAGTTCCTATTAGTCGTACGTATGCGTCAGCATACAGTGTTGCGGCATGGAGCCCGGCCCTGAACAATTCGACTTCTCGACTGCATTCAGGGCCGCAACAAGGCAAGTGACACAGATCTTGGAGAAAACAAACGGTCATCGCTATTATTAGAAGACTTCTCCAGTACATATCACGGCTCGCATGTGCCTACTAGTCCAACTCACAATCTACATAGTCTCGCAGCTTCACACTGTTTAGGAGGATAACATCATGCCTCCAGATCTCTCCCACCACATCAATGCCAAGAGCAGAGCTCGGCATCCATCGCCCTTGAAAGACATCATCAAGTTCATGGGAAAAGATGATATGATCAGTCTAGCAGGAGGTGAGTAGCCAAAGGTTTGCACAGAGTCGTCGAGCAGCAATAACATAGACCGCATAGGTCTTCCGCACCCTTCGCTGTTTCCTGTTCAACAAGCCAACTTCACCTGCAATGCTCCTCCTACATCCCTAGCACCCAACGCCGAACTCGAAGACATCGGATTCACAGATCTTGTCATTGGGCGCGGCGCTAATCCCGGCCACTTGGAACTGACGCAGTTTTTGCAATATGGTAATCCTTTCCCTCGAGACACCACGATCTCTACGAACTCGAATCTGGCCCAAAGACCTAACGAAACGCCACCCATAGGTTCCGGCAAAGGCAACGCGAAACTAATCGAATGGTGTAAGACTCTCACCGAGGCAGTGCACTCTCCACCAGCCGCCTACGATTGCATCCTACACCCAGGCAACACGAATGCCTGGGCCAAGGTTGTAGGTCTTCTGTGCGAGGACGACGACTTTGTCATAGTCGAAGAGTATACGTATCCTTCGGCTCAAGCGTATACGATTCCCCTGGGGATGAAAGCTGTGCCCATCGCTGCTGATGCTGAGGGCATAGAAGCGAGAGCGCTTGAGGATGTGCTTGGTAATTGGAATGAGGAGGAGAGAGGAGCGAGGAGGCCGAGAGTGTCAGTGGTGGTTTATCGTTTTGTTGTTGAAGAACATCGCGTGGCTGATCATGAGAAGGCTCTACCTCGTATCCGTCGGCTCAAACCCAACCGGCATCACCATCTCTGCAGGTCGAAGAAGAGAGATCTACGAAGTCTGCAAGAAATTCGGTACGCATACCGCCGAGCCAAGAGCACAACTGATCCTGCCAGTTCCAAAAGTCTAACCATCTCCCAGACATCATCATCGTAGAAGACGACCCCTACTACTTCCTCCAATACCCCCAATACCAACCCCAAACCACCGCCGCAGCCGAAATGAAGCCCACCGCCCAGTTCTTGGAAGAACTCACCCCCTCCTTCCTCTCAATGGACACAGAAGGCCGCGTAATCCGCCTCGACTCCTTCTCCAAAACAGTCTTCCCCGGCCTTCGCCTAGGTTACTTCATCGCCAACCCGATCTTCATCGAACGCCTCCTCCGAGCGACGGAAGTGGAAACCCAGGATCCGGCTGGTTTGAGCCAAGCGTTCGTTACAGGTCTTTTGGATCGTTGGGGAGTGGAGGGGTATTTCAACTGGCTGCAGCATTTGAAGACGCAATATGAGAGGCGGCGGAACTGGTTGCTGGAAGCATTTCACAGCAATTTTGTTGTCTTGCCTGCGGCCGAGTCGCCTATGCCGTCTGCGCAGGGGCTTGTCGTCTGTCTGCCGGAGCAAGGTGATGAACAAGGCCTGAGGCCGGTTTTCAGTTTCGTCGATCCCAGCGCTGGGATGTTCGTGTGGTCCAAGTTCTACCTCGGTGGTGTCCAAAGGTTCAAAGAACTTCAAGGGCAGGCGGATGTGCAGGATCCTGAGCAAACTTTTGCGCATGAGCTGTGGATGGAGATGGTCGGGGAGAGCGTTCTGTTGACTCCGGGATCGTATTACCATCCTTGGCAAGGAGAGGAGAAGGTTTCGACAAGGGATCGAGGTGCCGAGCCTGAGGTTACGACATTCCGGTTCTCGTTTGCTACTCCGACGGTGAGTTTGACGGATGAAAGCTGTCACTTTCTTTGGCCGGGATTGTTAGCTGACACAAAAGCAGCAGAGTCAAATACACGAAGGGATAAGCCGGCTCTGCAAAGTGTTAGTGAGACACTGGGTCTGATGGTCTTGCAATATCGATCAAGATGTTTGTCGTCGATGTATTCAGACAGTGCACTTTTCTTCGTCAGTCTAAGTTCATGGCTTCTTAGCTATCACAGTACTAGTCACCTCGACATCCTCTAGAATCGTCACCTAAGCGACGTCTGATAGTTGTGTTACTTTTTGCAATTTCATTGCGGAGTCTTTCTGCTGAGGGACATTTCCTGATTCTTTAAATAGTCGATTTTCTGAATTCGACGCAAGAACTCGAACAACAGATGAACACATGTATTTTGGACACAAAACACATCGCATCTGATCCAAAAGGTGATAAAAATAATACTATATATAAATTTCAACACTATAGCCTTGACATTACAGTCGTTATAACTATGTCTTTTGTCTACGTGTTGTGGCACGATGCAGGGTTAGGGTTGGGTAAGTCAAGCCATCGAAATAGCAAGTCCTTAGCGAAATTCGAAGTCTCTCAGCGCGTCCAAAACTCCAACAATCTTGCGAAAGGCATCAACTTACCAGCCGACCAACACATAACTCGATATCCTGCCCAGACGTGGATTGGCCACGTGTATCTTGTCAAAAGCATGGTTAATTGACGACAGGAAGCAGATGATGCCTCCCCACTCTTCGTCCACCCACGCCCACGCTCACGCTGTTCAGTGGCAATCCCGAACATTGCCTCCAGAGCTAGTCCAACTTTTGCACAGTGGTCGACTCGCAACGCTTGCAGCCGTACAGTGATGCCTTCGACATTCATGAGTCGGCAAGGTGTCTATCTACTGCCAAAGGGTGGCGGTCGATGTACGTCCATCTTGGGAGCCTACGATAGATATTGAGGTTGTATATATCAACCACGGTACAGTACGAACCATCTCTTCTAGCATCCATCATCGTTTCAATACCATTTTCTCCTTCTATACGTCGCACGAAACCAGCACACAGCCTTCCACCATGCCTTCTAGAGTATCGCCTTCCGGCTTCAAGGCCTTGGAGGAAACCTCAATGTTCAAGCCAGTCACCATCGGCCGCCTACAGCTCGAGCACAAGGTTGTTCTCGCTCCCCTCACGCGCATGCGTGCGGCCAAAGAAGCAGACTGCGTGTTTTACCCTGGCGATCTCAATGTGGAATACTACTCGCAAAGAGCCAGCAAGGGTGGCTTCATGCTCACTGAGGCGTGTCCCATCAACAGACTGGTAGGAAGATTAGAATCTCCATCAAGCAAGAATACGACTAACATCATGATCAGGCCGCTGGCTACCCTGGCGTTCCTGGTATCTTCACACAAGCACAGATGGATGGTTGGAAGAGAGTAACAGACGCCGTCCACGCAAAGGGTGCCTTCATCTACTGCCAGCTGTGGCACGTCGGTCGTGCGACCACACCCTCATTCCTTGGTGGCGAGAACCCCGTCAGCTCTAGCGATATTCCAATTGCAGGCAACGCTCTCGATGGATCGCCCTACGCTCAAACACCACCCAAGCCGATGACCGTGGAACAGATCAAAGATCTGACCGCAGAGTATGCTGCTGCTTCCAAGCGTGCTCTGGAGGCCGGTTTCGATGGTGTGGAAATCCATGGCGCCAACGGTTATCTTCTTGACCAATTCCTGCACGACAATGTCAACACCCGTACCGACGAATACGGCACCAACATTGAAGGCCGCTGCCGCTTCCCTCTAGAGGTCATCAAAGCGGTCACAGAAGCCATTGGCGCCGACCGCGTCGGCATCCGCCTTTCACCATACAACTACTTCCAAGACACCCGCGACTCCAAGCCCAACGAGCACTGGGAGTACCTCTGTGAACAGATCGCCACCCTCCCCGAGCATCACCGTCTGTCATACGTGCACATGATCGAACCCCGCTTCGACGAAGTGCTCGACGAGCAAGCCAAGATGGACTCTCTCACTGGCAACCCCGACGGCGGCAAATTTGGCGGCAGGCCCAACTCCCTTACGCCTTTCCGTCAGATCCTCGCAAAGGGCGGCATCAAATTCCTCAGCGCTGGTAGTTTCAACAGGGACAACTCGGCGCCCAAGATTGAGGCTGGCGATGCTGACGCGATTGTCTTCGGTCGGGCGTTCATCGCTAACCCTGATCTTCCTAAGCGACTTGCGGAGGGTTTGTCGTTGAACGACTATGATCGTAGTACTTTCTATGGGGCGGATCCGCCGGAGAAGGGCTACACCGACTACCCTTTCTTTGAGGCTGGTTCAAAGGGCGTGTCCCAATGACGGATTATGAGGCGGTGCCAGTATGGTAACTCCACATAAAAGCTTGTAGTCATCTCTCTTTGATCAATTTCAAACAGCACCAACAAACACTTGATGACTAAGATTCGAAGCATGGAGTATTGAAGCTAAGATAAGGTCATACGTAGAGATAAGAACGCGTCCACTCTTGGCGTTCCAGCCCCCTCTCTTACGCGCCCCCTCACTCTTCCTTCATCCCAACCCGATAACAGCCTATCTACAATGTACGCAGCCCTGTACGGGCAAGTCCAGGCGGCTAGTCTGCAGATACGGCCAGGATATGGGTCTACCTGTTGTCGTTCCAGGACAGGTTCGAAGACGATGGCCGTCGACAGCTCTTTCAACTCCAGACCTTGTACACTGACAGAGGAAGATGGTTGGTAACGCACGCAAGAAACACCTTTGTGAATGGCCGGGTTGCGGCAAATCCTTCAATCGCTCTGATCATCTTCAAAGACACACATTGAACCATGAAGCTGGGGATAGCACGTGCCCAAGATGCAGCGCCCACTTCAAACGGCAAGATCTTCTAGGTTGGTCGCTCATTGCAACAACAATGTGCATGAATGCTGACGGCTGATGGAAGACCGCCATATGCTGCGCCATCAACAGAAGGATGAAGAGGCTGGCGGCGAAGGCCTGGGTGTCGTGTGCACTCGCAAACGGCTGTGGCGCGATGCCGATGGCAACATCGTCACAAAGCGGCCGCGATCTACCCAGCGCTCCAGTTCTTCCAGCGCCAGCGGCAGTGCCAGCTTCGACAATATGCCTCTGGAAGATCGGAATCGCCAATCGCAAGCGTACGAACAACCTTTGTCTCCACCTCCGTCTCTTGCCAATGCCGAAACACGCATACAAGACGACTTCTCGTGCTTCGTGGCTCCGGAGGATTTGCAAGCAGGTTTCGACTTTCCTCCACTCATGGATGCTAACAACGACACTATGGATTTCTTCATTGACACTCCGTGGCCGTCGCAACCGCTGGAGCCACTGCCGGCGCTTTCTGGTGACGTTGGCTTTGACGAGGCATTTAACCCGGATACAGGTAAGACGCCGTAATATTCCACAAGCTGCACATGCGTCTTGCTATAGTATAGCCGCTGAAATACTCACACATCGCTGACCGACTGCAGCGAGCTCTTTCAACATGCCATATACCACTATGAGCAACTACAATTGGCTTTTCGACCTCCCAGACCCCGATGCGTCCCAAGGCAGTAACCCGCAACAACAGCCGCAGATGAACATGATGCTAGAGACAGGCATTGACTCTGGTTCTCAAGACCACTTCGGCACGACCGCGTTCCAATTCGACTCTGTTTCTCGCAGGACTCCAACGTCAATTGCCATGCCCAGCCCGCAAAGTCAACCGGAGCTATCAGCACAATCTCGCCCACGCAATCCGCACCCCCACTCTTCTGGTTTGAAGACCCCTCCGCGAACCAAGACCTCACCGACTATCCGAAATAACACCCCGAAGCAACACACCCATCATATGCCCTTGCTGACCAACGCCGAAGGCTGGCATTCATTCATGGGCAAACCTTCTCAACAACCACTGGTGCTAGACGATGTGTCTCGAAATCGAGCCTTGGACCTGGTCATCCAGGCCGGACCCAAGACTCCTGAAGGCTCTCCTGTCACACGTGACCATCCGTTGTTGACGCTCGATGCTATGCAGGAGTACTGCGATCACTTCTTCCTACGCTTCAACAAGAGCTACCCACTGATCCACCGAGCGACCTTCGTACCTTCGCAGGTTGATCCTCTGCTGCTCGTATCGATCATGTTACTCGGGGCCACATACGGCGACAAGGACGCACATCGCCTCGCGGTCTGCATCCACGACATCATGCGTACGCAAGTCATTCAGCATCCTGCCTTCACGCCCACGCCGGAGATCTGGATGCTTCAGGTCATCCTACTCATAGAGTGTTTCGGAAAGTCGCGAGCTGGTCAAAAGCAACATGACATGTCTCATTTGTTCCATGGGATGCTCATTAAGTATGTAAGTTTGGAGCTGTCGTAGACAACATAACTAATTGTGTCAACAGCCTTATCCGGCGAAGCGATTGCCAATCCGCAAAGCTACCTGAATCTCCCGATGGGTCGCTTGACCTCGATACTCGTTGGCGTATGGCCATGGACGTCGAGCAACGGAAACGTCTTGCGCTGCTTTGCTTCCTATGGGACACACAACATGCGGTGTTGTTTTCCCAATCACTTTGCATGTCCGCCTTCGAGCTTCGCACCAATCTCCCCTGCAATCCGGACATATGGGAAGCCGAGACGGCAGTCGAATGGTCCAAGTGCACTACTGGCTCCGAGCCAAGTTTCTTGGCCATCCTGAAACTCTACATGTGTCCATCACAGTCCTCAGCACCACCACAGCTCAACGCACTATCGAGACTGCTGGTCCTCCACGGATTGATGTCTGTCTTCTGGGACATGAAGCGCAGAGACCAAACCTCACTCGGTGAGTACGGTGAAGGCATCTGCTCATGCTTGACAGAGCCGCTGACTCGTGATGATCCAGGAGCCGTCGGTCCCAACGCAGAGTGGAAACCTCGCCTGGGCAACGCCTATGATGCTTGGAAGACCGATTTCGATGCTTATTGTATGTCGATGGCAATGCATCTGAGAGAGAGTCCTGCTGTCAAAGGCGAATTCACCCGCTTCAGCACTTCGACGCTCGCCATTTACCACGCCGCACACATTGTCCTCAACGTGGAGATCCTGGACCTTCAAATTTATGCCGGTGCCCGACATATCATCGGCAGGCCAGTCAGCCTTCACGACCATGAGCGCTCAAAATGGATCGTACGAAACCAAGATACTGCCTCTACGAATGCAGCCGCGTGGCACGCTGCTCAACTACTCCGAGACGGCGTCATGAATCTCGATAACTGGGACGTCGATCAACGATTTCATTACCCTTGGTGCCTGTACCTCGCCACGCTAACATGCTGGGCCTTCCACCACGTAAAAAACGAGCACGCTGCTCTCAGCGGCGAGCAACATCACGATAAAACGACCAACGATGAAACGGGTATGAACGCCCTCATCAGCAGCATGACGGCCGTAGGACCTGAAGGCTTGAGTCGTCTGGCTGGGAGGCAATCTACTACTGGTCTTATTAATGTTATTGCTAAGCACTTGAGCAATATACGGTGGGCGGTCGTGTATGAGGGTGTCAAGGTGCTGCGGGGACTCGAGCCGGAGAAGGTGAATGCGGGTTATGATTATATGAGATAATGCTTAGGTATGAGATCGATTACGGATTCTACGATAGTCGCCGATATTACAGTATGAGGAGACTCGATTCAGTGAGATGCCGAGATTGACGATTGAGCGTCTCGATGGCATCGTGCTTTCGACCGTGTACGAAAGTTGCTGGTACTACGGTATGAGGAGGCTCGATCCAGTGAGATGCCGAACGTGATTTGTGGACGTCTCGATGGTGTCAGGCTTTCAAACACGTACGGAAGTCGCTGATACTGCGGTACGCGGAGGGCTTAAACAGTGAGAGACCATGACCGATCATCGATTATCTCATTGGTATCAGGCTTTCGATCGTGTACTGTAGATCAACTGTAGTGCCTCAAAGCTTGCCCTGCACCTGCACGATACTATCCAACTTCTCCTCACGAATATCCTCTCGCCCAGTATTCCAGTAACGGTCGACATCCTCCTCCACTTTATAGCCAAGCAGCTGTGGCGACAGACCGGAATCTCTCCAAGCAAGAGCCTCGCCCTCTTTCATCTCCTGCATTGCTCTGTCACGTTCCCTCTGCTCCGGCCCGTCATGTAAATGATACAGCCATTGCTGACGGTTACCACGCTCGACGACCATTTCTGTCCGCGGCTTTCGACATTGCTCGTAGATTGCGAGCAGGCGGCGTTTCTCGCCGGGTTCGCGAGGGTTTGTGCTGCGGCTGAAGAGCTCGCCTAGGACTGCGGCGTCTTCGAGGGCCATGCCGGCGCTGTGTGAATTTTAGTAGGGATAGCTAGATGATTGGCCTGAAGCGGATGACATACCCTGATGCCAAGTATGGGAGTGTTGCGTGTACGCTATCACCGAGCAATGTAAACGAACCGGAAGGATGGCTCCAGGAGTCCATCCCGGATCTTATGCACAGTCTCCATTTGTAAACCGACTCGCAGAGCGCAAGGAGCTTGGGGATGCGAGGATCTGTTTGTTGGCGGTTAGCGTAACCTGATCATTCGAGATCGATGTCTTTCTCTTACCCCAATCTTTGTACAAAGCGCGCATCTCCTCGACATCGCCTGCAAGTGTATTTGCACCATCCAAGGGCATGTCGTCCGGCACAAGCAGGACCATGTTGAAGAGCTCGCCGCCGCGAAGAACATAATTTACTAACGCTCTCGTCAGCCGCAGTCATTCAGTTAAGGTGCATCAAACTTACCAGCATGGGCATCAGGGCCCAACCAATAATTGACCTGTGGATCCGTAACGAACGACGCCAACTCCGGATCCTTCAACATATCCTTCGTAGACAACAGCAATCGATAGGCGAGATCGCCGGTCAAGATCGGAGGATCTTCGCGGCCGAGCATAATCTCTCGCAGGCGACTGTTGATCCCATCGGCTCCGACGACAAGATCCACTGTGAGCGATTCACCATTCTCGAGAGAGACGGTAGCGGTGCAGCCCTCGAGCGAAGGCTCGACGTTCAAGACTCTGGCTTTCGTCCGGACAGTCGCGCCCAACTCAACCGCTCGATCAAGCAAACAGCGATGAAGATTGGCCCTGTGAAAGTCCCAGTAGAACGTCCCGGGGTACTGTGCCGCGGACTCTTCGAAGTCCATGTGTGAGATGACCTCGCCTTTCCAGTGGAGCATGTTTACTCTAGAGGGTTTGGTTGAATACTTGTCCAGAGCTTCTTTCATGCCCCAGGACTGAAGAACACGGCTACTGTTAGGGAGGACTTGGATGCCAGCTCCGACTTCGCCAATTTCGCTCGCGGCCTCGAGGATCTGTACTTCGTGGCCGGCGAGGAGGAGGGAAATTGCGGCGCCGATACCACCCAAGCCAGCGCCGACGATGATGATCTGGGGAGGGTGTTAGCTGCTGGTGTAATGTTCGGTGTATTGCAGTCCGGCGACCTGTACCTTCAATTTTGTATCATCATTGCGGTGTTGCTTCTCTTTGATTGGGATAGAAGACATCGAGGCGGCGGATTAACCGGTCGTTTGTTTGGAGCCGGTAGTCCCGAAATCCAATTGGTATGTGTAACGATGAACATATACGTCCAATTGCTACAAACTTATTCAGTGAAATACAGACAGCCACAACGAGTTCGAATATATCGAAGCTACACGTGAGACGTTCATGTCTGTCTGCGTTGTAAGAGCAGTGGGGACGCCCATCTCTGAGCATAGAGGTCCACCTAGTACTGTATCGTGACTCGGCATGGTTGAGTCCTACGCCATCAGATTAGCCCACCGGAACTCGAGAGATACACGCTCGCGCCTGCAATGGACCGATTACGTTGGTAGAGTCGCGATGAACGGAGATGTGGTTATCGTGGACGGATGGAAGCACAATGGAGGGGCGGAAACTCCACAAACTGCCGCGGCGTCCAAGGGTCAAGAGTGGGGGAGTCCATTTCATTTCGTGTGTCAACGTAACTATCTCAACAAGTGACTGACTCTCGTGTATCACTTTGCGACTATCTAGCTACTCTCTCAGGAGCATCCGATAATAGCATCAGACATACCATACGCCACTGAAACAGCCATTGTAACAACATGCTCTCCCACGGTGGGAATGACAAGACAACATTTACAGGCTGAAAGTATCCGATACAGTACTATCATTTGAAACGCTACATAGACTACTTGTCGATAACAGCAGGCATCATAGCTTCTGGTGGTGCAGCGTTCTTTGCCTTGAACTCATCACACATCTGCTCCATGGTCACCCATTCCACCTGTAAATCGTTAGTATCTCGAACCCCATTAATGACAAGTCCATGAACTTACGCCTTCATGTTTGTTGATGTACTCGATAAATCTGTGGATCGTCAGCCATCTGGTCGTCATCAACATGTCGCTGAAACATACCTTTCATGCATGAGAAGGACATGAGGTCTGCCAGAAACATCTGGATGGCAAGTGATCGGGAAGATACAGATCTTGCTAGGATCCGGATCGTCGGCAAGCTCGCGGTAGAAGTAATCGAAGTGATCCCTCCAAATATCCTCGACATCTCTCGGGTTCACCCAGCCGTGGCTGTTGGCACTGTTTTTGATGAACATCATCGGTGGAAGATCATCGATATACCAGCTTCCAGGGATCTCAACAAGGCCGGTTTCCTTGCCTCTAATCAAGGGCTTCATCCAGGTCTCTGCTTTCTGCGTGTAGTCGATTTTCGTCCATGTGTCGCCGGTACGGAGCCAATACATGTTGGCATCGTCATGTGACATCGAGTGATCATATTCGATGCCATAGCTGAGCATTAACTCGACTCCTTCGTGACTTGTCTCCCACCACGGAGCCACGCTTCCGCGAGGAGGCTTGCCGCAGAAGTCTGTCAAGAGTTTGTGGGTCTTTTCTAGAACATCTCGCTGCTGCTCGAGCGTCATGTCTGATGGGTTTTCATGAGAGTACCCTACAAATCGATCAGCCTAGTATATCATCAAGTCAAGTCCAGCACCGGAAGTAGTTATAGAGAATGTTCCAGTTTCGCATGGTTCAAATTAAGTCGTGGAAAAAAAAAAGATGAAAAGCCGGGAAAATTGAGCGAAGAACGCATACCATGAAGGCCGATCTCATGCCCTGCATCGCGCACCATGGCACATTCTTCCGGGAAGGTCTCCAGTGTGTGGCCGGGGATGAACCAAGTGGCTTTGATGTTGTATTTGTCGAAAAGCTTCAACATGCGTCTGGTGCCATGCGAACCAGCCCACAGACCGCGCGAGATGTCACTGGCCGAGTCTTCTCCGCCGTAAGAACCGAGCCAGCCGGCGACAGCGTCGATGTCGACTCCATAAGAGCAGAGTATTCTTTTCGGCATAGTGTCGGATTCGTTTGGGTTTATCTTGATAGGCGGTTTGTTGTTTTGTCTGAGTGAGTAGCTTCCCGGGTTGATCTTACCATAATCCTACAAGTGAGTCGTCCACGCAGTATTTGAGGTCCACGTTATGGACCATCTCAGAAGTGGGGAGGTCGAGGACATGTGGACGTAAAGTGGCCTTTCTTCGCAGGTGACTCCATTGGGCCCACCTGATTGATTGGGCTACGCTGACATCTGGATATTGATCAGACAAGTACGATGGCAGACACATGTGAGTGTAGTAACGATGGTTCTTACGTCCTGAATATAGCAATATGGAAGCAGTGAAGATTCACCCGATAATCAGTCGATGGATTTTTGAACACAGTTATTGCTCTGTAGAACATGGCAATGCGGTTTCCGCGGTCGAGTGGACAACAGCACGACTATTGCAACCGTTCATGAAGCAATGCTCAGTGTTCGCTCGAATTGTTTGGCAGCACCCAACACCTTCTCTTCTTCGAACCGCCGTCCCACGATTTGGAGGCCGACGCGATGGCCGTCCATCGCTTCACAATCGAACTTGCTCCAATTCCAGGCATCGATATCATTTCGAGGCTTGTAGTCGCTGACGGCGTGACCGTCCAAGTCCTTAGAACATCTGCCAGCAGGAAACGAGAGCGCGGTGTAATCGAGGACGTTGAAGAGCTTGGTGTAACCTACCCATCGGCACCCTCGGTGTGGCAGCGCGGTATGCGGCATGGTCGGTACGAGGAGTATGTCGACTGGTTTTCCTGACGGAGACCGCATGTTGTTCCACATTGTGTGGTACGCTTGTTGTGCCGCCACCTTCTTCTTGTTGAGTTGCCAGTATTCGTACACGGAAATCGGTGGAGCACGATCGATCAATGCTTGAACATGCGGAAGAAACGGCTCGCCGCCTTCTGTCACAGCTCGGCGTATGTCTTCTCCTCCGTCCGCAGTGTAGTACGCATCCTAGAGATATTAGACCGCTGCTATGCAATTCTGAATTCCACCATAGACTCACCATAATTCCGACGCAATGAGCATTCAGCGATGTGTCCCACTGAACTATCTCGTGGCCATCTTCTTGCAGTTTGGCCACGGTCTCGTTGAACACCCTCTCGATTGGTGGGTGCACCTTGACAACGCCGTCGTCTGGCATGATTCCAATGACCAGTTGGCGTCCCGCAAACTCTTGGTACACATCGTCTCTCCAAGGTATTGGTGGCAGCTGAGCGTCAGACTCCCAAAGTTTTGCCTCGATTACTGCTTTCGTCACATCTGAGAGAGAAGAAAGCGATCTCGCCATCGGTCCAATAGCTGAGGGAACATGTTGCTGGCCGTCGGTAGAGACTGATACGCCTTGATACGGCATCCGTCCGCTCTGATGTACGAACGATCAGCATTGCCATTCGGATGATTCACAGAATAACTCACACTAGGCTTCAAGCCCCAGAGCCCGTTCATGTGACTCGGGATGCGAATCGATCCCCCAATATCTGTTCCCCAGCCCACCATCGATCCTTGAGTCGATAGAAGAGCGCCTTCTCCTCCCGATGAACCACCTGGGGTAAAAGCAGGGTTCATGGGATGTGTCGTCAACCCCCACAGAGGATTCTCGGTTTCGCACCACTGCAACGATTCAACGGCTGATCTTGTACAGAGTAGTTTCGCAGTCTTACCATAATGCTTTGCGGCAAGTTCGTTTTTGCGATCACTACCGCTCCGAGACTTTTCAGAACATTGACAATGACCGCGTTGGAAGTGGCTGGTGAGAAGGCGCGGCCGACGTAGCCTAGAGTTGAATCCAAGCTCTTGATATCGAATTGGTCTTTGAATGACATCGGGACGCCGTGGAGTGGGCCAATCAATCGGCCGTTCTCGCGCTGGAACTCATCAAGAGCCTTTGCCTGAGCGATGGCATCGTCAAAGCAGATCTCTGTAAGACAGTTCGTCTGGAGAAATGGTCAGTTGAGTCGTTCACCAGTGTATGTTTGTCAAATTTTGGTACCTTGTCATGGGCCATGCATGCTCTGGGCGAAGTTAGTGTCGCATCAGAATTCTACACCTTGTCCGGACCTACCGTTGGATATAAGCAGTGATGATGTCTTCGGCAGACAACTTCTTACTCTCCAGAAGTTGCGTTAGGGTGCTGATATCGGCAAATCCAGTGATGTTCGTGTCGTCTCTTAAGCTTCCGGTCTTGTCTTGGTGTTTCTCGATGTGTTGACTCCGGATTGCTCGTTTGGCTTCGACAACCTCCGTCCACGGGGTCGTTGACCGGACCGGCTTAACCTGTGTCAACATGATATCGCTCAGTGATCTCCTCTATCGTCTTCCTGCGAGGACTTGAGCGGCAGCTAAGATATCAGAAAGATGTCGTCTTCGACGATAGCATGTTCGCCGCCTCGGCCTATCAAAGGTGGGGTGGCTCCACCTTCTGATTGTGAGGAGCAAATACCCGGCCTTTCAGCTCGACCAAGGTACTGCTATCGTTCGTAAATCGAGAAGTCATACAGCTCTTCAGAGAAGAACAACGATCACCATGATGGCGCGAATCTTGTGACGTGATAACGTGACCGTCATGTCCTACAGCCCAGTGGGTTTGAGCGGCCTCGTTCGTGACTGACATTGAAACACATTCTGGTCTCTCGTACTGGCATCATGATAGAAATGCGTTGATGGTCGCGACACAATGTGAGAACGGGCAGTATTTTATGTGAGATGGACAAGAGGGAAGAAAAGGAGATGGCTACGTCAGAAGCACTGGGGTCAGTGCGGTGAAGTTGTACGAGCCTTGAACGATCTAGATTTACAGTCAGGTCCTGTATACCGCACACCTTCATCAATCACTCCTACTACAACAGTATCGCAGTCGATGCGTTCTCTCAGATCGCCGAATGCCCAGCCGTCTCGAAAGGCAGTCCGAACGTCACCAAGCCCACGAAAATCCACATCGAAGCACTGACATAAATTGGCACCACCGAGAACCCCGTATACGTCCCAATCAGTGCGGCGACAAGAGAACCAAATCGGAGATTCGTCGCAGCTTGGCCAGTACCCAAGCCGCGGTGAGGGCCAGGGAATGATTCTGGAGTAATAGCGAACATTATCGCATACTGGAAGTTAGCAAGCATGCTGCTCACGCAGTTGAAAGCAAGATCCATCGTTCGCGATTGTGCAGCGGTATAGCCGAACAAGAAGGCGCCAGTGATGATGGCTGAGATCGCCATGCAGTGTCGCCTGCCGAGTTTGGTCTGTACGAGGAGAGAAGCGGATAAGGGGCCGATGACACCCACTGCGGACACAATGCAGTAGTTGCGGTAGGTCGTGTCCAAGGATCCTGAAGGGAACCTCTGCGCCAAGTAAGTCGGCAAGAAGTTGAAGAAGAGAGGGTATGCGATACCGATGGCCAACCAGATGAACCAGAGGATGGCGGTCTGTTGTCCGAGTTTTCGAGTTTGGAACAGAGCCTTGTAGTTCATGGGCTTGAAATCGCGGAGATTGTCTCTCAGGACCTCCTTCTTCGAAAGCTTCGTCGTTTGGCCTGCCTCAAGATTGGTCATGATGCCCAGCTGGGAGTCGACTTCCTGCAGCATTGCGAGTGTCAAGGGCTCCGGCATTTTGTTGCATCGGGCCACATAGTTCACCGCATCGACAGCTTCTTGGTCCCGACCTTTTGAGAGGAGGAACCGAGGCGACTCCGGCATCTTGAAGATAAGGATCCGAATCACGGCAAAAGCGAGAGCCATGGCTCCAAGCGTGATCATGGTGTACCTCCATCCCATGTTGTCCGCCTTCCTGCACACCTCTGCGTCTGTCGGACAACTGAAATTTGCCAGAAAGACCCAAGCGACCAGAGAAACGATCACCTGTCCGAGGTTCCACCATGCTGACAATGCTGTGACCAGATACTGATGAGAGCCAGGCACAAATTCTAGGAAGATCATCGAGTCCACGGGCACATTGCCGCCAGCCGCAGTTCCGATAATCGCCCACATAAAACAAAATCCGCCAAAGTTGTCGAAGCCAGCGACAGCCGTCCCGAATATTGCGCCGATGAGGATCGTCATGTTGAAAGCTAGTTTGCGACCCGTGAAGTCGCAGGAGATGCCCCAGAAAGATGCACCGAAGATCATACCGGCGTAGTATGCTATGGAGCTGACGGTCACTCTGGTGACATCGGTGAACTCGAGTGCAACGGCTGGCTGAATGGCGCCGATACTCTGAGACCAGAAGTTGTCCGTGATCCAGCCAAATCCAGTCACCACGAACAGACACCATTGGTATCGACCCATTCCGATCTCATCCATGCACTTGGACACAATCTCAGACTTCATACGATATGAGTCCGAGATCGAAGCTCCGTAGAACTCTCTGTTGATCTGTTCTTCTAGTGGCTCGATGGTGCCAATGCCATGGTCGGACTCGGCCTCGACATTGTAGTTGTTCTCTTTTTCCAGATGGGGAGGAGCCATGATGAAGGTGAGTTGTGTAAGGTCACCGGTAACGGTGTATGGGCAAGATGACAAGACAGTCAATCGATTCTCGTTTAATGGATGGTCGTTGGACGTCTATGTATTGCGTTCTGGGCCTCCGGACTTCCGCGATTGACCAATCATGAGTCGATGGTAGAGCAGAAGGTAAGAGTGGGGGATATGGCAGCGCCACAATCTCTCTATAGATATGCAGCTAACGCCAATCTATACCACTTGATAGTAGCACAATGCCTGACACGGGTAGCACGCGTGGTCCGATGAGCTTGACACTTCCGATTACCGCTCGCCCACTGATGCTGCAATCTAGCCTCGCGATGCTCGCGTGCTATGGTTCGGGTAGCAACAGTAGCACTGCTACAGAAGGTTGAATTTGTTGCCAACGAAGATCATCAGGTACGCTGGTGCAAGCAACCTTCGCACGCGCAATCAATGGCCGGCCTGAGGCTCGTTGAATGCTCCATTCACGATTTTGAACGCTGTCGCTTTAAGCGATCAGGCAATCGCTAACGCAACGCTCAGTGACACACAACTCATTTCGACTACTTCGGAAGTCGATTGTCTTTCCATCGCATTGCATGATCCGGCGTCGTACTGTTGCACTTGAAACCGCCGCTCGGGTCGCGAATTGGTGCTTCAAAGCATCGATTGAATAACTCTCACGCTAAGTGTGTAAACAGCTCTGACTTACCAACAGCGTACGGGATACGATCGAGAAATGGGACAATCGAGAAACAATGTTTTCACATAGAGCAAATTCGCCAACTCAAATTTTGATCTAAACGGATTTGCTACAAACGACCCGAAGGAAGACCATCGAGACAACTAAATTGACAGAAGATCAGACGGCGATTGCGCGCGCAGTCGTAGGAACACTTTCGGGCAACGCTGGTGTACCGACGACCTTCTGGCTGTTCTTGAACGCCATCGCTTTGCCATACGAGTCTCGGTAGCTCTGGCCCACGCACTCCATGACGGTGATGGGAGGGTACTTGGCTGGTGCGCCTTCTTCGCGACAATTCGGAAGGCAGTCGATCTTGTAATCAGGGTTGCCGCTGTAGAAGAAGGGAACCGAGTAGCGCTCTTTGCCGCTCTTGTTGATCACCCGGTGGAGGTTGGAGATGTAGCGATCGTTTGACCATCTCATAAACATGTTGCCGAGATTGACGACGTATGCTCCCTTGATCGGGGCAACGTCGAGCCACTCCTCTGTGGACTTCTCCCAAACTTGCAGTCCGTCCACTTCGTCTTGCATGAGCAACGTCACGGAGCCAAAGTCAGTGTGAGCACCGATTCCCCGAGACAACTTCTCGTCAGAGTCCTTGGGCTGCGGAGGGTAATGGAGATATCTTAAAGTCGCAACCGCACCATCGTTGAAGCATGAGAAGTAGTCCGCATCGAGATACAGCGTCTGAGCCACGACAGACAACACGTCTCGCGCCAAAGCGTGCAGATGGGTGTAATACTCCATGGACGCCCGGCGGAACAGCTCTGCATCGTCGAAACCTTCGGGCCATTGGTTTGGTCCCGAGTTGAGCTTCTTTCCGAGGAAATAAGGGTGGTTTTTGCTGATCTCTTCGCCGACATAGTAGCCTTCCTTCTGGTCTGGGTTGGCACCGACTTCGAGAATTTGGGAACCCAAGTTCTCGTAGCCTCTGTTCCAAGTCGTGTTGTCTGATGGATCGTCAACGTCCTGCGGTTTTGGGAGAATTACGCTTGGAACACACCTTTGTGGACTTTCTCTTTCTCGACTTGTGGCAAAGAGAAGAACGATTTGAGACTCTTGAGAACGTCGTTCTGAAGTTCTGTCGGCACACGATGGCCAACGATCTGGAAGAAGCCGTTGTGCAAGCAGCACTCTCGGACGTCGTCTACCAATTTGGTTTTGGCATTTTCATCGTCTCCGTAAAAGACTTGCGCGGGTGTCAGCGAAAATGAACATACCAACAAAATTCAAATGCTTACCTGAGAAGTCCAAGATGGGCGGTGCTTGGGCGATGGGTGCCATGCTGTGTGCAATGATTCGAAACGGTCAGGGATCAGGATGTATTGACTTTGACGAGCGTGTTTTGGATTTGCGGGACTCTCGCTGGCACATCGTGTCGGAGAACGAGTTGTCCAACATATGTAGCTTCGAGTCGCTTTCCAGATCCCCAGTCTTTGTTGCCCATGGCAGTTGAAGAGTGGGGGAAACTGCTGAACAATCGACACTTTCTCCGCCCGGAGAGCGGCAATGCAAGGCATGCATGGCTGAACTCTGTATCCTGTCTTTATCTATCGATAGATCATGACAGCCACTAACACATACTGTACATCCCCGCCGAACCATACTCCGCAATCCACCGTCACTATCGGCAGATCAACAGACGGTATCCACCATCGATGTCGACCACTTATCGTCCATACCCCACTCCCACCAACACCTCGGAACCCCCAAGACAAAGAGACCTCAGCCAAGTACAGCAGATGCGTCCCCGTCGATGTGGTATCATGTTAGGTGCGGCGAACATACTTGCAAATTGCGATAAGGCAAGTCACTAGAAGGGAGCTTCTGCTATATAATACATGCGAGAGTAAGTACAACGCCCCATTCCGTGCGTAAGTGTGTACCATCCAATCCAGTCCATCGATCATCGAGCCACCAGTATGGACGAGAAGACGATTCCACACCAACATCCATCGGAAGCGGCGTCCGATAGCGACGTCGGCCATGTGCTGCTGGCCATCGACAAACAGGCAGAACGGTCTTACGTGAGAAAGTTGGACTTCTACTTGCTCCCATTTCTCTCACTGTGCTATTTTTTCAGCGCAGTAGACAGGGTATGATACCACTATTCACACAGCCCACACTGCACTTTGATTCTGATGAACGGTCGTCCCACTTCACTCCGATTACTGACAAGGAAACAGAGCAACGTCGGTAATGCGAAAACAGACGGAATGGACATCGACATGAACTTTACCGGAAACCAGTATTCGCTGCTCATTCTCCTCTTCAACGTGCCGTTCGGAATAATGGACTTACCCTTGACGCTGCTCACAAAACGATTCTCCGGTAAAACGATGCTACCGGTCCTCATTGTCGGCTGGGGCTCGATGGCGACGATCCAAGCCGCAGCGACAAGTTTTGCTGGCATGCTTCCGCTAAGACTCTTGCTCGCCAGTTTCGAAGCTGGTTTCTACTGTGGAGTCATCTTTTACATGTCGCTCTTCTACACTCGCGGCGAGCTCGGCTTCAGACTTGCGATCTTCTTTGGTAGTGCACTCCTAGCAGCAGCGTTTAGCGGTCTCATCAGTTTCGGAGTCTTCCAGATCAACCACCCGGAGATCCACGGATGGCAATGGCTCTTCCTGATTGAGGGAGCTGCGACGATCATTGTCGGTGTGGTAGCTTTCTTCTGGCTACCAGCTCGTCCAGAGACAGCGTGGTTCCTCGACGACCGGGAGAAAGCTGCTGCGCGGGCTCGGACTCTCAGAGACGGATCCAGTAAGATCAACACCAAGCTGAATCTCAAGGAAGCCTTCGCCAGTTGGAAAAGCTGGCGCTTTTTGCACTGGGCTGTGATCTGCTTCACATACCCTGTCGCATTCTCGACTACCAGTAACTTCCTCCCGCAGATCGTTCAGCGGTTGGGGTACTCCACTGTCAAGACGAACCTGTGGACGGTTGCGCCTAATTGCGCTGGATTCGTCGTACTGTTATGCTTCGCGAAGTCCTCCGACTATTTCCGAGAGCGCGGCTTCCACATAGTTGGAGCACTGACTATATCTCTCGTTGGCATGGTGGTCTTGGCAAGCATCGATGCGCTGGAGCACAAGGGCGTGGCGTACTTCGCCTGTTTTCTGATGGCGTCCGGAGCATACATCCCTTCAGTCCTGGTGCATTCATGGTAAGTACCGCATCAAGATCTCCGTTGCACGTCGCTGACTTGCCTATAGGCACAATAACAATGATTTGTCGGAATCTTCCAGAGCAGCCAGAACGGGATTCTTGGTCGGGTTGGGAAACCTTGCTGGTATTATCTCTGGCGCGACCTTCCGCGTGGAGTATGCGCCTTCGTACTGGCCCACCTTGACAGCAACATGTTGCTGCAACGCAGTGTCCATTATTGGAGTTCTTGGTATGAGCTACTGGATGAGGCGGGAGAATGCAAGGAGGAACCGGGAGCAGGGTCGGGTCTTGAAAGCTGGTGAGGTCGACACGGACATGTTGCAAGACGGAGAAGCATCTCCCGACTGGCGATACTTCGTGTAGACTGAATGGGGAGGGCTTCTATCGTAATAGCAGTGTATGCGATATAACGATTGTCCAGTATTCCAAGGTGAAGTCGACGCTCAAGCAGGTGCCCATCTACAAGAGTGGGGAGTTTCCGTGTACTTCTTAGAGACGAAGCTCTGCGCCCCACGTTAACCGATCAATCTCATAACACTTTCGGATCATCTTCAAGCCAACTGATCGGACAGTACCATCATGTTGGAAAGAGTACAGCTTATCCTCTCAATGCTGATTCTTTAGCTAACCAAGCTTGCAGTTCTCGCTCAAAGGACGCACAGCCGTGATCACTGGTGGTGCCAGAGGCTGTGGCCTTGCATTTGCACAAGGACTCGCGGAAGCGGGAGCAGACATTGTCATTCTCGATCTAATAGATCCCGCACCAGAATTTCACGAGATCAGCACCACATTTTCTGTCAAAACGTGGTACTTCAAGGTCGACGTGAGCTCTGTGGCAAGCCTGGAAGAAGCATTCTCATCCTTCCTCCGAGAGACCGACGGGGCGCTAGACATTTGTGTTGCATGCGCTGGTACGAACCGCAATGTCTCCTTCACAGAAACAGACGAGGCAACATTCGACAAGCTGAACGCCGTCAATGTGAAAGGCGTCTTCTTCACAGCCCAGCTGGCGGCCAAAGCCATGGTCGCCAACAAGACAACGAAGGGCTCAATCATTCTGGTGGCTTCTATTGCGGCTTTCAGAGCAGTCCGGGGCCAGATGTCCAGCGCGTATTGTGGCACCAAGGGCGCGGTGCTGTCGATGTGTCCGCCAATAGCAGTCGAGCTCGCCCAACATGGTATCAGAGTGAACAGCATCTCCCCGGGATACGTTCGTACGGAAATGACAGGTATGTATCATCCGCTGTCCTGATGACGAATCATGTGTACTGATGGGAACACAGCGCCATTTCCTCATCTTCTAGAGAGCTGGAAGGACGAGATCATGAACGGGACTGTGGCCGAGCCAGATGATATCCGAGGAGCGTGTATATTCCTCGCTTCTGATGCAAGTAAATATATGACAGGTCACGATGTTCCTGTAGATGGAGGTGTGTTGAAATGGTGATGCCAGGGGATGAAAGAGAGAACAGCACCGAACGGAACAAGACGGAGCGGAAGAAGACTCTCCGCAATCACGAAACAAACACGATGTCGAATTTGGCACCTGTCTCCTGTCTCCTGTTCCACGCTGCGACAACACCCTTCCCTCGTCTGTGAATGATTTTCCATTAGACACTGTACACGCTCAGAGTCATGGAATCGACGGTATATGCCTTGCAAACGGCGGGCATTGTATCTGGGTAGGTGATTAGCTCAGTCAACTAGCATGTCTGCTGCACGACGCGGTCAGTACCTTTCAGGCGGCCTACTCAACGCAACGCCAGTGAAGGATCATGTCCACACAGCATGGCAAGCAACTAGGGTATCGTGGCTTGTTGGAGGTGAGGGCTGGCTGGCCATTCTTCAGATGCTATCGTTGACCAATCCAAGCTCCACCATCAACGACGCCGGCCGGCCGGTGATAGCCCCCACTCTTGAGAGCACTAAGTATGACATCCCATGAGAGGGCGGGCAGCACGACGAAACCAGCATCATCTGAGTTGATTGCAAGGCTATTACTTCAATCCCGTCAATTACTTACCAATAGTCTCTCAATTACCACGACCCTGTGAGCACATTGGAAATATGCTTTGGAACTACTTCTCCCGCCAACCTGCAGACACAACGAACAAGTCAGATGCTCCTCGAAACCTACCAGCGTCATGGTACAGAGCTGAAGGGCTTTACGAGCTTGAGCGAAGAGCCATCTTCTCCCGCGATTGGATGCTTCTCACCCACGTACTCCGTTTCGATAAACCAGGGGACTTCCAGGAGTTCAACATTGCAGGTTACTCCTTCTTCCTGATCAAAGACCGTGAGGGCAAAATCAACGGCTTCCACAATGTCTGCCGCCACCGGGCTTTCCCTGTGGTCCAAGCCAAATCTGGCAATGCGAAGATTTTGAGTTGCAGATACCACGGCTGGGCGTACGGGCTGAACGGCAAGCTCGCAAAAGCTCCTCGCTTTGATACTGTGGAAGGGTTTGATAAGTCGAAGCAAAGCCTCCTACCAGTCAATGTCCATGTTGACAAGTTTGGCTTTGTTTGGGCAAATTTGCAGGCTGGCGAGCCAGACATCAGCTGGGAGAAGAGTAATGAAGGTGTAGACGAAGAGATGGTATAATTTCCGGGATTGTCGTTGTAGCGACGGATGGCTGACTGCAAACAGATGAAGCAGTTCAACTTCCGAGAGGAGTTCAAGCTTGACCACTGCTGGGAGATGGACTGCAAGTCGAACTGGAAATCCTTGATTGACAACTACAATGAATGTTACCATTGCGCTACTAGTCATCCTTTGGTAAGTCTTGATCTCCGCTCACTGAATTCTTTTGTACAAGATGTTGCTTTTACTGACCGATCTCAACAGATTGCGGGAGTATCTGATCTAAACAAGTACCGTGTTGAGCCTTCGGGATCGCAAATGCGGCACTACATTTTTAACAAAGCATCGAGCGACGGCCAGTTCAGACGGGCGATAACATTCTGCTACCCAACGACGTCGGTCACTGTCACGTACGTGTGCCATTCGTTACGTCAGGCTACCACAATCATTACTAACACTCTTTACAGCGACAATTTCTTCTACATCCAACGCATGGTTCCAACATCACCCACAACGAGCAAGATCGAGAATGAAGTCTACCGCCACAAGAACGCCCCCAACAAGGAGTTCGAGGCCATCTGCGACTTCTACCGGCAGGTTCTTGAAGAGGACAAAGATCTCTGCGAGGGCGCGCAGAGAAACATGGATGCCAATGTATTTACCTCCGGTCAGCTGCATCCTGACAAGGAAAGGGTATGTACATTGTCACTGGCCTCTTAAAAGATTCGATGACTGACTTTGCGTACGACAGGGGCCCATCTTCTTCCAACAAAGAGTGCGCGAGGCGCTGATGGACCACTGGAAGAAGGAACAGCAAGAGGGACGGCAGATTTGGCCCGCGAAACCGAAGCCCACCACGGAACGCTCTACAGAGGAAGATGACGAAACGTTCTGCTCGCAGCTCGACACTTGTGCCAACGAGCGACCGGACCTTGCTTGGTAAACGACTGTAACGAGGGCGTGATTTTTAATGAGGACTATGAACCACTGAATTTACATACCACTGTATCTTGGCCGCCTCAGTCTGAGATATGACTGCCACGGAGGGCGTGGTATTGGCATTGATTGCATCCGATCGCCCATACATAGTTTGGTGTACCGTCGTTTCAACCTTATAGATCATTCTTTTGTTGAAACGCAATGCCGACTTCAGCATGGATCAATGTCATCTCGGTGGAGCTCTGTCGTACGTTGAAGACTCCTCAGGTCACACCGAAACGCCAGCCACATGAACGGGGAAACGGACATGGCATCCGGCCGAACGATCCAATAAAGAGGGGTTGATTGATAGGCGCCTTGGCAAGCAGCGAATCGCCTATCTGTCGACTCTCCACGGCGCCCCTCAAACGGCGACACAGACATCTCAAGGGTGGGGGATCGTGGACTGCTACCATGCACAACGGCTCACATCTATGTGTTCACAAGATGGACATCTGCGATGTGAACCGGTGTATTAGGAGACGCATGCCGGATTGAAACTGGTATCTTGGACAACACGATTGAATTCCACACCATCAAGTAGCAATTGGCTATTTGCATTGATAATCATGGCTCCAATTGCAATCGACGAAAGCTTCAACGAAACGCCATACGACGCCGCTGATGATGTCCCCGAGACTGAGAATGTGGTCGTTGCTGGTGCTGGACCAGCGGGATTGATGCTTGCGTTAGTATACGCTCTCAAATCCTTCTGATTCATTGGATACTGACGCATAGCAATCAGGTCGACACTGGCTCGTTATGGGATCAGATCCAGGGTGTTGGACGACCGAGCCGACAAGACCGCAACCGGAAGAGCAGACGGCTTACAACCGAAATCGATCGAGACGCTTCGTCAACTACGGCTAGGCGATGACTTATTGCGGAACGGCGCCAAAGTGTACGACATTTGTTTCTGGGTATGCTTCACACGCGCTCGGGCTTGGAGTTTTTTTACTGATGGTCGTCCAGAATTCTTCCCAGGACAAGTCACTCCATCGCACTGGCCGCGAGATACACTACCCGGAACATGTCAATGTCAAAGACCCGTACATCTTACTCGTCCATCAAGGCATGGTAGAAGACGTTTTCCTAGAAGACATGCTCCACCGGAACGTCCAGGTATCACGGAGCTCTCCTTTCGTGACATACACCGCCAGCGAGAACACCGACGAACTCCTTGAAGTTGCCTACACAAGTCCCAAGACCGGCCACACCGCCACATTGAGGTCCAAGTATCTTGTCGGCTGCGACGGGGCTCACTCGAGAGTACGCAAATCCATCCCTGGTCTTGCCATGGAAGGCGAGCCCAGCAAAGCACCGTGGGGCGTGCTCGACGGCTTGATTAGCACCGATTTTCCGGATCTTTGGTCAAAGGTGGTGATTCATTCCGAGACCAAGGGGACCATCCTCTGCATTCCGAGGGAACGGAATATGACTCGCTTGTATATTGAGCTAAATGCAGGCTTCGAAGAGGCCCTTGCCACAGAAGATGAAAGACGAGACTTTGTGATCCGTCGGGCCAAGGAGATCATTGCACCGTACACACTGGACTGGGAGAGCATAGGTAGGTTCCTTTGTCTTGATTCTGGGCTACATCATCGCTGACATACAACAGAATGGTTCTCCGTTTACAAGGTCGGCCAGAGAGTGGCGAGCCGATTCTCAGACCAGTCCAACCATGTTTTCATCGCAGGAGATGTAAGCCACTCATCCTAAGAGCCCAATACCATTCCGAATACTCATTCCATCCAGGCATCTCACACCCACTCGCCAAAGGCTGCTCAGGGAATGAACACCAGCATGCACGACACATTCAACCTGTCCTGGAAGCTGAACCTAGCCATCCGCGGACTGGCCAAACCCTCACTCCTACAAACATATGAAGACGAGAGACGAAAGATCGCCCAAGACCTAATCACCTTCGACTACGAACACGCCAACGCCTTCGCCGCCGGCGACGAAAAGGCACTCGCAGACAACTTCGCGCAAAACATCGCCTTCATCTCAGGCGCCGGAGTCAAATATAACGCAAACGTCCTCAACCGGCCAGAAAAGGCCCCTCAAGGCCAACTCAAAGCCGGATGTCTCCTGACACCAGCTCGAGTCACCAGATACATCGACGCCAATCCCGTCGACTTACAACTCGACATCCCGATGCTCGGCCAATTCCGCATCTTCTTCTTCGTGCCCGACGTACGAGCAGCGTCGCCATTCCTCGACGCCGTATCTTTCCACATCGGAAGTAGCGAGACCTCTGTCCTGTACCGTGCATCGGCACTCGCGGACAAGAGCTACGCAGAACTCAACACACCAACACCGGAGTCCGATGCTTATGCGCAACCGCAGAGATACACGGCCGCGTCGAGATTGTACACGCCTGCCGTTGTCGCTACCGCGCCGAAGAGCTCAGTCGAGATCGCTGACTTGCCGCTGCTGCTCCAGAAAAGTCGTTGGGCTTTCTATCTCGACGATGTACCCGATGCTACTGGAAGGTCGCAGAGCTGCACTCAGGCTTGGTTGGGTGGCTTGCAAGAGTCTCAGGTGGCTATCTTGGTGGTGAGGCCGGACGGATATGTGGGCGCGATCAGTCGCTGGAATGCGCAAGCGCAAGGATCTGGCCAGCAGGCAGGCGGTTGGCTGGATGAGTACTTCTATGGGTTCCTTCAGGCTTGATCGTAGACAGAAAATTGATTTCTACAAACGTCTACTTGAATCCGTTGATCTCTGCCATCTCCAAACCCTCTGTTAGAACAACGACACAGCCCCGACGTGCAGTAATGCAGTACTACCTCACTACTCGGTCGGCATGAGCATCGAATCCAATCTCCCTGATTACTCGGAATAACATCGATATGCACTTCTTGACAATTAGCAGGACATTTCTACATCTTCCCATCTACAGTCCACCACCACAAACCTCAAAAGTCTCAGAGTTTCGCGATCCCAAACCCATCCCTCTTCCTCACCCCAAGAAAATTCGGACCAATACTAGCAACATCCCTCGCCCCAGCCAAAGTCATCGTCCTCGCCAACTCCCTCTCCAAAATATTCGCCGCCAACTCCACCCCCCTCTGCCCATCATAGCTCATCCCCCATAGAACCGGCCTGCCCACCAGAACCAGATCCGCCCCCAACGCCAGCGCCTTGAAGACATCACTCCCGTGCCTCACGCCTCCATCGAAAAGAACAGGAATCCTGCCCTTGACAGTCTCCGCAATCGCAGGCAGGACTTCCAGAGTCGAAGGTGCGGAATCCAATTGTCGACCTCCGTGGTTGGAGACTACGATTGCATCCGCGCCGTGCTCGACAGCCAGCTCGGCGTCTTCTTCGGTCATGACGCCCTTGAGGATGATTTTCATCGGGGTCGCTTTGCGCAGCCAGCTGATGGTGTGCGCCCAGGTCATGGCCCGGCTGTGGAGGTCGCCGCCTGCTTCTTTGGCGACGCGGTTTGCTTCGGCTGAGGTAGGGGCGTTGAGGAGGAGTCTTTCGATGCTAGGGCCGGAGGAGTTGGTTTTTGTCTTTGCGGAGGTTGCGTAGTTTGCTAGGTAGAGGTGGGAGGGTAGCACGAGGGGCGTTTTGCGCTCGTTGATTCGGTTACCTAGGATGGGCGTATCAACTGTTACCACGAGAGCTGTGTATCCGGCTTCTGAGGGGTTGTCAGTAAGACTCAGGTAGTCTGCGTGGAGTTGGCTTACTAGCAGCTCGCTCAATCAACGGAATGCTTAGTTCGGGATTCTCGCTCATGTACAGCTGGAACCATCTTTCCGGCCCATCAGGAGTGGTCGGCATCAAAGCGGCAACATCCTCCAGCGAAGTCGTAGATTGGCTAGAAAGTGACATGTTGACTCCCAATTTGTGAGCTGCAAGAGCAACACTCTCTTCTCCCTTGGGATGTGCAAGCTTCTGCATTGCACTGGGTGCGAAAGCGATTGGGTAAGGATACTTTCTGCCGAACACATGTGTCGTTGTGTCTACGCTAGACACGTCGACCATCACTCTAGGACGGATGAGCAGACTTCAAGAAAGTTAGTTGCTGGTTGGTCCTTCTCGTGGAGTTGTCATGGGGACAGTACCGATCGAACGCATTGCGATTACGCTTTAGACATTTCTGGTCGTCCGAGCCGCATGAATAGTAATTGTAGACATTTGATGGGAGTTTCTGTTTGGCTATTGCCTCGAGTTCGTCGATTGTGATGGGATCGGATTCTTGTTTCGTCATTGCGGTCCAATCTTAGTATGCCTGAACGATGTCGAATAGTCGAGCGGCAATTGGGTTCTGTATGCTGCTTTCCGAGCTTACACGTCCTCGAAGCAGTGGTGCTGGCTGACTCGGTAATGTCTGTTTGGTCAGTTGTTCTCGCAAGATCGCTTTCGCCACCCCCATGGTCTGTCCGCCAGCGCCCACTCTTCCGCCCACTCTTCTGCGATAAGGTTCATTGCCGAAGATCACATCTCATCAACTTCATCAAATATTCGACTTTGAATGTAAGAGAATGGACAAGCATAGTAGTGGTTTGGAGTGTCTTGAGATTGCCATTGAAAAAAGTAATTGATATACCGTGTATGTAGCAACATAAATCCAAGTTTTACTCCAACGAGCATCAATTCATCAAAGAATCCATCTCCAAGCAGTCCAACTCGCACGAACAATTAACTTCACAATAGTAAGTATCCAAACCCAGACACCCAAAGCAATTCAAGCCCACTAACACCCCTCCCAGATGTCCGACCACCAAGAGATAAGCACCCTTCTACACGCCTACGGCTCCATCCTAGCCTCCAGATCTCTCCCCGACCTACTAAACATCTACACCCCCGACGGCGTGCTCATGGCCCCCGGCTACCCACCCTCCGTCGGCACGCAAGCCCTCCAAACCTCCTACGAAAGAATCTTCACCACCATCAAGCTCGAGATCGAGTTTAGTATCGACGAGATTGTCGTGATGGAGGGCGGCGAGTGGGCTTTTGCGCGGACGACGGCCGAGGGGAGGAAGCTTTGGTTGTTGAAGGGGACGGATGAGAGGCATTCTAACCAGGAGTTGTTTGTTTTAAGGAAGATTGGTGGGGAGTGGAAGATTGCGAGGTATTGTTTTAGTAGTATGAAGCCGGTGGTGTAGGCAGAAGAAGAAGGGATGCCGGTTGACGGTGAGCCGAATGGCGAAAGTACTGTACCGGACAATGGGAGTCTTCAGCGAAGCGAAAGAAAACGAAATTCCTCTTGGTAGATGTGGTGGTATCATATTAGATTACAGGTGCATATCTCATGACAATCGATATAGTAATACAAGAGCCGAGCCCTTTTCTTTTTCCATCGAGCGTGACCAGCACAGCTCTAGTTCTGACCCTCGTTGGCCGCAGCTTGGCTCTGAGTCTGGCTAGCAAGACCGCCCTTGTGAGTCGCGCCGAAAGCCCTCTGCTCACGCGAGTGAGCAAGGTCTCCATCCTCCTTGGTGATGGTCTCAGGAGCCTTGGCAAGCTTCTCGGTGATGTTGTCGGCAGTCTGGTCGAAGTTCGACACACGGTCGGCAGCGCTCTGGGTGGCGGAAGGGTTCTTCATGTTCTCGCTGGCCAGGCTCTGGGCTTGCGCGGCGACACCGCCCTTGGATGTGTGACCGAAAGCGCGCTGCTCGCGGGAGTGGGCGAGGTCGGCGTCCTCCTGGGTAACGGCCTGGGGGTTAGTGGCCATCTTGGTCACGATGTTCTCGGCCTCCTTCTCGAAATTGGCGGCGCGGTCTGCTGCACTCTGGGCGACGGGGTCGGAGGGACCCTTGGGTGTGGAAGAGTTGGTGGCGCCCTCGTTCTGAGAAGCGAGACGCTGAGCGTCCGATGAGATCGAGTCCTTGGGGGGTTGGTTCTGGCCGATAGCGCGGGCTTCGCGAGACTTGAGGTATGCGGCGTCCTGTACATTGTTAGACAAATTTTATGCTGGAGAACAACTAATTCATCATACCTCGCTGGTGACAGTCTCAGGCGCGCTCTGCATCTTGCTGCCAACTTCTTGAGCGGCCTGCTCAAAGTTCCTGGTCTTTCCAACTTCGCTCTGCATCTGCGCAGAGGTAGAGCCGTGGGTAGGGCCTCCCTCCTGCTTGGCAGTCTCGGAGATAATGTTGCTGGTAGGTGTATTTTGGGCCATTTTGCTTGTTGAAGTTGTGAAGTGGTTAAAACGGGTAAGAGGCTGGATCGATGCTCTGCTGGTGATTGAGATGGTGGAAAGTCGTGCAACTGGGAGGCGGATGAAGGACATGTTTAAGGATGTTTTGGAGTTTCTCTTAGATCAAACCTCGAAAGTCGGGCTCCGTTTTATTTTATCATCTTTCATCATTCTTCCGGACCCATCTCCTTGGATTGTGCTTAGACTGTGCTTCTGAGCCTCATCGTGAAGTCATAGCATGCGAAGACCTAGTGGCGATCGCGCACGATCGGACGTTCAATGACTCCTACAACGAGAAGTCTCAGTCTGTAGGGCTATGCATAGTACATTTCATACGCACTAACAGTATCAATGAAAACAACTGACAAGATTGATGGCTCGACGATTCGTGCCAAACGCAATGATGATGCGACGATGGCGGGAGGAAGAGGGAGAGGGAAAAGAAGAGACATGTTGATGAAAGTTTGAGTTCGATCGGACTGCACTGTCGATCGCTAACATCGGCGGTACGCCGACAGGCTAAAAGATACGCTTATTTACACGGCATCAGCATCTGCAAAGCACGAGCTGTTTATTACGATGGAGTTGGTGAGACGTTTGAAGTGTTGACATGAGAAGCGAGGTGTCACGTTTTCATTGCAAGTGAGCATGCTTCAAGTTCTTTGAATGTGAACGCAGTTATGTCTTTCATTGAGCCATTGCCGGTATGATCTGAAAGCAATACCATCGTCAGTGTCGAAGTCGAGAGAGTCTCCAACAGCAGACGGATGGCTTCCTTCATACCAAGGCTCTGATGTGAGAATCTTTGGCTATCGAAACATGTGGAGATTTGCGACTAGGCAGTGATCTCATGTAAAAAGCAGCAGTTTCCTCTTCCCGTTCGCCGTGACGCCTTGCTAAACCCGCAGAGTACAGTAGTAACCAAAGGAAGTGATCAGCCTTTAGTAGCGCGGTCCTCCGTAGCCACCGCCACCGCGGCCGCCGCGTCTGCCTCCTCCGTAACCACCCCCTCCACCTCCACCACGGCCGTAGCCACCACGGCCGCCGTAGCCTCCACCTCCTCCGCCGTAACCTCCGTCGTGGTAGCCTCCGTCGCGGCGATCATCGTCCATGGATCTCGGTGGCGCGCGTCCCTTCAGCTCCGTCTGCATTCTGTCGGTCTCCTTGCGCATCTGAGCGTATCCCAGGTGCATCTTGCCAAAGAAATGGTCTGCCAGGCGGCGGTCGTTGTCGAGTCGTGAAAGGTATGCGCCACAGACGTCGCAGACTTGCAGCTTCTGGTGGCCAGAGGGTCCAGAGGTGTCCGATAGCGCCTTAAGCTCACGTTCCTTCTCCTCCTTCTGACTCTTGAGCAGCCTGATGTTGTGGAACTGCTGGACGGCCATGTTCACGGCGCCCTCCTCGCCCAGGATTTCTACCTCCTTCAACGAACACTCAATGGTCTGCGTGAGCTCTGAGATGGACTTGAGAAGCGCATTGGTCTGGCGGATCTCGTCGGGGGTCTTCTCGAGGCGTCTCTGCGCCTGTTCGATCCTCCTGTCGCATTCGCTTACGAACTTGCCGATGTCACGCCAGTAGTCGAACTCGAAGCCCCAATCATGCTTCTTAGACTCGGGCGCAGACTGGTACTCTTCGCGCAGGTTGGGCTGGTGCACCTTTGCGCACGGTCCGAGGTCTTGCTTGGTGTTGGTGAAGAGGTCGTGCGGGCAGGAGCCCACGAGGTAGGAGCGGCAGACCTTGGCGTCGGTGATGGCGAGGGTCTGTTGTTTCACAGTGCCCGGCATGGTCATGAGCTGATCGCCCATGAGCTGCTCGAGCAGCTTTCTCTGCTCGGCGGCCATCGCGTCTTCGGCGGGCGCTGGGAGCGAGTCTTGTTTGGTGCGGATTGGGAGCTGCGTAGGAGCAGGCGGGGTCGGGGTGGTGTTGCGGGTGTTTGGTGGTGCGGGCGGTGTGCTCGGAGAGCGCGAGCGGGAGAGGGAGCTGCGATCAATGTTAGAAAGAGTTACAGCGATCCAGGTCCAAGAGATAGCGCGCGCGAATAGCGGATGGCGAACGGCCGGCTGGTGCTACTGTTGCCGTTTTGCTCTGCTGTTGCTCTCTCTGTGCTGTTGCTCTGTGCTGGTGGTGCTCTCTTACAAGGTTCTCTGTTCTCGTTGTCTCCGCGGTCAGTTCCAGGAAAGCCAGGCTCCAGTGGTATCCAGTGGGTGAAGTGTGGTGGCCGGGCGCAAGAGTGAAGTGTAGGATGTCGGTGTTTGCTGCTTGAGCGCATTCGAAGCGCAGGCAACTTTTGGCAGGAGCTCGCGTCGCCAAGCATTATGCAATCCGGGGAAGGCAGTCGCGACTGACCAGTTCAAGCATGTGATAGACAAGATTGGACCTCACTAACATTACCTACCTGGGAGGTCACACGTTTATTGTGCTGTGTGGCAGGGCTCCCATAGGTCAGCATGATGTTTAATAACCTCCTGCGACTGCCATCCGCTTTGGCATTGATCGCCTTCAGCCAGGCTTCTGCTGTCCCCGACCAGGAGTACTCCGAACACCTGTACCTTAGGCCTCTTCCGAACCATCATCTCCACGCCGACTTTAACTTCACGGCCACAACACCTCTGGACGCCTACGATGCACAACACTTTCGCTACTTCCCGCGGTCCTTGGCTCAGACTCTCCAATACACGCATACTGCCGAATTGCATCTGCGTTTCGATCTAGGAAGATGGGACGAGGAACAATGGGGTTCGCGGCCGCAGCGTGGGAGACGGGAGGGAGGAACTGGCGTCGAACTATGGGCCTGGATTGAAGGAGACGCAGACCAGGCGAACGAAAGGTGGTCGGATCTGGTCAACAGCTTGTCAGGCTTGTTCTGTGCGAGTCTGAACTTCGTCGACTCGACCAAGACTATCCGACCGGTGATGAGCTTCGAGCCTGAGGGTGACCATCCCCCTGGGCGCGACAACCTACAGCTCTTGCATGGCATGCTGCCTCATGAGGTCGTTTGCACGGAGAACTTGACGCCGTTCCTCAAGCTGCTACCTTGCAAGGGGAAAGCCGGTATCTCGAGCCTACTGGATGGCCATAAGCTTTTTGACGCCTCCTGGCAAGCCATGGCCATTGATGTCCGTCCTGTTTGTCCTAATTCTATAAACCTCGCGGAAGACTGCGTGCTGGAGATCCAACAGACAGTCTCAATGGCATTGTCCATTCCACGGAGTATGCGAGATCGTCACAATCCAATTCCCCGACCGCCTCCCATTGAAGAGGTTGAATGTGATGAAAGCAAGGTCTGGAACGGGCGTGATACTTGTTATCCGAGGTCTGCCAACGATGACCTCGGTTGGAGTCTTGCAAAGGTTTTCGGTCGTCCCATCCAAGGCGCCTGTCCTATTGGCAGTGCGAGCGATGCCTGGGATGTGACTTTGGATGTTCCCACTGAACGAACAGTGAACGTCACTGGTGCTGCTAGCTCAAGCGTCGAACAACAAGGCGTACGGAAATTCAGCCTTGAGCCTGGCAGTAACTTCGACATTGTTCTTCCGAGGCAGGAAACGCCGCCACCAGCATCTGCCTCCGCTCTCCCTCCGTTATTTGCATCCCGACAGATGACAGGCTATGGACAGGAGCGTGGCGGTATGCATGCAACTCTTCGGAATCCACACCCTTACCCACAGACAATCGTCTACCTGGAATCTTTACCGTGGTTCCTCAAACCCTACATGCACACGCTTGCGATTCAGGGCGGCACCATTGAGAAGATGTATTACACTCCTGCACTTGATCGCGTGAGAGGTACCCACCTGGAACTTTTGATCAGCATTCCAGCACACTCGACCGTCGAGCTCAACTACGATTTCGAGAAAGCTATCCTCAGATACACTGAGTACCCGCCCGACGCCAACAGAGGCTTCGACGTCGCACCGGCTGTAATCCGCGTGCTCTCTTCAAACGCGTCATCTACCGGAGGAGAACGAGCGGACGCATACTTGCGCACGACCAGTCTGTTGCTGCCATTGCCCACGCCAGACTTCAGCATGCCCTACAATGTCATCATCCTCACCAGCACCGTGATCGCGCTTGGCTTTGGATCCATCTTCAACATGCTTGTTAGGAAGTTCGTGTTACTCGAAGAAGTTCCAGCCTCTCCTTTGAAAACCAAGGTGGCGGCTTTGAAGGAGAAGATGGCTGTTTTACTTGGTAAGGGAGCGAGATCGGATGGTAAAGCACCGACGACAAAGCCACTCGAGGACCGGAATCCGTCTACTCAGTCGATCGGAAGTACAACCCCGGCGGACGCGAGCGAGTCAACAGACGGAGGACCGAGACTCCGCAACACGAAAACCTAGAAAGGCCGCATATGTACGATCGAAATGCCATATCACAATTTCCAGTGACTCGCCACAGTCCACCATAGTCCAAAAAACCTCGAAGGAAGCCACGACGTCGAATGTCTCCGGTGATAGATGGTGAATTCCATCCGAGTGAGAAGCCGAATGTTATCCTTCCCAACAATATGCAAGCCCAATGAATGCGCAACTTCGCTAAACCTCATCTTCAAGCCAAGCCAAGGCTCGCGTACATGCTTCCGCTTTGTACGCAAGCACACAACTTATACATGCGCAATCTCTGCCTCTTCACATGAAAACCCCGAAAATAAGCAAGGGGATCCCCATCAAGCCAACAGTCGACTAGGGCATCGGTAAGTACATGTGTACATGTCGCTTCTGATAGACAACAACATTGAGCATGCCGAGAACGTGACTAAGCCGCTCAATCTCTTCGTCTGCATGCATGGGCATGCCAATGAAGTACGTATATATTCAGCTGAAAATGAAGAGAACGCAATGCGATGCAATGCAATGCAATGCAATAGATTCGGGGATTGGGAGGTTTTCCCGTCTTACGGCGTCAGCAGTAGTGCAACGAGTTCGGGGAGTAGGAGTTGTCCGTCTTACAGCATCAAATAGCAGTAGTATGCAGTACAACAACAATCAATCAATCAATGCACGCATGAGGAACAACGCAAGCCACCACCAGCTGATATACGCTCTTCAGCTCCCAACAAAAGGATCCTCCAAGCCAAAGATATAGCACCCTACCACCCTCAACACCTTCCTTTCCAGCTGAGCCATGCGCCATACCGTTTCGAATCGGGCTGGAACTTCCAAGCGAATGTCGTCCTGCCACGTCCGTTATTGATGGATCGAGCTATCAATAATGTCTTGGAGAGTACAGAGGTACACGTGAAAGTGCTGCGTACTTTGGTATTGAAGTACACAGCATACCCCTCAGTTGGCGTACAAGCACGCGTCTCACAACATACTAGGTATGTAGGTACAGGTACCCATTTTCCGGCCCGTCCTGTCATTTCCACTACCGCCCGCCGCGTGCGTCACTCCGCATTGCATGGCTTTCTTCTTGTGCCGTGTATCGTTTGTTGTTATCGCTTAGCAACAAAACAAACGCCACTGCGCTCGAACATACATAGACTGTCGCTTCAAGAAGAGCGACAAGCTACAAAGCGCCGACCGACCTGAGGCACGATCAGAAGTAGGTACCTAGCTGTTGTGCAAACAACGAATAAACGGCCAGTCGGTGATACAATCCCTACATCACCCCCAATCAAAACCCCGCGCCCAGCTCGGCACTCACTCTCGCCTACCCACGTCGATGGAGGAGGATGGAAATGGCAGTATCCCCATTGCGTTCGAGAAGGCCGAGAGGAAGAGAAACTCATGTGGCATCCTAACATCTAGCGCGTTCGTCCGTCAGCTTCTAGCTCCTCGCACGGCCGTCGCTGGCTTCCTGGTCAATTGTTCATCGCAATGTAACTAACGGGAGGCTCATGGGGTTTTATGGGTGTATGTTGAGCTCAGAAGTAGCTCGTACGTGGCGGCTCAGCTCGTGTTTTGACTGCTGCTGCTGCTCTGACAAGTAATTTCAAAGTTTTGGTTGCAAGTATAGCTAGGTGAGCGGGTAGGGTGATTGCATACATGTACAGCAGACGGTTAGGCGAGGATAAGCGAAGCTTTCAAAACGATCCGAGTTATAGCGATTCGGCATATGTGTATACGGTGCCGGAACGAATCGTACTGTAATCCCAGGCCCGAGATGTTTCGCCTCAAAAGAACCACTCGTCATTGGTATAACATCATCGAATTAAACCAAGCCGGTCCGCCCTATATAACAAGAAATCCAGCGTCACAGTCCGCGGCATCAAAGAGACCCATGTCAGCCTCGTCTACATACATTACCGATCTAGCCAGCCAGCCACTAAAAACAAAAAATCCTTACCGCACATCCTCCTTTCCTTCGTCTCCCAATCCTAAAACCCTAGCCCCGAGCACACAGACCTTCCGTTCACACCCATGTCTTGCATCGTTTCATACTAAAATCCAATATAAACCAGCCATGTGGCCAGCCTGGCTAGCGTCGCGACCGTTTTACGTGTTAGTATATTGCTGCAGATACCCATGTCTATTCACCAGCCAGCCATCTAGAGCTAGCCCTGGAGCAATATAGTAATATGATGATTTCTGTTAATGAGCAGGTACACCGCATCCATGTTGAAACTCGCTGCTATTGCTGGCATGGCAAAGGGCGGGATGATGATGTCTTTTCGGAACGCTGGGCCCGGAGGGCATTATTGTCTTCTTCTTGCGACATCCTTGGGGAATGATGTATGTATCCCTATATCGGAAACCCTCACGGATGGCTAGAGAAGCCGTTCTTGCCGGACGGTTTCTTCTGGCGGTGTTCGAGAACGTTCGAGGGTGGTTTTTCATTTTGTCTGTGTATACCCGATGCGACGGGTTCTGGGTTTTGATGGGTCGTGTTGTTTCGGGTTCATCAGGTGGTAATGGATGGTCTCGCGAGTCGGAATCTCCGAGTACGGATCGATGACCCGAGGATGAGCTGAACGTGCGATATTGTCGAGTCCGAAGAGCTCGTACTCGTGCAGCAGCCACAGTAAGCAGAAAGAAACAAACAATCAGGCGTCCAAACCATGCATTCCCAAATCCAAAGAACCGCCAACATGCTCATGCATGTCGTTCTCGCGTCCACCGGGCATAACGTATCATACCGTATACCGCAACACGTAATCCAACACCGAAAAGAGAAATCAGCCAGACCAAGGTCCACACACGCCACCAACAGGTAGAGTAGCAAACGGAAACCTTCCAGCCCTACCTGACCCAATTGTCAGGTTTCAACCGTTCCAAGGAGGAAGTCCCAGCGTCGGGGACTGACCGAAGTCGCCGAACGCACCTGCGTCCTTGAAGTCTTCCCATCACACCGCATCGCTTGCTTGTTCACATCACAGCTCACCGGGTCGGATCACATCGCATGGGAAAAAGAAAAAAGCAAACAGAGCCAGCCACGCGTAGATCTGATACAAATCACATCGCGATTCATCATCGTCGTGGGACCCAACGACCCGGAGCGCTCGCACGCACGCGAGAAGAGCCCGATCTAGGCGGCTGCACGCAGAATCGAAAGCAGAGAATGCAGACGTGATGTCGTCATGATTGAGAGGTAGATATATGTTGATCACTCGTATTGGTGGCGAGGGGGAGTCGGTCAGTAAGGTGGTCGAATGGAGTGGTATTACGTGATCCTGGACTTGCTGTTATTGGGCTTCGTCAGCCTTGCCTGCGTGCCTGTCTGCGTGGCTGGATCGTGGCGTGTATGAGTGTACGTGTGCGTTGTCGTTGTCCTCATTTTTGTGCTTTGACTGGCTGGCTGGCTGGCTGGCTGGCTAGGACTCTTGGTAGTCATTGTTGGTGGCAAGTGATGCTCTGGTCAATCAAGGTTGATTGATTGGTAGGCTGCTGCTGGGGGATAATATACCTCGATAAGGATTATTCTGTTACGGCATGTGGTGGGAGATCAAGGAGTCGACATATGAATTGAAGTTTTGTTGTATTGTTCAGTAGCAAGGACTAAGATACTGTCGAAAAGGAAAGAGGAAGATGAAAAGCGGAGGCGACGCCGATTTAACGCCTTTTTGCCCTCCACTCCAGAGGAAAACCACTTGAATAACCCGACCGTCAAGAATGAACGCCGTTCTGTCGTAGGGAAAGAAAACGAGAGACAGCAAGAAAAGGAACGTGAAGAATAGAAGAAAACGACTGTTGGGGTTCCCCAGGATTACAATTGTCTCGTGGTTTCCGCGGTCGTTTGCGTGTCGTACCGATGCGAGTGTATGTTGCTTGCCCGGGTGTGTGTTTGTGCAGTGATGCAAAGGAGAGTGAGGAAAAGGAAAAGAGTATGATATTGACACAGGACGGATACGATGCCGCCGCGCAGAGAAAGGAAAGACATGGCTTCGAAGGATGCAGACGTCGCTTATGTGCGTCTGATCCAAAGGACGAGCCAGCCAAGAGCGCGGTAGCCAGCGATAATGCCGATCATGATGCCAACCCACTTGCCAGTGTTGCCGACGTTGTAGCCGTAGTTGTCGAGAACGGCGGTGCCGGAAACGAGGCACTGGTCTGCCAACTCAGTCTCGTACAGGCAGGTGCAGCTCTCACCAGGGTTCTTGGGAGGTGCGCAGGTGAAGTTGCGGGATCCGAACTCGTTGACCATCATGCCCTGGAAGACGTAAGACTGGTAGTCAATGTAGTGGAAGACGTAGCGCCAGAAGGGATTGAGGGTCTGCGGCGGTACGAGGAAACCTCCAGTGCACATCCAAAGACCGTTGGCAAAGGCGGTGGCGGCCAATGCAACGACGAAGATGGGCACGATCGAGCTGATCAGGACGACGAGGGACTCGGCAGCGAGCAGATCGAGGAAGAGCCACATGACCCAGGTGAAGAAAGCCTGCGAGGTGGGGCGGAAGTTGGATAGCCAGTATGCAACAACCGAGAAGAGCATAGCGATGAGGAAGAGGTAGGGAATGCCAGTGACGAAGTTGGCAACGATGAACGAGGTCGGGCCGTAGAGACCGTTGGCGCGCTCCTTCATGAAGAGGGCGCGGTCCTCGAGGAATGCAGGAATGTAGGCGACGGCCATGAAGGACATGAACGCACCACCGAAGAAGATGGCGTTGATGAAGGACTGGATGTTACCCTGGGTGGGGCTCAAACGCAGCCAGACAGTACCCATCATGATAGCCAGACCCATGTACATGGCAATACGGATGCCGTACGCAATGATGTCGCGGTAAGACTTGATGAAGGAACGGTGGATGAGCGCCGCAGGGATAGCGAAGGCACCAGCGCTCTCCTCTCTAAATTCAGGCTCGAGCGTGTTGTCCATTGAGTTGCGGGCCATTTCGTCGGTCAACTCAGTGACGGTGGCGCTGGCGAGGCGGGACTTGTGCCATGAGGAGTGGACCATGTTCAACTGCTGGTCAACTTCGCTCCTGTCACGGGCAAAATCGGTGTTGACGAAGTCGATGATGAATTCCGCTGGGTTCATGTAGAGAGGGATGGGGAAACCGCAGGAGTCGAAGTACGGCTGGACCTCAGAGACGGGACCACTGTAGGCCGTGCCACCTTGAGACAGCAAGAGCAACTTATCGAACATGGCGAATGTGGAAGTTGAAGGCTGGTGAATGGACGCAATGACGATCAGGTTGTGCTTCTTGGCAATGTCCTTGACGAAGGAGATGACCTCGAATGAGGCGGCGGAGTCGAGACCAGATGTGGGCTCGTCGAGGAAGAGAAGTTTGGGGCTTGTGATGAGCTGTGCTGCGACACTGACACGACGCTTCTGACCACCAGAGATACCCTTTCTGATCGGTGTGCCAATCAGGTTGTTAGCCTGACCTTGCAGACCGAAGGCAGTGAGGAGAGACTCGATGCGCGAGATGCGCTCCGTCTTGCTGATGTGTTTGGGGAGAGAGAGACGGGCGGCGAAGTTCAAGGTCTCGCGGACAGTGAGCGAACCGACGAGCGCATCTTCTTGCTCGACGTAGGCGGAGATGCGGCGGAAAGTCTTGGGGTTTGCAGGCGAGCCGTTGATGTAGACGGCGGCCTTGACGGATGCATTGAGAGAGGCGGTGCGGTGTGCGAGCACGTTCAAGAGAGTAGACTTGCCGGAACCACTGAAGAGAGTGTTAGTAATTGTTCGGAATGCAGTCACTGCAACGATGGATAGGTGGCGGGCGACTTACGAAGGTCCCATGAGGGCAAGCAGCTCGCCAGACTTTACGATACCGTTGACATCGCTCAGGATAGTCTTTGGCTGCTGCGACTGGCGGTCCTTGACAGTGACAGTGACACCCTTCCAGCCGAAGCTGCGGATGTTGGTGTTTGTCAGTTGAGCGTAGTCGCCGCCGATCATCTTTTCAATGTCGGACATCTTGTTGTAGCTCCTGCGATCAGGATTCGCAGCGAATTGAGACGTGGTGAAGAGCAGCGGACACGGGGTCGCGCTGGGTGGAAGTGATGGAAGTAAAGAAGTAGGCCGTGGAGGTGTGTCGAAGTTGTTTCAAGTGGGTGAGTGAGTGAGTGAGTGGCGGTTAGGTGGTGAAGATGCGGGAGTCCAGCTTCCGGGAGCGACAAACGGGCGCCGTTACTGTGGGCGGACGCGAAAGTCTTTGGTGTCTTGGATGAAGTGAGGGTAGTGTAGAGAGCGTGGTTGGGTGATGAAGAAGAGGTCGAGGAAGGATGAGAAACGTGAGGAGAGAAGAAGAGTCAGGGTAGTAGGGTGTGATGGGTGACGAGCAGGTGGGTGTGGAGCTGAGCTGGGCTGGGCGAAGAGAGTTGAACGGTAGCACAAGCGCAGGGCTGCCCGTCGTGGGGAGAATCGGGCACGAAAAAGGAGGTCAAAGCGGATTTGGAGAGGCGTGCTGAGGCGTGGATGAGAGCAGGTCGAGGCCCAGGGACAAGGCAGACAGAGTATCGTTATGTACTAGCCTATCCTGATGTATCTACTCTGTACAAACGAAGACCAGGCCAACCGTATGCAGGCTCCGCCACCCATTTACCTTTTGCCTGCAGCCTTTCAATCACCGACGCCCAAGGGTGTCTCGATTGATTCAAGGGTGCTTCCGACCATCTCCAACCAAGGCTATCTGATGCATTGCAATACCAGGGTAGATGTCACGGCTACCCATCTGCCGGATACGACGCCTGCCGCGAACAAACGACCGCCCTCGGTGCACTGCGCTGCGCTTCGCTGTGCTGCACTGCGTGAATGCGTCAATGCGCGCCATGCGGGACCCATGTCAGTATTACAGTAGTCCTAGTAGCACCATGCCAGTATCCAGTAGTAGCACCTGGCCAGCAGCAGCAGCCCATCATTATCCAGTGGGCGGTACCAGGTAGGCCGTGGTTCCGCGTAGCTCAGCGCGCGCGCGACTCAACGCGACTCAACTATAACCTCGACCCTCGGCGACCCTTCGTCGTAGGCTCGTAGCAGAAGTGAGGTTAAGCCTGCCGAGCCTGCTCGGTGGTGTAACAGACGTGACAAAGCTACTGCAGCGCGCTAAAGACACCCTGTCGCCCACTAGCAGGCCATTACATGGCTAGTGTACCGGATAGTAGGCGCCGTGTTTCGAACCCCTGAAGCTATAGCCCGCTATCGTCTGACGGCGTCGATCTGCCGTGTGGGAGGGAGATTGCCCGTCCTGGGAGCTGCTTTTCTGTCCAACCTGCAGCCGCCCTGCCAAGCCAGGTGTTGGGTGTGCCCAGTGAGAGGTCAGGTCGGCCAGTCTGCGATCCGAATCGCTGTACGGGCGTCTGGCAAATATCGCATCGAGTGGTTCGCAGGTACAGTTGGGGTGCCGGACAGATCTGAGGGCGTCTGCCAGAATACGCCTGCTGCGCCAGCGCCGCCCAACCACGTCGCCAGCGTGTGCCAGTCGCGGGCGTACCACGCACCACCACCACGCACCTCTGTCCTAATCAACGGATACCGACAGTGACCGGCAACGACAACGACGACGCCACCCCTGGTCGATGGCTCAATCAATCGACCGCTCTATCTGGCGAATGCTCGGACTTGCGAGTTGCCACGACACCCCGCCGGCGCAGGCATCCGTCTCGTGCAATGGGTGCGCTGGCCTGTGGCCTGCCACACGTCTGTCTGCCCTACCTTTTTCCCCTGCTCAAAGCCTGTGAAGATCAACCGCCGGCGACAAATCGCTGGGCCGGAGTCTAGTCTATCCTTCTAGATTCGCGAGGGGTGCCGCATGTGGTCCGAGTTTCATGTGAGAGCCAGTGGCGATGATACAGACTTCAAATCATCGAGAGCAGAGTTCAAACGAAACGGCTTTGCTCCTAGTCTTTCTGTAACTAGTCTTTTACCCCACAGCTGCCGCGAGGTTCTCCCGCAATAGGCCATTAATGAGCCTTATTTCACTTTTCTTCTACCAATCCTGCCGCGTTCCTGAGCCCAACGCAACCCTAATCCGAGGAAGCCGAGTCGCGCACTGGCTAATGCTTGCTCTCAATTACCCCTTTGGGAATGTCCACTACACTGCTCGAATCGATGGGGTGGCCAAAAGGTCCACTCGGTCCGGCCAGCAAAGTCAACCACTTTCTAACTTCTACATGAAGAACATTTCCTTTCCATTCTGTGGTTCCGTCAAACTCAGACTGCCACATGCCCGGGTAGGCTCCGTGGACCCCTCTATATGCCGAGGGCATTGAATTCAATCTCACTTTTTATACTGCCCGCGAGAAAAATGCAGCTAGCACATCGCAGTCGAATCTTCAGTATCGAATAATACAGATCGGCTATTGGAAATGACCTCAACGGCGTAGCACGTATGTAGCGTAGACCGGATCCTCTTCCTTCTCCTCATGCTCCTTTCCCTCGTGACGCCCAGACGTGCACCGCAACCGTCACATCGCACAGTCCAAGCGATCACGTCTGGCATCACCAGCGCCATGAAGACGCCCGATCCTCCTGGAGCCACCAACCGCTGTTTGCCCTCCACCACCCACCCATTGTACCTAACACCGCAGCCACGGCTGGTACGGGAGTAGCAGACCTGTCAAAGTCGCCACGTTCTAAACAATGGGTGTGTCGGCGAGCACGCTGACCGGCGGACAGCCGCAGAGCCGATGCATGTCACACCGGAAGCCGTTGAACAGCGGTGCAAGTCGGGGCTTACATGTCGTGAGCGTGCATAGCTCAAGCTGACACGTGTGACTTGGAACCTGAAAGATGTGTCTCGGGCATAGTACATAGTAGTAGCAGACGTGATCGACTAGTAGCAGTCAGAAGACTGAGGAGAGCGGATCGGCCGTTTCTTCTTTGCAAATAATCGAGGGAGGCTATACCGTAATCTCCAGAGCGCAGCAGAGGAGGCGACGTCAGCAGCGGTAAATGATTGGACTTCCCGCAGGCTGATGGAAGACGGCGACTACTTTTGGTCGCTGTTCATGATCTCCCAGGCTAGTGCGGGCGTTCCTGGGCGGCGCCAGCGCTCAGGAGGCGTGGCTGATGCGTCAGGGTTTCCGACCGTTCTGTTTAACTATGCGCCGGACTGGCCTAGTAGGCAGAGCTAAGTCACAGCGAGTGGCCCCGGCGAGCCCAGAAATGGATCCTGCGCGAATCGAGTGTCCGGGACTAGCAGAAAGCAAGTCCCGGGCAGCGAGTTGGGCCAATGATGGAACGGTGGCCCATCGAGCTCACTTTGCATTCGCCTCGGCCGGGGGGGGCGTTTGGGCGCTGGGTGTCTTGAGTGTTCTGAGGGCCTTGGTGTGGTGAGGTAAGGTGGACGGCAGTCGCTCTGTCTGTCAGTCTCGTCTTAGTTGTCTATCTGCATCTGTCTGTCTCTTGGGATTCACTCCCCTGCGCAACTCCGGCTTGTCGGTATCAGACAACCACCACCGCTCTCTACCTTGTTCCTTGCCCTTGTCCTTTGTCACGTTGTGTGACCTCGACCGATTCTTTCGTAATCCCGACACACATACACTGAACCATCACTGCCTCGAACCTGGCCTCACTACAACGCGGCAAATCCACTCATTAACGTCTACCCTTCGACCTTTTCCTTGCCTGTGAAGCGAGCAATGTTGGTGCATCTCTCGCGCGCTTAGTAGCAATAATCCTTCACGACCACCACCGCCGCCCTCGCCACTCTCACCCAAAATGGCTACCATGGACATACCAGCGCACATCATCGACGCCGTCCGCACCTCACCACCCACGCCTCCCGCAGCATTCGAGCCAACCAAAGACCAGCAGCGCTTTTCCCCGCCTGGCGCATATCACAGCTACAAGGACTACAACAAGGGATTCCAGTCTTCCGCCGAAGACTTATCCACGACAAGTATCTCCGAGCCCGACCAAGACTACAGCACCGACCTCACATCGCCTCCTTCATCCGAGTCCTGCGACGAAATGACGCCCGACGAAGTTGAAGACTTCAAGGACCGCGAGTACCCTCAATTGAAGGGCAAGACGTATCTCGACCATGGAGGTACAACTGTATGTAAGCCCACGCAAGGGATGTAAATGCCCTTCACTTCTAACACAGTCATCCTCGCAGATCTACGCCAAGTCGCTCATCGAGGAATTCTCCGCGGATATGATCAGCAACCTGTACGGCAACCCTCACTCGGCCTCTTCACCTTCAGCACTAGCAGGTCACCGTGTTGATGCTATCCGGGAGCGTGCACTTCGATTCTTCAACGCCGACCCTGATGAGTTCGATCTGGTCTTTGTCGCCAACGCCACCGCCGCGATCAAGATGGTCGTTGAGTGTGTACGTGATTACGCCGCCGCCAGCAACACCCCCGTATGGTATGGCTACCACAGGGATGCCCACACATCTCTCGTCGGCGTGCGAGAATTGACTAAGCTCCATCGCTGTTTCACAAGTGACCAAGAAGTCGAGACATGGATCAACAGCGGAGGCATTGGTGGAGCGCGATCACGCCAGATCGGCCTGTTCGCATATCCAGGCCAGTCAAACATGACTGGTCGACGATTGCCACTGAATTGGTAAGTTGTGCGCTGCAACGCAGGTTTCATATCAAAAAGTCACGAGTGAATTCTAACGTTACGCCACAGGCCTGGACGGATCCGTAAGACGTTCCACAAGGCTCCGACATACACTCTGTTGGATGCTGCAGCTCTAGCAACGACCGCACCACTGGATCTCTCCGACTCTGCTACCGCACCCGACTTCACCGCGCTTTCGTTCTACAAGATCTTCGGCTTCCCCAACATCGGCGCACTGATCGTCCGCAAATCCTCTGCCCACGTGATGCAAAACCGACGATACTTTGGTGGTGGTACCGTCGATATGATCATTTCCATCAACGACACCTGGCACGCCAAGAAAGACGCCACCATTCACGACCGTCTGGAAGATGGCACGCTACCGTTCCACTCGATTTTCGCGCTCGACCACGGCATGTCCGTACACGAACGGCTCTACGGACCGAATCCCATGAAATTCATTTCCATGCACACGGCACAACTTGGACGTAAACTATACGAGGGCCTCTCCCAAATGACGCACAGCAACGGTACACCCGTCGCCCGAATTTACAAGGACGAAAATGCCATATACGGTGACCCATCCGTGCAAGGTGCCACAATTGCCTTCAACGTGCAACGTCCCGATGGCTCGTTGATCGGTTTCGAGGAAGTCGAGGAGGCCGCCGATGAGAGGCAGATCTATGTCCGCAGCGGTTCCCTGTGCAACCCCGGCGGCGTGGCAACTTACCTGGAATGGTCCCCGGCCGAGATGCGTGCCGCGTACGCTCATGGCCACAGGTGTGCGAACCCGCAGCAGATCGTGTTTGGCAAAGCGACGGGTGTGGTTCGAGTCAGTCTGGGTGCCATGAGCGTGGCCGCGGACGTGCAGACTTTCTTGGACTTCCTCGAGGATGTCTACGTCGATCAAGTCGCCGTAGAGCCTAAGCTGAACGCCAACGAATTCTTCATGTCGGCCGGCCAGCCTGCAGACCAGGAAGTCACCTACCATGGCGCTGTCTCTGTCCGTTCGGCAAGCCGCGCCTCTGCTGGCAGGGCTTCACAAATTTCGATTCCTCACACCAACGCCAAAGTACCTTCTGCACCGCCTACGCCTAGCATCAAGTCCGCACCCGGTTCACGTGGTGGCGACAAATTCACCGACAATACCGCCATGCCCTCCAATGCGTCCGCACATGAACTCGAGGCCGAAGCCCCACGCAGCAACTCCAAGAATCCACCATTCGTTCCGTCAGACTATTTGAAAGCCCGGCGACCGTGGGAGGAAGAAATGCACAAGAACGACTACAGCACAGCACGCGCCGAAGCCGAAGCCAAATACCAGCAAATGGAGGAGGCTATTGCAGCTGCGAGAATCAACGGTCCAAACGCATCGAATACTGTCAAGGCACGCCGCTTTGGTCGGAGCGTGGTCAATCTACTGCGGCAGAAGTCGAATCACTCATTGCCGAATGGCGATCACAGGTACGAATCTCCTGACACGTGAGAAAGACGGGCGCATCCCGCAAGGACAGCGCACGATTTCTTATTCTCAGATTGCGATGATTTATGAGATCTCTGTCCTAACAATGGGGTGCGTTTAGTCACGGCAACGGCAAAAAGTCACCTTCACTGCTACCGAGCCTTCCCGACCACGCCTCGCTGTACTCGGAGCGTAGCGGGAAAGACAACCGCTTGTATGAGAACGCAAGCGTCTTGCTGGGTGTCGGCTAATAAGCGCCGCCAACGCACCACGCGCCTGACACGCCATCACCAATCGCCCAACACCATCACTGTTATTCTATCCAATTCTTTCATTCTATTGCGGAGCCGGCAGCAACACGGCTAGCTGGGACTTCGGCTTGTTTCAAAAAGCACGGCGTTTACTGGATGAACTTCATTTGAGCTCGATCGCTCGCCTCTATTCATGGCGGCGGCGGCAAACCACAAGACGACACTATGCCCTCACGGGCGCTTCTCATTATAACATCCTATTCCAACATCACTATCTACCATTCTCGATCGATCGCAAGCCTGGAAGCGAGACTTGACTCAAACCCGCAAACGAGGTGGCCGACTTTCCACAACGACGAAACGCCACAGCGGAAACCACCGCCTCTCGATCGATCACACTATTAACCAGTATCATCATATTGCATTCGACAACGACCGGAGCAAAAGAGGATGAGAGACCCAGAAACCAGGAAGGTCATCTGTGCATCTCCATACCCCATCATCGGCACCGGCATCGACTCTTTCCTTGTCTCTACTTGTTTCTTTCGGATTCCCTTGTCTTTTTCCTATCCTCTCGTTCCACCACCATTCGAGAAACTACCACACCCGGTCGAATGCGCGTTTTCTTCCCATTAGAATTGTCTCTTCTTTTCCTCTTCATTTCCTCTTTCCTTTCTCACTCACGTCAACTTCTTGTGATTTTCTCTTCACTTTCACTACTCATGGGAACCTCAAAATACCCGCATTCCGCCTTTAAGGGCCTCGATGCAAATTGTACATAACATACTACTATACGAAAAGGAGGGGCAGGGGAAGTCTTGAAGACATCGATTCCAAAAGATGCCGGTATATATATTTACTCAGAAAAGCCAACAAAAAATCCAAAAGGAATGTGATTGATTGATCAAAAAATTCGCCTGTTTCCGAATACTCGTGGTTCCTTCGCTTTTCGCTTGATGAACGAATCTATCTCATTACAGCTCTCTGTAACGAGGACACACTACGCCACACGACACTCACCTCGACACGTCAACGATCATGTACGTCGTTCTTCCTCAACCTCCTCTTCATCCCGCCCATGTCACGCCAACATCGCTTACGGTCTCCGAGAACCGACCCGTTGCCAACATAAACACTCACGCCTCCTACCTATCACAACATGACCCCGAGTTTAGCGAACTTTCCCAAACAAGCCCTCGAACATGGGAGAAACGCACCCTTGTCCCTATGTCATAACCAAATCCATCGACAACACGGCTCGGATTTGTTCCTGGTTTCGTCCGCAAGGGATGGATAAAACCCATAAAACCGTTCGCGGTGAGTTTCGGGACATTCGAGCTCGTTCGGACATCAAACGCAAGGCATCGCCGCTGCCACCGAACTGGTCCGACCCGATTGATTGATGTCAGGAAATGGTTTTTGGAAGCTCACTTTCGCGGTGCCTCGAAGTGTCTGGACGCATATGTTTGAATCGTCATTATCGTCATCATCGACAGGGTCACTATCGCCGCTGATGTAATACCTATCTTATCCAATACATCGGTCGATCGAAAGGAACATACGACACGAATGAATAGCTGGATGTCCCCGGCGTTGATGTCTGATCGACAGAAACAACAACCATCGCCCATGGACGCAAGCAATGGAATGTGGCAAGGTTGAAAGACAGATCAGGCCAAGCTCATCCCCATAGTATATACATATATTAGTCGAATCAGTTAGAAGTAGTATACAAGTTACCGTACTCGTCCCACCCAAAACCACCAAGACAAACACAACATCATCACGCAACAACACATCATTGTACCTCACGCAAAACGCCAACCTCACTCGCCTTACCTCACCCTCACACAACATCAAAAGCACAGCACGATGCAGTGATGCACAGCAACGACGACTGTGGACGACGACGCAAGACACGCATTACTCCACCCAGCTACCCGAACCGCCACTCGCCCGAACGACAGCTCAGTCGTACAATAACAACGACGAAGCCAAACACATCGCCGCCCTACACACGCACCACATGCCCACGCGGAAGAGAAAGTTAAGAAACAAAAACTCCCCGACACGGACGGCTAGCCACAGCAATCAACGCCGTGACGACCACGCGCGTCTACAGCGCAAGGAAGATGGTGGTAAGTCTGAGGCGTTGTTGTCAAGTACCGGGTTGGCGGGTAAGTGCATGCATGCATGGGTGCTTTTGGTGTTCTCTTCTGTTCTTCCATGCGAGGTCGGAAGGGGCAGGTCGTGTTACTCATGCTGTGTGCTATGATGTGCTGGATGAGCATATGCGAGGGCCGAGACCAGGTTTTTAGCCTGCCTGGTGGGAGTCGATTGACTTTTTGGATTGTTCGAAAGGATTGCGACTGCGAATGATAAATTCGTTCGATCAAACTTGGGCGATTCGTTCAATTCCTTGCTCGAGAAGGGATTCGGGGGTGTTCCTTGCTCGCTTACTCGCTACGCTGCGTCGTGGGTGTGCCGCTGCCTCTGTCCCTGTCCGTGCATGCACGCGTGCGTGTGTGCATGCATATGTCGTGTGACTTATAGGCGCCGGGGGTTGGAGTCGTGGAGCGGAGTAGTTAGTGGAGGACGGAGAAGTCGGGCGGAGAAAAAGAAAGATGGCAAGGGTGGGTGGTTGGTTGGTGAAAAGGAGGGGTCTGATTGTGAAACGCCGGGGCTTTTCTTTCTTGACTCTTGGAGCTGTCACATGGGAGATTGTTTTAGGACGAGGGACGGGGAATAGGCGGTTGGGTGTTACACGGCGGCTAGACTACACGTATGTACGTATCTATGGGCATGTGACCTTAGGGAGAGGAAAGGATATCAATACTGCTCGATTGATATGGTGGTTGAGTTGCTTGAATGTAGTTGAGTGATGAATAACATTAGTTCAATTCCTTCGACTCCTTCGACTCCTTCGCTTCCTTCGATTCCTTCCCGATTCCTTCGCGTGCCAAATCGATCGTACGCCGTCGTCATCAGCAGCATCGTCACACCACATGGCGACAACGCATAGAAATACACAGCATATACCTAGGAAGGATCGTCAAAAACACCGACTCCCCCGATTTTCCACGATCGATCGGCTACAGTACTTACCTCACTTTACCTTTCTCATCATTTGTTCCATGCCTTGCATCAAGACAAAACCCATCACTTCCTGCATGACCCAAGCATTCATACCCAAGCTCTCCGCGCACGCATCGCATCGCATCGCCTTGCATGACATGACATGAACATTACTGCCTTCGCACCGCATCTTGCACCGCATTCAATATCCTTCCAGGTCGTCCAAAGCACGGCATCACGACTGCCGTTGGTGCCCAAGAAGCAAAAGCAAGCATGCAAAAACCGGGCCGTGACATCACCCAAAAAATCCAATAATTACCCAGTCTTTCCCCTCCAATCTTACATTACACCGCAGGCGGGGAGCAGACCTGTCCAAAGGGCGGACAAACCGTTCTGCTGTGTCTTGGTAAGTCCACATATGTAGGTACATGTAGTGTTCGCTGGTGGTTTGTATGTACGACGGGCGAATGATTTCGTACAACGGTGGGAAAAGTGGATAAGAGTTAAGGATGATGTAGGTGGGTTGTTTCGTTCCCACATTGTGAGGAGATTTATCCATCTTCTTCGTAAAGAATACGCCGACACGCACGCCTGATATCGACACTCGAGATGCGTTTGCTATGAGGAGATTAGTTGCTCCAAAAAACCAGAAACCAGAAACGCTCAAACCCCGTCGCAAAGATGAAGACCGAAAGAGAAAGTAGATCGGGACCAGATCAGCCATGCGTCCAAGAACCACGAAAACGATCAACGCCCGCCCGAATTGCAAGATCAAAAAAAAAATGCCAAAATGAAAACAAATCCAGGACGAAACCTTAGGACAAGGAAACATCAAGCCCTCACGCTCGAATGCCCACTAAAAAGCAACTTCAACCCACTCGGCTCCTTCTTCTTCTCCTTCTCCTTCTTCGACCTCGAAGTACTGCTCCCCCCACCAGCAGCACTCCGATCACTCCTATGACTCCTCTCACTGCGGACAGACCGCCCGGCCTCACTCTCCGCCACACGGCTCTTAGCAGCCTTGCTACTCGCCTTACTCGCCTTGCTAGCCTCCTTGTCTTCCCTCTTCTCCCGCTTCTTGCGATCCTTCTCCTTCTCCTCCCTAGGCTTGAAATCCGCTTCTGTCAATTTGCCTTCTTCGATCAGCGTGCGGCTGGCGATGGGCGTGATGAACTCGCCGTCGACGCTGGTGCCTACGCTTCGGGCCTGTTCATCCGCGATACCGCGGCGCCAGCGCTCAACACTGCTCAGCTCGCGGAGCTCATCGAGGCTTTCTGCGGGACTGGCGGGCTGTTGCTGGTCGGCGCCTTCGGCATCGACGAGCATCATCGCCTCGTCGTGGCGCTCACGGTTCGCGGCTTGGATCTTCTTGACGATCTTGTAGCCGCCGAAGGCGATGATGGTGACTCCTACGGCGACTCCCGCGGCGATAGCGAACTGCGGCGAAGCGAGCAGGGCCATTATGGCGGGGAAAGAGGCTTTCAGACCGGGAAGAGCGCCCGGGGCGAGTTTCGTAACCAAGGTGGATATCTCGGCGAGGGTGAGGCCGACGGCGGCCAGGGCTTCGGGGTTCTTTTGCAGGTTCTCTATCGTGGCTCCTGCCGAGTGTTGCAGGCAGTTGCATTCTTCCAGCAGGCGTTGCAGGCCGGTGAGTTTGTCGCGGAGTTCGGGTGAGTCTTCGATTGTTCTGCTGACGGGCAGGGGCGGCGGGGCGTCGCCGTAGGCTAGGTCCATGTCGATATCGTTGTCGATGTCGTTGTGGCTTGCGCGGCGGCTGACGGGGAGGCTGCGGGTCATGGGTGGGTGGCCGGTGTGTCTGCGGACGAGTTCGCCGGGTTGGGGAGAGTGCTCTGACCGGATTTCTTCGCCTGAACTGTCGAAGCGTAGGGGTGAGGGTCGGTATGTTGTGGCGGCGCGGCGAGGTCCCTCGTCTACAACGCTGTCGCTATGGCTTCGATCGCCATGCGGTCGATCACGACGGGATGGTACTGGCTTTCTTCTTGTTGCCTTGGAACCATCCTCGCTGCCTGCTCTTGAGCCTCTTCTTGATTGTACGTCATCGTCGAGAGTCAGCGCATCAAGCTGACCACGTGCCTTGCGTTCTTGGTCTTTCAGATCTCTCTCTTTTAGTCTAGCGGACTTGAGCTCTGCTTTCCGCTCGTTGTAGGCGCTCTTTGCTTCGTTGAATACACCTGCGAGGGTCTTTGTCGACTTGACGATCTTTCCCGATTTGTTCACGACTGTGATGACTTGCGCCATGATTGGTGTAGCGATGGATGTGCTTGTTCTATGGTGTGCTTGTCCGGCAAGCGAGGGTATCCCTGTTTGAGTCTATCCGGGTTGGTGAAGCAGTGAATTGGTGGCAGTGTTTGTGAATGGGTGGACAAATCTACTGGTGTTGCGGGTTGATGTTCCTGTTCTTGACGACAGCCGAGGAGCGAGAGTGACAGCGGCGACGACGACGACAAGTACTTTGTATTGGCAGGCAAAGACGAACAAGCCTCTCCAAATAGCCTGGCTAACGAGTCTCAGAAGACAAAGGCAGATCGATCGGGTTGGTCTTTGTGGGCTCGCAAGCTGCCAACAAAGCGCGTGCGCAATCTCGCAGCAGCAGCAGCACCTCGGCAGCGGCGGAGGGTCGGAAGGACGCTGATGGGCAGCGCTGGGCAATGGCGCGGTATAGCCGGATTGGTGGTATAGGAGTGATTGGCGTGTCTTGTCGTGAGTGGAGGGTTCAGTTGGGCGGCAACGGGTCTCGTCTGCAGTTGGCTGGGGAAGCGCGTGGGCGTAGTATGGGGGTTGGTGAAGCCAGCGAAGCGGTTTGACGTAGTTGACGGGGGGGTGTTGTTGGAGAGGAGGATGATGATGATGGAAGAGGAAGAGAGAGAAGGAAAGAGAGAGAGAGAGACAGTCTAAGAATACTTACCTACTTCGGGCAGAGACGTTGGCAGTGTCTTGGGCGTCTGCGACAGAGCCTTAGTCGATGGTGGGTGTAGGCGACAAGAATCGGTGTGAGTGTAGAAAGTGCGCACCAACCAGAGGGCCAGAAGGGCGGTGACGGGTGTGGCGAGTGTCATCCATAATTCAAATGTTGTGTGAGGCGGTGCATGTATTGATGAGGCGGTGCATCAATCAATTACTGAAGAAATCCATCCAACAGTTGAACCTTATTCTGAACTTCTCCCGATAGCTAGACCAAACTATAATTCTTCTCGTTATCACTGCTATCTTTCCAACCAACATAGTTGATTACATGTCAGCTGCAGTAGAGGTACTTAGTAACTCATCTCACATCAATAATTCTGCCGCCCGATACTCCCGTCGTCGCCAACAAAGAAATCCATCAATCGCCGTCATCCCCCGCAATCGCTCCCTCAGCACTGCTCAACTACCGCTCCGGCAACTCCCAAGGTCCCCAACTCCTCCTCTCACCGGCTACTCTACATCCGCACTTCTTTACCGCTCAAAGTGTCAAAGCCACCGCGGTAGCCGTGCGTCCTGTTCAGTATACGGAGTCATCTATTTTGGCTGCATCCATTCTTTCCCGGTGGCTGGGAGGGAAGTCTCCGGTCTTGACTCAAATGCCGCCCGGCATGTACCTAGACAAGCTCATCCTACCCCAACCCTAACCCTATTTGCTAATCCAGCACACGAACAAAAGACATGCAACAGTCCTGATATCGAAGCTATGGTACCGAAACTTACACATTGTGCTCGATACCGCCTCTAAGGAATATAGGGTCGTCTTTCATGTTCAAAACCCATGGTCCCGACCTTCTTCCTGCTTCCGTGCATCAGACCCGAAACCTCGACTCGAAAGCCACCAGGGTGGAAGCAACACTCTACGATGAATAACACAACGAAACGAAAAAAAGCCACCGCGTATGTACTCAGGAACACGACCGTTCGATCAGAACGACACTTCCATCAATCAAAAAACTGCAATCCTCTCTCCCCGTACATCTCCGCAACACCTCTATCCACCAACCTTCCCGTCCGTCCCATCTGGAGCATCATCCCAGGATTGCCCATGCATTGTGTACAGAATAGACTGACATTTTCCCATCGAATCAACCAAATTCAATCCGGTGAGATGGCCGAGCGGTCTAAGGCGCCAGCTTAAGGTGATACCAATCCGTTGGTTCATCATACAATCGCTGGTCCGAAAGGGCGTGGGTTCAAATCCCACTCTCATCAACATGTCTTTTGCTGTTTTGTCGCTTGCTTTTGTCTGCGATGGAATCTTTTGCTGGGAGAGGCTACCAAGACTGTCGATCGACGTTTGGTTCGAAATGGGGATTGTCGTTGGATGTTGGGTTGCTGTCTGTGGTGGGTTGAGCGATGGATGGGTGGGTCGCCTTGACGGCTTGGATAGTTGTGCGGGTTCGATCACTTTATGTCATGACATCCGAGTCTCAGGAGGAGGAATCGTTGGGAGTTCGATGTGAGAGGCCTTTTGTAGCTATGACTGACTAGAACTACTTCATACGCAAAGCTCAACTTGCTCGAAACCACAGTCAGCAAAAATCAGTAGTCGATCCAACCTCTGTCCAAAAACATCTTCAGACCAAGCAAAACCTACTTACTTCGAATCTCCACGCCGCCCCAAGAAACCTCAAATCAATCAATCAGTCAGTTTTGTTCCCCATCCTCCTTCGCCTTCGCCCCATCAACAGGCGGCAAACCCTTCCTCATCCTGTACAGCTCCGCCTCCGTCCAAAGCGGAAATCTCCTCCCCACAGGATCATGCCACCCCCAAACCATCATCCTAACCCAATGCTTCCACATCGTCAACTCCCTCCTTACCCCCTCTCTCATAACAAGCTGATCAACCCTGAGTAGCTTCCCCGGCTTGCGCTTGGGGGTAGTTGCCGTAGCCACAGTAGTATTCGCAGCAGCAGCAGCAGCACCACCACTCCCCCTCAACGGCGTAACCGCCGCCTTCAAAACATCCCCCCAAGCCTCATCATCCTCAAGGGAGACAATCTCGTTCAGCACCCCACCATCAACAGTAAACCTGTTCCTGCCCAACCCCTCCATCTCAATCCCACCAAGCAGCTCGAACGGCACCCCCAAAAACCTCTGCCCCCTCGCCCTCGGATCCAGCGCCCCATCCTCGTCCGGACAATAATAGTGCCGCGCCCACAATTTGACAACGTCCAGCCGATCCATCCCCACAGCCGGCTCGCGGGGATCCCAGGTCCAGCCGCGTAGGACGCGCCACAGCGGAGTCAGGCTGCGCTCGGCGAGGAGGGTGGAGCGCAGGGGCGAGCCGACGAAGCCTTTGCCTGCGAACTGGGGCGGATGGCGCCAGGTGTCTGGGTGGGCGGGCGGGTGGACGCGGCCGGCGGGGTCGGTGAAGTGCATGTCTAGTTTGAGGAAGAGGTGGGTGAGGGCGAGGAGGGAGGCGGGGGGGAAGTAGGTCGGGGAGCGGATGGCGAGGGTGCGTTGGTGGGTTGTGGGGAGGTCTAGGAGGAACCAGAGGTGCTGGGTGTGTGTTGTTAGTATGGAGCATACAAGAATGACCGGTGGAAGTTCAGATGGTTGTGTGCTTACCTTCAGAGCTTCTAGCGTGCCGGCTGGACAGCGATGGCCGTAGCTGGCGAGGCGGATGAGGATATCTGTACAGACGCCGTGGCGGTAGATGACCATTTGGAGCCAACGGAACGTGGGCACGGTGCGGAGGTCTGCGAATTTGCCGGAGGATTCGTCTGTTTTTCCGATCAGGCGGCTTGTTTGGCGCAGTGCTGGGTCTCTTATGCAGAGGTTGCGGTAAGTCCTCCATGGGAAAGTGGTCTCGGAACGCGGTGCCCAAGTCCGCATGATGGCGAGGATGTGAGTTGTGTAGTGGAAGTTGAATTGGTGGTGGTAGACCTTGCTGATTGAATAGAGAGAGATGAGTGTAGGGATGGTGAGGTAGCTGTTGAGGAGTAGGAGAAGCTCGTTGTTGGCGCAGAAGGCATTGAGGAGATTGAAAGGCTTCTTCTTTGCCGTTTTGGGTGTTGAGGATATGCTGGATAGTGGGATGGCGTAGGCCTTTGGGGTGGCGAGGTTGAAGTTTCGGAGCCCAGCGGTTAATTGTGAGCTTTGTGGGTGGTTCCTACTTGGGAGTTTCTCGATATCTCGGCTGTCCTTGGTGCCTGAGCGAGTTGTAGGAGTGAGGTTGAAGTTGCTCAGAAATGCAGTAAGTTGCGTCTTCTGAGGCACATGGTCTACGCGTGTGACAGTACGCGGTGTACTATCATCGGCGCGGACCTTCTTGGTAGTAACAATTGTCTGTAGTGGCAATGGTTCGAATTGTCCCGTGTTGAACTTCTCTGGGGACGTCTCGGCACGACGCTTGTGCAAGTTGTCCAGCTGGTTCGGAGGCGCCACAGACTGCTGGGCAGAGTCGTGGCTGCTATTGGTCTCAGAAGTTTCACTCTGTTCACATGCCGTGGAAAGACCTAAACCCTGGGTCGACGTAGTTGTCTGTGACTGGAGGGGGACTGATGGTATCTGAAGCAGATTGGACTGTGGCATGTTTGGACCTGTTGGTGCTGCTGGGTGGCGAACCGACAGGTTGCTTGATGCCTCCCGCTGGAGACCTGACGTTCCCATTGTGTCGTCTACTTGCGACTGCGCCAGTGGTTGCATTTGGTGGCGAGTTGAATCCAGCGTTTGCTCTGGCTGCGACGGTCTTGGCGGCTCCTTTTCCGTAGATGTGTTCGTAGGGAACATATTCATTGGCGATGTTGCCATTCTGCTCTCTGCTGACGACTGGCGGTTGCTCGTCCTCGAAACTGACTCGTCCAGGCCGACCAGTTCCTTTTGCTGGCGCAGATCTGGAGGTTGAGAGTGGGATGTTTTCGGCGTGTCTGGGTCCTCCCTTGCGCTTGCTGCTGAAGTCGGCGATCCACTCGGGCGTGTCATCGTCGCTGTGGTGGTGGCGACGGTCGCGATCACTGTCGGGTTCGCGACGCCTCTCCTCGGGCTTACCCTGCTTGCGCTCCTTGCGCTCTTTGCGCTCCCTTTTCCTTTGCTTCTCGCGTTGCTTCTCGCGTTGCTTCTCGCGTTGCTTCTCGCGCTCCTTCTGCTTCTTCAGCTCTTCCTGTTCTTTCGGGTCTTTGCGGGCTTTGTTACCGACGTTCTGGTGTGGGAGGTAG